>Ga0315291_10001919_pt1 | contig 27510 bp, 33 predicted proteins | sample YL17G12_20_MG_FD_203070 | JGI IMG/M metagenome (GOLD analysis project Ga0315291, IMG submission 203070) | Sediment microbial communities from Yellowstone Lake, YNP, Wyoming, USA - YL17G12_20 | ecosystem: Environmental > Aquatic > Freshwater > Lake > Sediment | place: USA: Wyoming | collected...
ATGCCGGGCTGCTCGCCGCGGCCGGGAGCATGCGGATGGCCGTCGCCAGGACGTCGACCCCCTTCTGGCTGGTGAGCCGGCCGATGAATGCGTACAGCGGAACAGCCGGATCCCCCAGAAGCTTCCGGGCGCCGAGCCTCTTTGCGAGAAGCTCGCGGCAGCGCCGTTTCCCATCGAGATCTCCCGTCGCGGGGTCGAAGGAAAACGGCAGGCCCGTCTGCCCGGGAAAACGCGGATCGTAGGGCGCGAGGTCGACTCCATTCGTGATTCCGTGCAGGCGAATGCCCCGCTCCCGCAGGGCCCTTCCCAGGCCCGCGCCGCGCTCCTTGTCCTTTTCCTCCATCAGTTCGCGGGCGTACTGTTCGGAAACAGTGTTGAGGACGGCGTAGGACCCTGCGAGCAGCAGCGGGTCGATGGTCCCGTCGAGCAGCCCCTTTTCGAGCACGGCCCGCTCGAGCCCGGTCAGAAGCCCGGCGAAATCCTTGTCCCAGATTTCCTGGTGGTACCCTGCACCGGCGTTGTGGATCGTCACCACCGCTCCCGCGGCTGCGCAGGGTCCCGCATAGCGCGGGTGCTCACGCATGATCGCGGGGAGGAGCGCCGCATGCCCGTCGTGGCAGTGGAAAAGCGAGGGCATCTCGCCGAGCAGGATCGCCCCCTCGAGGGCCGACTTCGCCAGGAGCGCGTTCATCTGGTGGAAGTCCCAGTGGCCCGTCCCCCGTTTCTTGTGAGGGTTTTCCGCCTCGTCGGCCGCGATGTACGTGTAGATGCCCCGCTTGTCCGCGAAACGCGGCGAGTCCACCAGGAGGATGCGCACTCCTTCGAGCAGCAGGGGCCGCAGGCTCACGGGCTCCTCGCGCATCACCCCGGCGTCCTGGTCGGGCATCACGAGCGAGAAGGTCACGCAGGGCTCGGGGACCGGGAAGCTCCGAGGCACGAGGCCGTACAGCGGGACCACGACAGTCGGCGCGATGCCCGCGCGCGCAAGCGACCGGGCGAGGCCGCTCGCCACGTCCTTGACGCCGCCCGCCTCCGCAATGCCGGTGTACTCCCGGGTCACATGCCAGATCGACCGCACGCGCGCCACCCTATGGCTCCACGAGGTCCGAGCGCAGGGCGCGGGCGCCGTCCAGGTAAACGGCAGCCGGGCGCTGCCGCCAGCGCGCGCGAAAAGTGACGAGGACTCGGATGACTCTCGGCATGGCGCCGGCCACCCTCGCCTCCTGGACGCAGAAGAGGGGGGTCTGCGAGAAGCCGGACTCGCGCAGACCCGTCGCGGGGTTCCCCGCGAACAGATCGTCGGTCATGGAGAAGAGGATGCTCACCAGCCGGCGCTCATCCAGACGGTTCACATGCATGATCTCCCGGATAAGCCGGTCCGACGCCTCCCAGATCTCCTCACGGGTGTCCGCCCCGACCTGGATCGCCCCTCGCACCGCGCGAACCATGCCAGAGCCAGCCCTACAGGACGGAGGAGAGGATCGCCCGCCTCTCCTCTGCCCCGAGATCGCGAGGATTGCCCTTCATGCTGGAGCCCGAGGACCTCTCCGCGAGCTCCCCTATCATCGATCGAGGAATGCCGAAACCGCGGAGGTCCAGCGGAAGGCCGTAGGCCCCGAGCAGGCTCCTCACCTCGCCCGCAAGCCACGCCACGGGATCGCTCGCCGTCGCTCCAGCCGACCGGGCCAGCTCCGCGACGCTCTCCCGAATGTGGGACGCGTTCGCCTCGAGCACGGGCGGAAGGAAGACGGCGCACAGCAGGCCGTGCGGGATGTCGTACATCCCCCCGACTCCCGCGGCGAAGCCGTGCGCCGCCCCCAGTCCCGCGTTCGCCAGGGCGATGCCGCTCACCAGGGCGCCCCAGCTTGCCGCGGAGCGCAGCTCGATGTCCCCGGGAGACCCCGGAAGCTTCCGCAGCGCATCGAGCATCGGAGCGAAAGCATCCTTCACGAGGGCGCTCACGAAGGGGTTGGACTTCCTGGTCACGTACGCCTCCAGCAGCTGCGTGAGCGCGTCCAGTCCGCATGTGCCGGTCGTCCGCTGGGGAAGCGAGAGGGTCAAGCGAGGGTCGACGAGAACCGCCGCCGCCAGGAGATGGGCGGAGCGCATGCTGCGCTTCACTCCGAGAGCGGGAGCCCGAATGACCGCGTTCTTCGTGACCTCGGCACCCGTTCCGGCGGTGGTCGGCACGGCGATCCAGGGAATGCAGGGTCCTGGCACGGGTGCGGCGCCCTGCACACCCTCGAGGTACCGCTCGACAGGCCCCTCGTGCGCGAGAAGCGCGCTCAACGCCTTCGCGGCGTCGAGGACGGACCCCCCGCCGATGCCGAGGATGACCTGCGCGCCGAACTTCCGTGCGGCGCCGCTGGCGAGGTTCAGCGACTCGGTGGTCGGCTCTCCATCGGGACTGGCCACGCGAAGGAGCTCGTGCCCGGCGAGAAGCTCCTCGAGGACCGCGCCCCACTGCGATTGCGCGAGCCAGCGCGCGCCGCTCACCAGGAGCACTCTCCGCCTGTCCTGGAGCAGAGTGGGGAGCGCCTCGAGGGAGCCTGCTCCGAACTGGATCGACCGTGGAATCTCGATGCTGAAGGAGGTCATACTGCGGACTATAGCAGTTTTTCAGATCCTCAGCCACGACTCCAGCCAGCGCAGCACGACCAGAAGCCCGGCGCAGACGATCATCGACAGAACCAGGAGCACCCACCGCACAAGGAAGGCCTTGCGCTCGCGGATCACGCGGCGCACGAGAGCGGCCGCGAGGTACACTCCGCAGATCAGCTGGAGCGCCAGGGAGAGGGAAAGCGCGGAGAGAAGCATGGTCTGGGTCGAATCTAGAAAATCCTGGTCGTTGCCCAGCAGGTAGAAAAACAGCAGGAGCACGGAGGTGGAGAAAAAAAACACCACCGCTCTGCCCGCGAAGCTGGACAGGTGCGCGAGAAAGGGATACTCTTTCATCCAGGTCGAGTATAGAACATGAGGCGCTACTGGTACATACCGGCCGCACTGCTGCTCGTCCTGCTGATCGTGGGCTTCCTTGCGGGCTGGCTCCAGCTCTCCCTCGGCCCCGACACCTGGGGCGTCGTGGTGCTGCGTTCCGGCAGCGTCGAGCCGGCGGTCGTCAGCCCTAGCGGGTTCTCCTGGCGCCTGCGGCGGCTCCTTCCCGGGGCAATGAGCATGCACCGCTTCACCCTTGCGATCCAGAGGACCGACAGGATCGTCTCCACCGTGCTGCCGTCCGCCGACGTGTACTCTTCCCTCGCGGCCGTGAACGCCGACTTCTCCCTCGAGATCAGGCTCTCGATCCGCTATCGCATCCGACCGGAAGCTCTGCCCTCGCTCGTGGATTCGGGGGGGCTGCGGCCGATGAACCTGGCGGACTGGTACCAGTCGGTGAACGCCGAGCTCGAGCGGCAGGCGAGGGACATCGCCCTAGAGGCCTCCCGATCCGCGGTCTCGGACAGCGCGGCCCTCGCGGGGGCGATCTCCTCTGGGCTGCCCGACCGTTTCCCGTACCTCGAGCTGCTCACCGTCACCCCTACCGTCGTGCGGGCGCCGGACCTGGAGCTGTACCGCACCCTGCGGGAAGCGTCGCTGCGGCTCATCGCGGCGAAGGAGCAATCCCTGAAGAGCCTCGCTCCGCAGCTCGCCGCCGAGGAGACCGCTCAGCGCGCAGCCCTGCAGAGGCACGAGGCGAGCATCACGATTCTCACCAAATACGGGGAGCTTCTGTCGAAGTACCCCGCGCTGATCAAGTTCCTCTTTCTCACCACGACGCAGAAGGTCGCAGCGAAGGACCTGGCGGGGATGGACATCCTGAACGCCCTGAAAGCCCTGGACGCTCTGGACTAGCCCGGTGGCCGACGGATACTTCTTCAGCTTCGACAAGATGTCCTACGTCCAGGGCAAGCGCCCCGCGGGGTGCATCCTCTGCATGGTCCGCGACCGCAGCCCCGACGTGGTCGATCTCAGCGTGCACAGGGACGGGCTGTTCATCGCCGCCGTGAACCTGTACCCGTACAACCCGGGGCACCTGATGGTGTTTCCCTGCCGCCACCTGGAGGATGTGCGGGAGTACACCGCCGAGGAGGAGCGCCACCTGTGCGCCCTGCAGAGGTGGCTGTTCGGGCTGCTGGACAAGGCCTGCTCGCCGCATGGCTACAACGTCGGGTACAACATGGGCGCGGCGGCCGGCGCCTCCATCGAGCACCTCCACCTCCACATGATCCCCCGCTACCCGCGCGAGACGGGGATCGCCGATCTGATTGCAGGCAGGCGCGTGCTCGTGGAGGACCCGCAGGAGACGGCACGCCGCCTCCGTGCGATCGCCGCTCAGGCGCCCTTCTCGATCTCCAGCACCTGATCGGTCAGCTTTAGAAAAGCCCCGATGCCCTCGCAGCGCGCGTTGAGGATCTGGCCAAGGGTCTGCGTCTTGCCCCGGTACAGGTGCAGGACCTTCAGCAGCGAGCGCGTGTTCTCGAACGTGCTGGTGCGGATCTCGTCGAAGATCTTGCGGATCCCCGCCAGGTGCTCCTTCACCTTGTCTACGAGGTCCCGCGCCTCTTTGTCCTTCTGCGCGATGAAAGCGCGGTAGCTCTTCTGCATCAGGAGGTCCGTGGCGACGCCGAAGCGGAACCGTCCCAGCTGCTTGCCGTCCTCCTCGTCAGAAGAGAGCGACCGATCGAACAGCACGATCCGCGCCTCGAGATCCTCCAGGGCGGAGGCGTTCTGCATCAGCCGGGTCTGCGTGATGCGGTTGCTCGCGAGGGCCGTGCTGCCCACGATCTGCACCGCCTCCTGGATCGCGCCCTTGTACTGCTGCAGCAGGTAGTTGTACGCGAGTGAGAGGCCGCGGATGTGAGTGAAGAAGGGCAGCGAGAGCTTTCGGAAGTCAAAATCGGGGTTCTCCCTGAAGTACGAAAACTCCACGAAGCGCGCGCCCTTCAGCAGGTCCTGGATCTTGCGGGCGATCACGCGCTCCTTGATGCTCCCGAGCCTCTCCTCCAGCTCCTGCCCGATGCGAGCCTTCAGCGTCGAGAAGTAAAGGCTCCTCAGGTACAGGCGGGGGGGATTGAACATGAGCTGGTACCAGGGGTCCCGTCGGAAATAGCGGATCAGGTCGAGCAGGGGGACCGCCTTCTCGAAGGACTCCACCTCCTTCGCGAGCTCGAGAGTCTCGGCGCGCACCTGGCCCAGCTCAGGTGCGACCTTCGAGAAGTCCTTCTCATCGGCCGGATGCAGTCCCGCGCGCACCAGGGCGTAGAATGCCACGGGCTCCTCCGCCGCCAGATACTCGGGGGCTGATCGCCCGATGAGGCTGATGGCGACGTGGAACTTCTCCAGCAGATCGAGGGTGAGCATGACGGGAGCGTGCTCGAAGGACGGATACCGGGGATCGGCGGTGTCGGCCAGGAGATGGTTGAAGTAGCGGAAGAGGCTCGCGAAAGAGAAGGAGGCGAGCTTCGCGAGGGACAGGTGCAGGCGCGACTGCTCTTCGAGCTGGAGGACGAGGCTCTCGGGCACCGTGCGGATGTAGTCGTTCAGACGCAGGGAGAGCTTCTTCCTGATCTCGTCGGTTTGGCCGGTCTGGGCGAAAATGTCCTCCATCTCCTCGCCCGTGATGAACTCCTCGACGCTCTTCTTCGCCTGCGCGTAGCGGCGCTCCAGCAGAAAGGTGTAGGCAGCCCCCTTCACGGCCCTGTCGGTCCCCAGGGAATGGTAGACGGGCAGCAGCGGCTGGAGCCGGAGGTAGATGTCGTAGAGCCTGCGGGCGAACTTGGGCGAAAGGTCGCGCGTGTCGAAGCCCGTGAGGTTCGGGTTGATCCCGCGGATGCGGGCCTTCAGCATGCGCAGGCGGATGTCGAGGTAGACATCACGGCGTCTTTTGCCCGAGAAGAAGGTGCGCAGCCACAGGAGGAACTGGACCCACCACCCCGCCCTCTTCATCTCGTACGAGATGATCTTCTCCCGTTCGTCCTCCTTCAGCTCGACGGGGACCGCCTCCTCGCCTTCCTCGTGTTCCATGCGGCGGGCGATCCTCTCCAGCAACTCCTTGCGCTCCTTCTCGGGCAGCGCCGTCGAGAGCTCCTCCAGGCGGCTTTTCTCGATCATCGCGAAACCTCACCCAGGGTTCGTATCATCAGAAGCTTCCCCGTCCTCACCCAGACGCGCATCCGGCCCGCCGTCACGCGGTTGCTGATCCCCCCGTAGCCCCTGCGGAAGCACAGGCCGTCCAGCGGCCATCGCAGCCCTTCCGAGCGCATCCCGGAGGCCTGCGGCCCGATCGGGAGGAAGGAGACTGTGCTTCCTTCCCATCCCGCCGCCTCGAACTCTCCCTCGATCAGACGAATGTCCGCCCGGTCGGTGACCCAGCGCGTGGGCGGGCTTTCCCTCTCGAACAGCGCGGCGACCGCGAGCAGGTGATCGACGCGCCCGCCCCCGCCTCCGGCCACAGTGACATCGGCGCAGCCCCGCTCGCGCAGCACGCGAAGGCCGATCTCCGTATCCGTCTCGTCCTTGTCCTGTGGAAAGAGCAGAACCTGCCCGGGGGCAAACCCATCGAGGATTCTCCTGTCGCTGAGCGAATCCATGTCGCCCACGACGAGATCCGGGGCGATCCCGATGTCCAGGGCGAGGAGGAGCCCCGCGTCCGCAGCGACGACGAGAGACACCTCTTCCCGCCGCACGCCGAGGGATTCTCTGTCGGGACCCGCCCCGCCGATGAACAGCAGGCCCCTCCTGGGCGACGCTCCATCCCCTCCCGCCACGGCAAAGACAATACCCGTTTTCACGCTTTCGTGCAATCGACGAAATGTCTCAAGCGCCTCGGCAATCTTCCGACCATAAGAAGGGGCGCCTCCAGCGTCACCGCCCCGCGGGTTTCCGCCGGGGCAATCGGCCGGACATGGATGTCCGGCTCACGGGTTCAAGGAGGATTCGATGATCATCAATCACAACATGAGCGCCCTCTTCACCCAGCGGCAGTTGAAGTTCAACAACATCGCCGCTGACAAGGACATGGAGAAGCTCTCGTCGGGCTACCGCATCAACAGAGCGGGTGACGACGCGTCTGGGCTCGCCGTGTCCGAGAAGATGCGCTCGCAGATCAGGGGCCTGCGGATGGCCTCGATGAACGCGCAGAACGGCATCTCCTTCATCCAGACGGCCGAGGGGTACCTGCAGGAGAGCCAGGACATCATCCAGAGGCTGCGCGAGCTCGCCGTCCAGGCCTCCAACGGCATCTACTCCACCGAGGACAGGATGCAGATCCAGGTGGAGGTCTCCCAGCTGGTGGACGAGATCAACAGGATCGCGTCCCATGCCCAGTTCAATGGCATGAACATGCTCACGGGCCGCTTCGCCCGGGCCATGGGCGAGAACGCCGTCACCGCGAGCATGTGGCTGCACATCGGCGCGAACATGGACCAGAGGATCCAGGTCCACATCGGCACGATGACGGCTCAGGGCCTCGGCGTGCAGGGCACCAACGGGATGCCCAGCAGTGCGACGTTCATCTCCCTCTCCTCGCCGGACAGGGCGAACATGGCGATCGGCGTCGTCGACGCGGCCCTCAAGAAGATCAACAAGCAGAGGGCCGACCTGGGCGCGTATCAGAACCGGCTGGACTACGCGATGAAGGGACTGGACGTGGGGGCCGAGAACCTCCAGGCCGCGGAATCGCTGATCCGCGACGTGGACATGGCGCAGCAGATGGTGGAGTTCGTCAAGAACCAGATCCTCGTGCAGTCCGCCACGGCAATGCTCGCGCAGGCGAACACGAAGCCGCAGACCGTCCTGCAGCTGTTCCGCTAGAGCGGGTCGCCCTCTCGAGGGCATTCCGACGAGATAACCGCCCCGCACGGGGCGGTTTTTTTATTGACATCCCGCCTGCGATCCCGCTTTACTCTCTTTCGTGATGCGCATTCCCCGGGTCGCGAAAAGCCTTGCCGCCGTCTTCGCATCGCGCGGGTTCCAGTGCCATCTGGTCGGCGGAGCCGTGCGCGACATGATGATGGGCAGGAGCCTTTCCGATCTCGACATCGCCACGGACGCCCTGCCCGAGCAGGTGAGCTCCCTTTTCCGCAGGGTCGTCCCGACGGGGATCCGGCACGGCACCGTCACGGTCCTCTTCCAGGGCGCGCGTTTCGAGGTCACCACCTTCCGCACCGAATCCGGCTACAGCGACGGCCGGCGGCCCGACAGCGTCAGCTTCGCCCCTTCGATCCTCGACGACCTGTCCCGGAGGGACTTCACGATCAACGCGATGGCCTACGACCTGCTCGCGGGCCGGATGGAAGACCCTCACGGGGGGGCTCGCGACCTCTCGCGCCGCCTGATCCGCGCGATCGGCGATCCCGAGGAGCGCTTCCGCGAGGACGGGCTTCGCCCGCTGCGCGCCTGCAGATTCGCGGCCCAGCTCGGATTCACCGTCGATGGGGACACCCTGAGGGCGATTCCGCGGACCCTGGATGCCGTCGCGGGGGTTTCAGCCGAACGCGTTCGCGACGAGATTTTGAAGATCCTCGAGTCCCCCGTTCCGTCGGTCGCACTGGAGCTGATGCGCGAGACGGGGATCCTCGGGATCGTGCTTCCCGAGCTGTGCGAGGGCATCGGTGTCGTCCAGGGCGAGCTCCACTGCTACGACGTGTTCACCCATTCTCTGCGGGCCTGCGACGCCGCACCACGCTCCTCTCTGGAGTTGCGTCTGGCCGCGCTGCTGCACGACGTGGGCAAGCCGCGCGCTCTGCGCGTGGAGGAGTCCGGGCGGCCGACCTTCCACGGCCACGAGAGCCTCTCGCGCGATCTTGCCGCCGCGGCACTCCAGCGGCTGCGCCTTCCCACGGCTGTCACCCGCCGGGTTGCCCACCTCGTCGAGCACCACATGTTCAACTACCAGGAGGAGTGGTCCGATGCCGCGGTGCGGCGCTTTGTCGCCCGGGTCGGCGAGAATGCGATCGACGATCTGTTCGCCCTTCGCCGGGCGGACCAGATCGGAATGTGCGCGGAGAACGCGAATGCGTTTCCCCAGGGCCTCGCGCTTCTGGCGGACAGAGTGCGGGCAGTCCGCGAAGGAGACCGCGCTTTCACCGTCCGCGAGCTTGCCGTGGACGGCGCCGACATCATGTCCCATCTCGGCATCGGACCGGGTCCAAAGGTCGGGGCCATCCTCGCGGCGCTGCTCCAGGCTGTTCTGGATGACCCCGCCCAAAACGACAGGGAGAGGCTCCTGGAGATCGCGAGAAGGTTCTACGGGGAGAGAATGGGGGGAGCTTAGCCCCGCGGCCTGCGGGTGGCGTGCGGCCGTGCAGGGGGCTGCCGCCCTAGGGGCTTCCGCGGCGCTTCGCCTGGTCGCGGGTTGTCGCGCTGTGCGCCTGCCTGCGGCCGCTCTCGCGCCGGCTTCTCCGCGGCGTGCAGCCCCTCGTAGGCCAGCCGGGCGGCGTCCTGCTCGGCCTCCTTCTTGTTCTTCCCCTTGCCCGCTCCGAACGATCGGCCTCCGACGTTCACTTCGATCCAGAACGTCCTGTCGTGATCGGGGCCGGTCTTCTGCACGACCCGGTAGTGCGGGTAGGTCTTCATCCGCTTCTGCACGTACTCTTGGAGCAGGGTCTTGTAGTCCTTCGCGTGGCGGTCCTCGAGGACCTTGTTGATCTCGGGGATGAGGAGCTCGCGGACGAACTTGCGGGCCGGGAGAAACCCAGAATCGAGGTAGTAGGCGCCGAGGATCGCCTCAAGGGCATCGGCGAGGATCGCCTTCTTGGACCTGCCGCCCGAGTACTCCTCGCCCTTGCCAATGAGGATGAAGTTGTCCACCCGCAGCCTCTTGGAGATCTCCGAGAGGCTCGCCTCGCTCACCACGAAGCTCTTGATGCGCGCCAGCTCACCTTCAGCCTGGTCCGCCAGGGTCTGGTAGAGGTACTCGCTCACGACCATGCCGAGCACGGAGTCCCCGAGGAACTCCAGGCGCTCGTTGTTCTCGCCCGTTTCAGCGGCTTCGTGCGCGTAGGATCTGTGCGTGAAGGCCTGATTGAGAGACTCCAGCTCCCGAAAGCGTATGCCCGAATGCCGTTCGAAGAGCTGGAGCTCCTTCTTTCTTTCCGGCCGCATGGCTGCGGCGGTTCTTCTGATCTTCTTGAACAAAACTTCCTATTTCTTCGTCTGCGAGCGGATGTATTCCAGCGCGTCGCGCACCGTCTCGAACTCGTTCGCCTTCTCGTCGGGAATGCTGATGCCCAGCTCTTCCTCGATTGCGTAGACCAGCTCGTACGTGTCAAGGCTGTCGGCGCCGAGATCCTGGCGGAAGGAGGAATCCAGGGTGATCTTCGCCTCTTCGATCTCGAGCCTGTCGGCGATGAGTTTCTTCATTTTCTCAAACAGCTCGTCCATACTGCGCGACCTCCTGTAGAATGATATAGAAAGGGAGAAAAGGGCTTAGGTCGTGGATCAGGAAATCTCCTCGGGCTTCAGGATCTGCTTTCCTCTGTAGAATCCGCATTTCGGGCAGACCCTGTGGGGCATGACCCTGTTGCCGCAGTTGCTGCATCCAACGAGCGTTGGGACCGTAAGGCGCATGTTCGCCGCACGCCGCGTCCGTCCCCTCGCCCTCGATTGTCTTCTTTTCGGCAAAGCCATTGAACATCACCTCGAAAGTGGATTGATTTGGTAAAGTAGGCGAAAGCTACACCATCAGTCCGTGAATGTCAAGGCGCGCGAGCCCCCGACAGAACCCCTGGGGAGCGGCTCAGGGAGTCCCTCCGGGAGCGCTCGCGGAGGCATGCGGGGAGCCCCCGGCAAGCTTCTCCCGCAGCGCCCGCGCGACGATGGGCGGGACCATCCCTGTCACATCGCCGCCGAAGCGCGCCGCCTCCTTGATCGCAGAGGAGCGCAGGACGGAGTATTTCTGGTCGGTCGGGAGGAAAATCGTCTCGATTTTCGTGTTGAGGGATCTGTTCATGAGGGACAGCTCGAACTCGTAGTCGAAATCCGCCAGCGCGCGCACGCCGCGGAGGATGACCGTGACCCCGATTTTCTCGGCGAAATCGACGATCAAGCCGTCCCATATCGTCACCCTCACGTTTTTCATGTCCTGGGCGAGCGCCAGCATCATGTCGAGCCTCTCCTCGGGCGAGAACAGGTTGGCCTTCTCGAGGTTGGCTGCGATGACGACCTGGACCTCGTCGAAAAGTTGGGACGCCCTTCGGAGGATATTCAGATGGCCGTTGGTGGGGGGATCGAACGTCCCCGGCAGCAATACCTTGAACATGGTCACACAATAGCAGAGCAGAACCTCCTCATCAAGGGCAGCGGAGGCGCGGCCGGGAAATATCTTTGACAAATGGAGGTCCGATCGATAGAATTGAGTCGGGATGAAAGCGGGCGTCCGGAAGCTCCTCATTCTGATTCCTGTCCTCCTTGCGGCGCTTTCCTGCGTAACGCAGAGGGAAAAGGAGCCCGCCCCGAAGCAGCCGGTGGAATCCGGGCCGAGCGCCCAAGGGGCAGCCCCGGAAACCGAGCCCCCCCCGGAGGCCCCGCCGAAGGAGTTTGTTGTCACGGAGGAGCTGTATCGTCGTACCTTCGACGAGATCGCCGCCGTCGTTGCGGAGCTCGACGGGATCATTCGGGAGCGCGACTACGATGCATGGGTCTTCCGGCTCAGCAGAGAGTACATCGCGCGCACGGGGAGCGCGGAGTTCCTCGAGGAGGCGTCCAAGAGCGCGCGGCTTTCCTCGCGCAAGATAGTCCTGCGGAGCCTGGAGGACTACTTCGTGAACGTTGTCGTGCAGAGCAGGCTCCAGGCCACCCTCGACCAGATCGTCTTCGTGGACGAGTCGAACGTGAAGGCGATGACGGTCGTCAATGGAGAATCCTACATCCTGTACTGGCTGGTGCGGGAGGATGAGCGCTGGAAGATCGGGATCGTTCAGGATCGTTCAGGATCGATAGAACTCGGCGGGGACGGGAGCAGAGTATGAAAATCAGTGTGGTGCTGTGCGGGCTTGTCGCATTCCTCATGTTCTCCGCGGGCGCTCTTTCCGCGCAGGAGAGGAAGGCGGCCGCATCGAAGGAGATCACGATCGAGGAGCTCTTCCTCAAGAGCATCGAGTTCCAGATCCTTCGCGAGAAGGCGTTCTCCGAGGACTACGAAATCAAGATGGGCGCCCTGGACGACCTGGACAAAAAGGTCACGGATGGCTCGATCGGCGGCAACACGGCGCAGGTCGAGTTCGTCCTTGAGTACCTCGCAATGGAAGGCTCGGGCAGGACCGCGCGCGAGGGGGGCCGGCTCGTCAACAACTTCCCCGAGGTGCGGCGCAGGGCCGCCAACATGCTGGGCCGCATCGGCACGGAGGCGGCGAAGGACGCCCTCATCCGCGTGCTGCTCATCGACGAGGAGGCCATGGTCAAGGCCGAGGCCGCCTACGCTCTCGGATTGATCGGGCTGAACACGGACAACGAAGTGGTCCGGGTCCTCGCCTTCGCGCTGGACAGGGAAGACCCCTCGAGGCCGGACAACAACTTCGCCTACGCGCTCGCGCTTGCCATCGAGAAGCTGGCCCAGCGGGGCAAAGGGATCACGGACCCCGCCGCCTACCGCACTTTGGTGAAGATTGCCGGGGGCAACTACCTGCGCACGGTGAAGACAAAAGCCCTGCAGGTCCTCGACCAGCTCAAGAAGACGAACTAGGCCCTCGGGAGCCCCCTCGGGAGCCCCCGAGGCCAGCTCAACGCTTTTCGACGTCAGCGATCACTTCGTCAAGCCACCGAGTCTCCGCCTCGAGGTGGAAGATGCCCTTGCGAATGATGGCCTGCAGATAGTAGTCCATCTCGTGGCCCAGCGATGCGAGGGTGCCCTCGTAGCTCTGCTTCTGGACGATGGTCTTCTCCCTCTGCGCGCGCAGGTAGTCCCGCACCTGGACAGGAGAGAGCTTGCTGAAAAACAGGAAGCGCAGTGTGAACTCGTCCTTGATCCTGTAGGTGTTCTGCAGCGGCTTCAGCAGCCACTCGTCGATCTTTTTCCTGCCCTTTTCCGTGATGGAGTAGATGTTCTTGTCCGCCGCCTTCTTGCCGGGTTCGGTCTTCTTCGTCACGAAGCCCAGCTCCGAGAGCCTGCGCAGCGTCGGGTAGAGCTGGCCGTAGGACACGGACCAGACATTGCCCAGCGCGCCTTCGAACCGTCTCTTGATCTCGTAGCCGTATTTCGGGCTCTCCGCGAGCAAGCCCAGCACGGCGAACTTCAACGACATGTGCTGCTATCCGTCACGACGGATAGTATCACATAGACGTCGATTTTCAAGTGCGGAACAGAGCGAGTGTCAGCCCGACACGAGGAGCGTCTTTTTCCACTCCTGGGGGGCGTCCTTCTCCTCGTAGGGTATGCGCTTCCTGATCGTGAAGCGGTTCACGCCTCCCGACGGCCTGAACTGCAGGATGCCGAACGTGCCGCCGCCGAGGTAGCACAGCTTCTCCTGGGGAGCGAGCTCATTGGCGTCCCGCAGCTCCTTCAGGATGCAGTCGAAATGCGCGGGGGCGCCCGTAGGCCTGTACGTGAGAGCTGCGGCGAGTTCCCGCACCGGCCTGCTGCAGATGGGGCACTCTGGGACGAACCGTGGAACGGAGGGTTCCCGCGGCTTCTCGCCTTGTTGCCCGTCGGCCGGTCCTCTGCCGTCCCTCCTGCCGCGCTCACGGCGGTTCGGGTGTCTCTGGCCCTGCCCACCCGGCCTCGCCCCCTGCGCTCCCTTGTCTCCCGTCGGGGAGCCATCCTCCCGCGTCGGCTCCTTCGCGCGCGGCTCGCGCTGGGAACCGTCAACCGCGCCGCCCTGGCTTTGCCTGCGGCGGTTGGTCCGCCTGCGGAAGCTTCGCGAACTCATTCTCTACTCTCCATGCTCGAGGCTCTGGGTGAGGTCCTGCGCGATCTTCTGGATCGCCTGCAGCAGGTATTCCTCGTCGTGAATCTTTCGTTTCAGCTCCGCGATCTTCTTCGGGTCCGTTTTCTTGGCGATGCGCACCACTAGTCAACGCTCCCGCTGAACGCGTTCTCGATGTGCTCGATGCGTCCCGCACCCAGGAACAGAACGTCAAAGCGCATCGGTCTGCCGGCGAGCGCGGGCCTGCGCGACAGGAAGTACCTGGCCGCGCTGGCGATCCGCCGTCGCTTCTCGCTGCCGATGGAGTGCTCTAATTCCGCGGCGCCGAGGGACCGCCAGGACTTGACCTCCACGAAGGCGAGGGCGCCCTCCTTCTCGGCGACGATGTCGATCTCGCCGCTCCTCGAGCGGAAGTTCCTCGCCAGGATCGCGTACCCGCGCTGAGTGAGCCACCCCGCGGCGGCATCCTCTCCCCGAGCGCCCCGGCGTCGGGCCGATGCCGCTTGACTAGCCATTCGCGACAGCCTTCGGGTCCACGGCCTTCACGATGAAAAGACCCTTCTTCGTGAGCAGGTCGACCGCCTCGCGCTCGCTCAAGCGGTTGCCGTACTCGTCGATGATGAGCTCAACCACCGGCCGCAACGGCGCTTCCGTGTGGATCTCGGTCACCCTTCCGATGGCGGAATTGTTCAGCTGCACGATGCTGCCGATGGGATAGATCCCCATGCTCTCGAGGAACGCCTTGAGGATCTTGGGATCGAAATGCCTGCCGTTGTCGCTGAGCACGTTCTTCATGGCGCTATAGCCGATCATGGAGTTGCGGTACGGCCGCTGGTTGATCATGGCGATGTATGCGTCTGCCACGGCGAGGATGCGCGAGGCGATGTTGATGTCCTCCCCCCTCAGGTGGCGGGGGTAGCCCTGCCCGTCCCATCGCTCATGGTGCTGCAGAGCAATGACGCCGATTTCTTCGGGGTACTTCAGCTCCTTGGAGATCACGCGGTAGGAATGGATGGGGTGCGTGCGGATCTGGTTCAGCTCCTCGACCGAAAGCTTCTCCTTCTTCTTCAGAATCGCCTTGGGGACCTTGACCATGCCGATGTCGTGCAGGAAGGCGCCCGTCGCGAGCTGGATCAGGCGATGGCCGGCGAAGCGCAGGACCGTGCCCATGATCGCGGCGAGGATCGTGACGTTCACGACGCCGGCCGCGATCTTGCGCTCGATGCGGCCGCCCATCAGGATGAGCTGGATCATCTCTGAGCGGGCCTCCTTCACACGATCGAGGAGGGTGTTCACGGCCGCATCGATCTTCTCGCGGTCCAGCTCCTCGCCGCGCGCGACCGCCCCGGCGACGTGCTCGTACTCGTCGATGGCCCGCAGGTACACGTCGAGGTTGCGCTTGTCAGAAGGGAGATCCTTCGCGATCGCGGAGTCGAGAGTGGCCGGCTCAGCGGGCTTCTCCTCGCCGGTGATGGGGGCGCCGTCCGTGCGGACCTCGGAGATCTCCCACCGCAGGAGCCTGTCGATGTCCTTCTGTCGGATAGGGATGCCGGGAGGAACGAAGACGTTCTCGCCGTCGACGTAGACGGGCTTGTCGAAGCGCATCCCGTCCCGCAGGTCCGAGGTTCGTATCGTCTTCATCTTCCCGTTCTCAGGTTCCTGACGAACGCGAGCAGCTCGGCGACGACCTCGTAGAGACTCTCGGGGATCAGGGTGTTCACGTCCAGACGCGCGAGGGAATCGGCGAGCAGCGGGTCTTCGACGAGAGTCACTCCCGATTCGCGGGCGATGCGCACGATCGCCTCCGCGAGCCTCCCTCTGCCGGCGGCGAGCACGAGGGGCGCGGGGAGATCTTCAGTGTACTGGAGTGCGACCGCTGTATTCGCCTGCGCCGTCATTCCTCACCCCACCGCATCAACGCTTCGAAGGGATGCCCCCTCCCAGGCCGGGGAGAAACCATCGAACAATTCCCCTTCATGTATAGTATCGTCAACTTCCATCCCCATGTTATGGAATTTTGCCCGCAGAGTGTCCAGACCTCGCGCCGCGGCGCGGCGCACAGGCTCCTCGTCGCAGAAAATCGACATGCGACGGGCCCGGCCCTCGAGGGAAACCGAGAAGCTGAGGCCGCCGCTGGAGAGCACGAAGCGCATGAGGCGCGAGGCGAAGGTGTCGTAGAGGAACCTCATGGTGCCCGCGATCCTCTCCTCCCCAGCGGTGAAGAGGAACGGGACAACGACCCAGGTCGGGGAGCTGCCGCGGGAATGGTTGAAGACCTGCAGGCCGGCGGGAGCGGCGTCCTCTGCGGGAAGCGCCGCGACGAGCTTGCGCAGCTCCGCGGCGGTATTCGGCAGAGGCCGTCCGCGGAAGCGCCTCGGATCGCCCCCGCCCTTCTCCCCGAAGGCGAGCAGCGACATCAGCGCCTCCAGGCCGGAGCTCGCGAGGTCGATCTTCTTGTCGACCAGCGTTGCGGCAATCCGCGCGGCCTTTCGCTGATCCAGCCCGCTGCGCGAGAGAACCGCCTTCATCCTCTCCACGATCTCGGGCAGCACCGGCCGTCCGGCTCGCAGCAGGCTGCCTGCAATGATCTGGGTGAGGGGCGTGTCGGGGAGTCCCTGGCGCTGCAGGGCGAGGGACACGGGGTCCGCCACGCCCTTCTCGACTGTGAGAACGAACCGGCCCGCGGCCGCGCTGACCCGCGCGCGAAGGATCGTGCCGGGGGTGAGATCGAGCCCCGAGAGGGCCGGGAAAACCCTCCCGTTGATGCCGACTGCCCATTTTCCCGGGGCGAGTGCCTTGAGCACCGTGAGGACGACCGTGTCTCCCAGGCGCAGTCCGACCGCGGGCCGGGAGGAGATCTGAATGCTCCCTCCGGTAATGCCCGGCGTCATTGCTGGCCAGCCACGGAAACGCCGCGCGGCACAGTCCGCCTACTTGCTCTCGGGAGCCTCGGGCGCCGCTGCGTCGACGGACTCGGGAACGCCGGTCTCGGGAACCTTCTCGCGCTTCCTGTGGATGAGCTCCTGCACCTTCGCCGCCTTGCCGGTCCGGCCGCGAAGGTAGTACAGCTTCGCGCGGCGCACCTTGCCCTCCCGCACGCGCAGGACCTTCACGATCTTCGGGGAGTGCATGGGGAATATCCTCTCCACGCCGACGCCGTACGAGATCTTCCGCACGGTGAAGGTCTTGCGCAGGCCGTCGCGCTTCATCGCGATGACAATGCCCTCGAAGATCTGCACCCGCTCGGTCTTGCCCTCGATGATCTTGAAATGCACCTTCACCGTATCGCCGATGCGGAACCCCTCGGTGCCTTCCTTCTTCTGTTCCGCCTCAATCGCCTTGATCATGTCCATTCTCGTCTCCTTGTTCGCCAAATTGCCCCAGCAGCTCCCGCGCTTCCGGGGGAAGGCCGCCCGAGGCGAGGAGCTCCGGACGGTGCTTCCTCGTCTTCTCTATGCTCTTCAGAAGCCGCCACTGGCGGATCTTCTCGTGATGCCCTGACAGCAGGACCTCCGGCACCCGCATGCCGCGAAATACCTCCGGCCGGGTGTAGTGCGGGTACTCCAGCAGGCCGCGGGAGAAGCTCTCCTCCTCCAGGGAATCCTTCGTGATGACCCCTTCCAGAAGGCGCGCGACGGAATCCACGACGACCATGGCCGCCACCTCGCCGCCGGACAGCACGTAATCGCCGGCCGAATACTCGTCCGTCACGAACGCGTCGATCACCCTCTGGTCGATCCCCTCGTAGCGGCCGCACAGGAGGGTGACCCTCTGCTCCCGAGCGAGTTCCTCCGCCACCCTCTGGGTGTACGGCCTGCCCGCGGGGGTCAGATACACGACCCGCTCGCCGGCGGACCCGGTCGCTTCCAGGGCCGCGGCGATCGGCTCGGGCTTCATCACCATCCCCGGCCCTCCGCCGTAGGCGGCATCATCGCACACATGGTGCCGGTCACTCGCGTAGTCGCGAATATCGACCAAACGCACTGATATGAGCCCGCGCTCGATCGCCCGCGCGAGAATCGAGCTCGAGAGAAACCCGTCGAACAACCCCGTGAACAGGGTGAGGATCGAAAAGTTCACCGCACGATCTCGTCGTCCCGCAGCTGGATCTTCCCTTCCCGCACGTCGACTTCGCCGATGAACCGTTCGACGAATGGCACGAGCAGCGTCTTCCCCCGAAGGTCCCTCACCTCCAGCAGAGGCGAGGCGCCCGTCTCCATGACCGAACGGACATCTCCGATGCGCTCATCTCCGAAGAACAGGCCGCAGCGGCAGAGGTCCGCCATGTAGTACTCCCCCTCCGCGAGGGGCGCTGCCGCCTCCCGGGCGACCCAGATCTCGAATCCGACGTACCGTCGCGCCTGCTCGAGGGTGTCCACCCCGTCGAGCTTCATCACGGCGTTCGGCGGCTTGGGCCGCACCGACCGCAGAGGGGCGCGGCGCTCCTCGCCGTCCCTCCTCAGGAGGACCTCGCGGAGCCCGGCGATGTGGTCCGCCCGGCCCGAGAAGCTCCTGATCGTGAGCTCCCCTTTCAGACCGTGGGTCGCGGTGATGATCCCCGCCGCGAGCATCTCCATCAGTCGAGGATCTCGAGCACCACCCGTTTGCCGGATTTCGCCGTAGAGGCGGCGAGCAGGGTGCGGATGGCCCGCGCGATGCGGCCCTGCTTCCCGATGACCTTCCCGATGTCGCTCTGCGAAACCTTCAGCTCCAGGATCGTGGATTTCTCGCCCTCGACCATGTTCACAACGACGCCCGCCGGATCGTCGACGAGGCTTTTCGCGATGTACTCGACAAGGTCCTTTTCCACGGCGATCTCCTTTCGGCGAGCCGTCTTACTTCGCGCTCGCCTGCCTGCTCAGTATCTGCTTCACGGTGTCGGAGGGTGTGGCGCCCTTCGCGAGCCAGCCCTTCACCTTTTCCATGCTGATCGTGACCTGCTTCCCCTCCTTCTCGATGGGATGGTAGATACCGACCTCCTCCAGCACCCGCCCGTCGCGCGCGGTGCGGGAATCCATCACGACGATGCGGTAGAAAGGGCGCTTCTTGGTTCCGAACCTCTTCAGCCTGATGCGAACACTCACCCGTTTTCCTCCTCTTCACTCGATGCAGGGCCGTCCCCGGCCCAGTCGCCCCCTGGTTCAGTTCTTCCCTGCGCCGAGCTGCGACATCACCCGGGCCTGGTATTTGCCGTTCCTGGACATCTTCTTCATCATCAGACACGTCTTCTCGAATTTTTTCAAGAACCTGTTCACCTCGAACACCGATGTTCCGCTTCCCCGGGCGATGCGGGATCGGCGGCCGGGGCCGATGATGCGGTAGTTGCGCCTTTCCGTCGGAGTCATCGAGAGGATGATGGCCTCCTCTCGCTTCATGCCCGCCTCGTCGATCTTCTCCTCGGCGGCCGAGCCTTTCAGCCCCGGGATCATCTCGACAAGGGACTGGAGGCTGCCCATCTTGCTCATCCTGCGGTACTGGTCCAGCATGTCCTCCAGGGTGAAGGTCTCCGAGGACAGCTTGTCCTGGAGCGCGAGCGCCTCGCCCATCTCCATCGTCTTCTGGGCCTTCTCGACGAGACTCACCACATCGCCCATGCCGAGGATCCGGGAGGCGATCCTCTCGGGGTGGAAGGGCTCCAGGCCGTCCAGCTTCTCGCCGGTGCCGATGAAACGGATCGGCTTGCCGGTGATGCTCTTCACCGAGAGAGCTGCTCCGCCGCGGGCATCGGAGTCGAACTTGCTCAGGATGACTCCCGTGAGGGATACCCGCGCGTCGAACTCCTTCGCGATGTCCACGGCGTTCTGCCCTGTCATCGCGTCGGCCACAAGGAGGGCCTCGTCGGGCCTGGCCGCATCGCGGATGCGGACCAGCTCGGCCATCAGCTCCTCGTTGACCTGCAGCCGGCCCGACGTGTCCACGATGACGGCGTTGAACTGCTCTTTTCGCGCGTGCGCGAGCGCGTGCTCGACAACTCGAACGGGATCGCGCGTCTCCTCGCGGTAGACGGCGACACCTGCCTTCTCGCCGAGAACCGCGAGCTGCTCGACGGCTGCCGGGCGCACGAGGTCCGCCGCAACGAGCAGGGGCTTTCTTCCCTGCTCCCGCAGCCGCCACGCCAGCTTCGCTGCGGTCGTCGTCTTCCCCGAGCCCTGCAGGCCGAGCAGCAGGATGACCGTCTGTGTATCGGGACCTTTCAGAGCGAGCCCCTGGTGCTCACCGCCCAGCAGCTGCACCATCCTGTCGTAGACGATCTTGACGAACTGCTGGCCCGGCGAGACCGAGCGCAGGACCTGCTCTCCGAGGGCGTCCTCGCTGGCCTGGTTCACGAACCGTCTGACCACGCGCAGGTTCACGTCCGCCTCGAGAAGCGCGATCTTGATCTCGTTGATCGCGTCCTGGATGTTCTTCTCGGAGATGTGTGCCTTGCCGCTGATCTGCCGAATGAGGTCGGTCAGCTTGCCGCTTAGTTTCTCAAGCATTCGGGTCCGTTCATCGTAAGTATAAGACAGGCAAATATATACTGAGTTTGGCGTGCCGTGTCAACCCGGCGCTTCAGGCGTCCGGCGCTTCAGGCGCTCGGCGCTTCAGGCGTCCGGCGCTTCAGGCGCTTAGCGCTTCTCAGCGTATGATGAAGAAGTGCTCGTCGATGTACCTGACCCGCTCACGCGCCATGTTGGCGAAAGCGCTCTCGGGGAAGGCTTGCAGCAGATCGCTGTAGCTCGCACGAGCCCTGGCGATATCACGGAAGGACGAGTTCGCCTCGTAGAGCTGTCCGCGGAGCCAGTCGGCCTCGTCCCGCCAGCTCCCCTGCGGGTACCTCTTCGCATATTCGGCGAGAAGCTCCAGCCCGACGCCCGCGCCTCCCGTCCCCAGCTCGAGCTGGGCGGCCTGGATCAGCTGCTCCTCGATGGAGAGCTCCTGGATGGCGAGGAACGGCTTGAGGTAGGCGAGAAACCCCCGCGCATCGTCGCGGGCGAGGGCGACGCGGACCATGCCGAGGACGCCGTTCTCTGCCGGACGGCCGGCCAGCGGGAGGTTCTTCGCATAGTACTTTTCCGCGGCATCGAGGTCGCCTCCCGTGAAGTACAGCGCTGCGATGCGCTCATTGAGGTAGCCGTTGCCCTCGGTGTATCCCTTCAGGAACTCAGCCAGCGCGGCTTCCCTTGCGCCGAGGCTCGCGAGCTTTTCAGCATACGGGTAGTCGCCCACGGCGGCGGCACCCAGCGCAACGGGGGAGATGCCCTGCCCCATCGCGACGGGAGCCTGCCCCCCCTCCACCGCTGCCGTGAACTCCGCTTCCGGCACAACGTGAACGCGCACGGTCTCCCGCACCGACTTGCCGGTCGCGTTGTCCTGTTGCAGGAAGCCCAGATCGTAGGTCCCGAACTTGAGCGCCTTGAAGGTGAAATACGATTTCCTGTCCCGGGTCTCCTTGCCCTTGAACGACATCCCGTCAGATTGCCCGGGTTGATTCCCGAAGCCGAGAAACAGGAAACCCTGACCTTCTAGCCCCACCTGCAGTTCGTCGCCCTGGCGGGCATAGATCTCACGCATCCGGGCGCTCGTCTCCGCGGCAGCCGCCGTTGCAGATGGAGCCGACGCCGCCGACAAGACCGCCGTTGCAGATGGAGCCGACGCCGCAACAGTCGATCCTGCAGCGGTCGATGCCGATGCCGTCGATGCCGCGGCAGGCTTTGGTTTCACCGCGGATTGGGCGGGCGCTTCGGGGACGGGGAGGCGCGGCATGGAAACCATCGAGGACACGCGGCGCGCAGTGGTGTCGGCGACCTCGACGGGAGCGGCACTCTGGGCAAAGGTCTCGAGACGAGGAAGCGGGGGGAGGCGCATGGGCAGCGGCGGGCGCACAGCCTGCTCGGGGAGGACTTCCGATACGACGGGCATTTCGGACAGGCCGGCACTCTGCGGCCCGGTCGTCTCCGCGGCATCCGCGATGCGGGGGGCTTCGAGGAACGGACGCGCGGGCGCTGACGCCGCGTGTGTGCGCATGTCGAACAGCTCGACGCTGAGAGCAGGCTTCTCCGGGCCGGCCGTTGCACAGCCCGAGAGGGCCGCGGCGAGAGCCGCAACCGGGACAAGCAGAGACATTCTCCTCATCGTCCCCTCCCCGTACGGCCCGAGTATAGCGCGGAAGGCTACGCGGGGGAAGCCACCGTCTCGCCGCGGACCCTGTTCTCCAGGCGGATGGCGACGAGCTTCGAGATCCCCGACTCCTCCATCGTCACGCCGTACAGGACGTCGGCTCCCGCCACCGTGCGCTTGTTGTGCGTGATGACGATGAACTGCGAGTTGGCCGAGAACTCCTTCAACAGGCTGATCAGCCGTCCGACGTTCTCTTCGTCCAGCGCCGCGTCGATCTCGTCCAGGAGGCAGAACGGGGAGGGCTTCACCATGTAGATGGCGAACATGAGGGAGACGCCGGTGAGCGATTTCTCCCCGCCCGAGAGCAGGTTGATGTTCTCCAGCTTCTTGCCGGGGGGCTGGGCGAAGATCTCGATCCCCGATTCCAGAACGTTCTCGGGATCCGCAAGGCGCAGTTCGGCCCTTCCCCCGCCGAACAGACGCCGGAAGATGGTATGAAAGTTCTTCTTCACCCTGTTGTACGTCTCGAGGAAAAGTTCCGCGGATTCCGTGCGGATCTCCGTGGTGACCTTGCGCAGGTCCTCACGCGCCCGCTTGAGGTCGTCCAGCTGCCCGCCGAGGAAGTCGTACCTGTCCTTCACTTCGGCGAACTCCTCGGGGGCCATGAGGTTGACCTGGCCGAGCCTGCGCATCTCCTCGCGCAACTCAGCCAGGCGCGGCCGCAGGTCGGCGTCGGGGACGAGCTCAGGGATGCGGGTCTCGTACTCCGACAGGTCGCGCGAGAACCTCTCGGTGAAGCTCGTGTACATGTCGCGGATCTCTGTGCGGATCTCCGTCACCTCTATCTGCATCCTCTCGATCTCGGACTGGGCCTTCGCAAGGGCGACATTCTTCTTCTTGAGCTCCTCCCCGCGCGAGGCGAGATCGGCATTGCGCCTGGAAATCTCGGACTCGAGCCCCGAGAGCGCCCTCTTCTGCGCCTTCGCCGCCTGGTCGATCTGCGCGCGCTCGGCCTCGACTGCCGCGATGCGCTCGCGGGTCTCCGCGACCCTGCGCCGCGTGCCCTCGATCTCCTCGGCGATCTCGGCGAGCAGGGCTTCCTGCTCGATCCTCTCGCGCCCGAGCCGCTGGATCTCCTGCTCTGCCCCCGCCTTCTGCGCCTCCAGGCGCGCGAGGTTCACCCTGTGCCCCTCGAGGGTCTTGCGGTACTCCTCGATTTTTTCGCGCAGGCGGAGGTTTTCCCTGGCGATCTCCTCGTTGCGCTGCCGCCTGCGCGCGATGCCCGCGGCATTCGCGTTGATGCGCCCGTCGATCTCGCGCTTTCGCGTGATGATGCCCTGGGGGGCGAGGAACTCGTCGAGGAACGAGGGCGCGAAGCGGCGGTACTGCTCGAACATGCCAGCGAGGGCGGCGAGCTTCTCGAGAGCTGACCGCAGCGTGACGATCGTGTTCTGGACCATCTTATCGCGCTCGGCCTTCGACAGGGTCTCGGCCCCCGCGGCGTCCTCGAGAAGCGAGACCTTGCCCCCGAGCTGGATCTTCAGGTGCTGGAGGGTTTCGCCGATCGACCCCTCGAGCTTCCTCCGCTCCGCAGAGGAGTAGCCCATGTCCTTCAGCCGCTGATCGAGCTGGGTGACGATGTCCTCCGTGATGACGCGCAGGTCGACGCGCAGCTCCTCGATGGCCGCCTCCAGGCCGTGGATCTCCTCATCGTTCGCCCGGACAAGCTCCTCGTTCGCGCGGACCTGGCCGCTGAATCCCTCGATGTCCCGGGTGAAGCCCTGGATGTTCGTCTCGGTCTCGCCGATCCGTGCGGCGAACTCGACGAGGCCCGCCCGCCTGCTCTCGACCTCGGAGTCGGTCTGAGCGAGCTTGCCACGCGCGTTTTTCTCCCGGGCCCCGTCCGACTCGATCGTGCGCTCGAGCTCGGAGATGCGCTCGCCGAACATCCGCAGCTGGCCCTCGCGGGTGCCCTTCTCCATGTCGAGCTGGAACAGCCGCTTGTTCGACTCCAGGAGCTGGGATTCCATCGAGTTCACGTTGTCGATCTCGGCCGCGATGGACCCGTTGGCAGCCTCGATCGCACGGGTGAGCTCGTCGCGCCCCTTGGCCTTCTCCTCCAGGCGCCCTTCCCGCTTCTTCTTGTCCTGCAGCAGGCCCTTCAGGCGAAGGAGCTGGATCTCCAGCTCGACCTCGAAGATCTTATCGCGGAGGACCCTGTAGGCCTCCGCCTTCTCCGCCTGGGACTTGAGGGAGTTGTAGCTGCGGCGCACCTCCTCGAGGATCCCCTCGACGTGGCGCATGTTCTCTTCGGTCCTCTCGAGCTTGCGCTCGGCCTCCTGGCCGCGCACCCGAAAGCGCGTGATTCCCGCGGCCTCCTCGAACACGAAGCGCCGCTCCTCGGGCTTTTGCGACAGCAGCTGGTCGATCTTGCCCTGCTCCATGATCGAGTAGGCCGATTTGCCGATGCCGGTATCGAAGAACAGCTCCCGCACCTCGCGCAGCTTCACGGAATTGCCGTTGATGAAGTACTCGCTCTCGCCCGATCTGTACAGGCGGCGCCGGATGGAAACCTCCGGCAGATCGAGGGGGAGGATTTCGTTCTGGTTCGAGAGAAGGAGGGTGACCTCCGCGACGTTCAAGGCCTTGCGCGTCTCGCTTCCTGCGAAGATGATGTCCTGCATGTTCTCCGCGCGAAGGGATTTCGACGACTGCTCGCCGAGGACCCACTTCATCGCGTCCACGACATTGCTCTTGCCGCAGCCGTTGGGCCCCAGGAGGGCCGCGACGCCTTCGGTGAACTCGATCTGGACCTTGTCCGCGAAGGATTTGAACCCGAAAATCTCGAGAGTCTTTAGAAACACTTCCGCTCCCAGTCGAAAAGCGTTACATTAGCGGCAGTATTTAACACCTAAAACCGGGGGTGGTCAAGGAGGCACGGATCTTGGATGAGCTGGTCTGCGGCGTCGATGAGGCCGGACGAGGCCCCATCGCGGGCCCCGTGGCTGCCGCCGCCGTGATCCTTCCCCCCGATTTCCCGATCGACGTCCTCGCGGACTCCAAGGCGCTCTCCCCTTCCCGAAGACGTCGTGCCGCCACACTCATTCGGGAGAGGGCGGTCGCGTGCGCTGTCGGGTGGGCGACCCACGACGAAATCGATGCGCTCAACATCCATCGCGCAACCCTTCTGGCTATGGGCCGGGCTGTAGAAGCGCTCCCGGTCAAGCCCGATCGCATCCTCGTGGACGGCCTGTACTGTCCTGCGACAGGCATTCCCAGCGTCGCCATCGTGAAGGGTGACGCCACAGTCCCGCAGATCATGGCTGCCTCGATCATCGCCAAGACCAGCAGGGACGCGTGGATGGAGCGCTACGCTGAAATCGAACCCTCCTACGGGTACGAGCGGCACAAGGGCTACCCCACCGCGGAGCACCGCGCGATCGTGCGCCGGCTCGGGCCTTCCCGCATCCAAAGAAGGAGCTTTCGCGTCAGCCCCCCTTCCTGATGAATCTGACCGCTGCCTCGAATCCCTCGAGGAACACGTCGAGGTCCTCCCGAAATACGATGAGCTGCCGGCGCTCGAACTGGTCCTCGCCGTTCTTCTTGCTCTCGACGATGTTCAGGAAGAGATCGCCCGTCCTGTTTTCCTTCACGTTGAAGAAATACGTGCGCTTCGCCGTATTCGCCTTCGAAGAAAAAACCTCGCCCCGTGTGCCCATACCCCACCCCCTCGTCCCAAGGTCCGGCCAATGATAGCGCAGAGCCGTCCCCGGGGCAACCAGACCTCGACGCAGGCTCTCGCCTTCGCGCGTCTTCGACGCGCTAGGGCTGCCGCCTCTCACGCCCCTTCGGGGCGTTTGACTTGACAGTTTCGCCGCGCCTCTAGTAAATTGAGTTCATCGCGCCCGTCGTATAACGGTAATACCCCAGCCTTCCAAGCTGGAGCAGTGGGTTCGATTCCCATCGGGCGCTTTTCTCGCCTGCGAAGGTCTCCACGAGGGGCTTTCCGCGGGACGACGCCGCGACGGCCGACGAAGGAGGAACCCCATGGCGAAGGTGAGCTGGAACAAGACCTGGAGCGAGAAAATGAGAAAGAAGAGCAGGGGCAAGAAGGGCAAGAACCGGCTGCACAAGAAGAAGAGGTAGGCGCTGCCCGCCTCGTCCCGCCTTCCCTGATGGGATTCTTCCGCAACATCCGTCATTCCCGCATCCTGAGGGACAAGCTCCTCGACGAGGAGGCATGGGGCGACATCCTCGGCCAGCACCCCATTCTCGACCGGCTCTCACCCGACGAGAAGGCGCGCCTGCGCGAGCTGGTGACCCTCTTCCTCCACGAGAAGACCTTCGAGGGCGCGGACGGCCTCGAGCTCACGGGCTTCATGCGCGAGGTGATCTCCGCCCAGGCCTGCCTCCCCATCCTGGACCTCGGCCTCGAATGGTACGGCAACTGGAAGACCGTCGTCGTGGTGCCCGATCTCTTCGTGACCGAGCACAGGGAATACGACGACGCCGGCGTTGCCCACGAATGGGACGAGGACAAGAGCGGCGAATCGTGGGATTCGGGCCCCGTCATCCTGTCGTGGAAGGACGTCGAGGCATCCGGGTGGGGCGACGGGTACAACGTGATCATCCACGAGGCGGCGCATCGGCTGGACCTCCTCGACGGAGAGGTGAACGGCCGCCCTGCCCTCCACAAGGGAATGAGCGCCGCGGAATGGCTGGAGGTTTTCTCGCGGGCGTACGAGGACCTGCGCCGGAGGACTCACGGGAAAAAGAAAAGCAGGATCCGCATCGACGAGTACGCCGCGGAAAGCGACTCGGAGTTCTTCGCGGTCACGAGCGAGTACTTCTTCGAACAGCCCCGGGTCCTCCGCTCGGAGTACCCCGATGTGTACCGACTGCTGGCCGACCTCTACCGCCAGCAGCCCGCTCAGGCGAGAAGTTTCGCGAGGTAGCGCGACTTCATCTGACTGCTCGCCATGGCCTGCTTGATCGGCGGCAGCTTGAGGATGACCCCAAGAACGGCGGCCATCGCCCTGTGGCTGGCGAGCGCATTGTTGTCGAAGATCAGGTTTTGAAGCTTGCCACGCTCGATCGCCATCACCACGGCCCGGTGGGTCGAATTGACGGGCGTGATGACGCGCTCGGCGCGCGATGCGAGGGACAGCGCTTTCGTCTTGCAGGCGCGCACGCACACCCCGCAGCCCAGGCAGATGTCCTCGTTCACGCGCGCCTTCTTTTTCTTCGCGTTGCGCGGATCGTTGGCCGACACGAGCCCGATCGCCTCCACGGGGCAGGCGCTCCCGCAGGTTCCGCAGCCCGTGCAGGCTTCAGCGGCCACGACGGGCAGGAAGTTCGTCGTGTGGATGGGGTTCAGCACGCCGAACCGGCGCGCCGCGATCATCGCCTCGCAGCAGCACCCGCAGCAGTTGCAGATGAAGCTCACTCTGTTCTGCACGTTCTCGCCGAACTGGACCAGACCCCTCGCCTGTGCCTCCTGGAGGATGTCCAGCCCCTCCTTCACGTCGACCGACCGAGCGTGCCCGTGGGC
>Ga0315291_10001923_pt1 | contig 27472 bp, 22 predicted proteins | sample YL17G12_20_MG_FD_203070 | JGI IMG/M metagenome (GOLD analysis project Ga0315291, IMG submission 203070) | Sediment microbial communities from Yellowstone Lake, YNP, Wyoming, USA - YL17G12_20 | ecosystem: Environmental > Aquatic > Freshwater > Lake > Sediment | place: USA: Wyoming | collected...
GCGCACCGGCCATCGGCATCGCGGCGGCCTACGGCGTCTGCCTGGGATTGCAGACGGTTGCGGGGCAGGATGAGACCGCCCTCTACCAGCGGCTCGACGAGGTGGCCGACTACCTGGCCTCCAGCCGGCCCACGGCGGTCAACCTGTTCTGGGCGCTTCGGCGGATGAAGAGCCGGGCGGCTGAGCTCCCTGGCTCGCCGCCGGCCGAAATCGCCAAGGCCCTGCTGGCCGAAGCCCACGCGATCTGCGAGGAAGACCGTTGCACCTGCCGGGCGATCGGGCGCCACGGGGCCGAGTTGCTCTCCGACGGCCAAGGTGTGCTCACCCACTGCAACGCCGGCGGGCTGGCCACCGCCGACTACGGCACGGCCCTGGCGGCGGTTTTTTCGGCCGCCGAGTCGGGCAAGCAACTGCACGTCTTCGTCGACGAGACGCGGCCGCTGCTGCAAGGCGCCCGCCTGACCGCCTGGGAATTGCAGCAGCGGGGAATCGATGCGACCCTGATCTGCGACTCGATGGCCGCGGTGGTGATGCGCCAGCGCCGGGTCCAGGCGGTCATTACCGGCGCCGACCGGATCGCGTCCAACGGCGACGTGGCCAACAAGATCGGCACCTACGGGCTGGCCCTGTTGGCCGCCGCGCACCAGATCCCTTTCTACGTGGCCGCACCCACCAGCACGTTCGACCTCTCGCTGGCCAGCGGCGAGGAGATCCCCATCGAGGAGCGCGACCCCCGCGAGATCACCCACGGCTTCGGCCGCCAGACTGCCCCCGAGGGGATCGGCGTCTACAACCCGGCTTTCGACGTCACGCCGGCGGAATTGATCCGGGCGATCATTTGCGAGCGCGGCCTGATCCGGCCGGTCAGCCGAGAGCGGATCGCAGAAGTTGTCGGCGGGGGGTGCTGAGGCCTGCGGGCAGAGCCCCCCTTGCATCCCGTACATTCTCGCCGTTTCAGGAATTCACCAATGGTGGACTTGTGACGAACCATCAGATCGAGGCAAACAGGTCGTAGTCTTCGGCGACAGACGGCGTTTGCCGCCACGTTTTATGCAACGTTAGGGTCTACTCATCGCGGCTGACTGCCGGCCGGGGTCTGCGGGACAGCCGCAAAGCATAGTCCGATGAAATAGCAGAGAACGTGGCTCTCCGTGGTGTCGGACATCACCGAATTGAAGAGACTTCCCACGACAAAGGTCACGAGCACGGCTTGTGCCAGGGAGGCCAGATCCTGCGGCAGCCGCTTGCTATGAGCCCATTGCGTATAGAGCCAATAAAGGAATAGACCCAAGCCGAGCAGTCCCGTCTGAACGAGGACGTTGAGGTATTCATTGTGCGGCTGTAAAACGGTGCGTCTTCCCTTGCTTTCGGCCAGCTTGGCAAACTCGTGTTTGAAACTGCCCGTTCCGGTGCCGAAAAAAGGGCTGCGTGATGCGATCAGGGCGCTGCTCCCGTAGAACGCGAAACGCTCTCCGATGGAAGAATCGGGAGAATCACGTCGGTAATTGTAGTAGTCGGCGGCTTCTTGGACTGCCAGGGTGACCCGTTCGTGGAACACTCCCGAGCAGACGTATGTGGCGGCCCCCACGCCGATTGCCAGGGCACCGGCCCATGCGAGGCCACGAAGCCCGCGGCGCTGAAACATCAACAGACTGACCAGCGCGAAAAGGACCAGATATCCTGTCCGCCCGCCAACCATGAAAAAGATGTTGTAAACGGCAATCAGGATGATGCCGACATACAACCATCGGAGCCGGCGCTCCTGACAAGCGCGGTTTGCCAGGAGGGCCACAAATAAGGCCATCAGAACATTCTGCGTGATGTGGTTCTTGAAGGCTGCGCAGTCGTCGGGAGTTCCGCGGCTGGACTGTAGGAGCCCCAACGACACGAGAAACGAGGCGCCCAGAGTGATCAGCATTGCCAACTCGAACGCGCGGATACTGTAGTCGCGAGCCCGACGGTGAGTGTATACGGTCACGAGCACCGGGACGTATAAGTACTTTCGACATTTCAGCAAACCGCCCGCCGCTTCCGATAGCGGGGCTGTGGTGTAGGTCAGCCCGACCACGTACATCCCAAACAGTGCCAGCGCCAACAGAGCGACTTGGTTGCGCCGAATCATTTGGTACTTGGCGACATAGTTGCCCGTAAATAACCAGCAAACGACGAGCATCACGAACAGCGCTGACGTCACGGCCGTGGAAATCGGCATGGCGAACCCCAGCGCGATCGCCAGACACCGAGTTGCTGCGGCGAACGATTCAGCGACGGTCACGCGGCTGCGCCATCCCCTGTCGGTGGCGGCCGCTTCCCTGAACGCGGCCTCTTCCGCTCCAGCAGCGTGGCCCATCGCAATCCACCCCCGAACCGTAAGAGCTACTTCTTGAAGCGCAGCATCCCGTACAGTTCCCTTCTAGCTGCAAAGTTGATTCGAGGAGACCGCCGCAACGCCCGAGAGGTTACCATAGTCGGGTTGCATCCTTTGCCTTCTCGCCAGCCCGCACTTGAGCAGGAGAGGCTGCATCTCCCGGGCAATCGGAAATCACAAGCCGTGGCGGAGGCGATTCCTCCGGCAGAAACCGTGAAGTTTGCCGCCAGAAACGGAGGCGGCACCACTCACGTTTCCGGGAACGGCAATGTCATCGAGGTCCAGACGTGCCGCCTGGACGAGGTCGTCTCTGAATAGCTGATCCTGCCCACTCATGTCAAAATCGACGTGGAACGTGCCGGACTTTAGGTAAGAGTGAGAGGCTATCCGGAAAGTCGCCCTCTCCCGCCGCCGGGAGAGGGTGGCCGCGCAGCGGCCGGGTGAGGGCGGCTTCAGCGGCCGAAGAACTCACGTGTTTGCCGCGGGCGGTTGCCACGGGCACCCCCTCACCTCCTACCCCTCGTCAGTGGGTCATGGCCAGTTGGACCAGCCCGGCCACCGAGCTGGCCTCTGTCTTTTTCATCAGCCTGGCCCGGCGGTCTTCCACGGTCCGGATGCTCAGGCCGAGTTCGGCGGCGATCTCCTTGTTGAGCTTTCCTTCCACGATCAGGTCCAGCACTTCACGTTCTGCGGGGGTAAGTCGGGCAATCCGCTCCTGGGCCTGGGAGCGTCCGGTCTTGCGGCAGCGGTTGCGCTCGTCCAGCTCCAGCGCCCGGCGGATGCTGTCCCAGAGTTCCTGTTCGCGGAAGGGTTTTTCCAGGAAGTTGACCGCCCCGGCCTGCATGGCTTCCACCGCCATCTGCACGTTCCCGTAACCGGTGACAAACACCACGGGCAGGTCGGTCCGGTCGTCGATCAGTCTCCGGTGCAGCTCCAGGCCGCTCATCCTCGGCATGGCCACGTCCAGCACCAGGCATCCGGGTTGGCCCGGCTGGTAGGCGGCCAGGAACTCGGCCGCCGACGAGTAGGCCTCCACCCGCGGAAACAAGACCTTGATCAGGGCCGTCAATGATCGCAGGACGTCCGGATCGTCGTCCACCACGAAAACCGTCGGCTCGTCGCTCACTGTGTACCTCCTTCCCCCTCGACCGGCAGATTGGAAAAGGTGAAAGCCACCTTTTGTGCGAAGCACCCTTCGGATCGTTCCGGTAAAAGGTGGCTGTCACCTTTTCCGGGGCAGTATGCCCCTGCGTTTGGGCCCCCCCGTTTACCACATCCCGGCTGCGCATGGAAGCCCGCTTTCTCCCGAATCTGTGGGTACCCGTACCTCATGTGCCAGGGTTACGTGGCTTACCACGTTACCGGCCGGGGCACTACGGTCGTCCTGTCTGGTATCGCCGACTGCCGGTGGAGGGGGGGTTGAGGGTTAAGGCTTGAAAGCTGACAATTGAGGCCCTCAACCCTCAAGTCTCAACCCTCAACTCTCAACCCTCAACTCTCAACCCTCAACTCTCAACCCTCAACCCTCAACCCTCAACCCTCAACCCCAAAGGACCGCCGAGCGTGTTGTCGCTGAAACGGATCTTGGTCACCGGCGGGGCCGGTTTCCTCGGCTCCCACCTGTGCGAGCGGCTTGTCGAGCAAGGTCACGACGTGATCTGCCTCGACAATTTCTTCACCAGCCAGAAGTCGAACGTGGCCCACCTGCTGGCTCGGCCCAACTTCGAGCTGGTCCGCCACGACATCACCCTGCCGATCTTCCTGGAGGTCGACGAGATCTACAACCTGGCCTGTCCCGCCGCCCCCGGCCACTACCAGTACAACCCCATCAAGACCATGAAGACCTCCGTGATGGGGGCCATCAATGTTTTGGGGATGGCCAAACGGTGCCGGGCCAAGGTGTTGCAGGCCTCGACCAGCGAGGTCTACGGCGACCCCGAGGTCCATCCCCAGCCGGAAACCTATCGCGGCGCGGTCAACCCGATCGGTCCCCGGGCGTGTTACGACGAGGGGAAACGGGCGGCCGAGACCCTCTTTATGGACTACCACCGCAGCAACAGGGTCAATGTCCGCGTCGCCCGGATCTTCAACACCTACGGCCCGCGGATGCACCCGTTCGATGGCCGGGTGATCTCCAATTTCATCCGCCAGGCGCTCCAGGGTGACGAATTGACCATCTTCGGCGACGGCTCCCAGACTCGCTCCTTCTGCTACTGCGACGACCTGATCGAGGGCCTGATGCGGATGATAAACGGCCCGGACGATTTCATCGGACCGGTCAATCTGGGCAATCCCGGCGAATTCACCATCCTGGAACTGGCGGAACTGGTCCGCGAGCTGACCGGTTCCCGCTCGAAGCTCGTCTACCGGCCGCTCCCGGCCGACGATCCCACCCAGCGCCAGCCCGACATCACCCTGGCCACGCAGCGCCTGGGCTGGAAGCCCACCGTCCCGCTGCGTGAAGGTCTGACCGGCACGATCAAGTGGTTCCGCTCGATCGACCTGAGCCACTACCGCCCGCCGACGCCGAATTACTGATTGATGATTGCTGATTGATGATTGCTGAACGGGCCGATCCGCCATTTCACACTTCATCAATCAGCATTCAGCAATCAGCATTCAGCATTGCCCTCCTCCCCCCTTCCTTCTACATCAGTTGCAGCTATAATTGGGGCTTCGGTCAAGGTTCGTGTACGTTTTAGCCCGCATTTCTCACCAACACCCGACGTCGGATCACAGTGTGCCACTGCTTCGCAGAAGCAGTGCGGGGCGGAACCCCTCGTCACTGCTTGCCTTACGTCAAGCAGTGGCACACTGTGGTGAGAAATACGGATTAGGAGTGGCGGCGGCGGCAGGGAGGGGGCCAGACCATGGCGAAGAAGAAGGCCAAGCGGGGATCGACCGGCGGCAAGCGGCCCATCGAGCAGTACGATCACAAGGACAAGACCCGGGCGAACAATCCGCCGGTGGGCCTGGTCACGCCGCAGACCGACCCCGACCAGCCCAAGAAGACCTACCAGTACGACCCCGCACCTCGATCCGCAGTTGGTCTGGGCGGGGAAGGCCGAGATCGACGAGGAGCTGATCGAGGCCTACCGGGGCACGGTCTCGTTGCCCTTCGAGCCGGGTGAATACCGGCGCGCGGCCGTGAAGATCGTGGACGACAGGGGAATCGAGTCACTGAAGATCGTGGAACTCGTGTAGAATAGGGAGTGCGAGGGATGGTTTGCGCGATTGGGGACAGATTGCATCTCTTGCAGATCGGAGGTTTCCATGACGCTTGATGCGTCTGTTTTTGACAGGGCGCGCATGCTTCTGCCGGAGAAGCAGCAGGAGGTCGCAAAGTTCTGCCAGAAGTGGCAGATCGTGGAGTTTTCGGTTTTCGGCTCCGCGCTGCGCGAGGATTTCCGCCCAGACAGCGACGTGGATGTGCTGGTGACGTTCGCGCCCGACGGGCGGCACTCGCTGTTCGACCTCGTGGAGATGGAAAACGAACTGTCGGCCATGTTCGGTCGCAAGGTGGAGCTCGTAGAAAAGGGGGCGATCGAGCGAAGCGAGAACTACATTCGGCGACGCAACATCCTTTCCACGGCAAAGGTGGTGTATGCAGCGCGATGATGCGTACCTGCTGGACATGCTGATCGCAGCGCGTCGCGCCCAGCGTTTCTGCGCGGGGGTGGCGTGGGAGGAGTTCGAGCGGAGCGATCTTCATCAGTATGCCGTGTTCAAGGCAATCGAGGTTCTGGGCGAAGCGGCACGGCTCGTCTCCGAGGCCGTTCGAGGGGCACATCCCGAGATCCCTTGGAGCCAAATCGCCGGCATGCGGAACAGGATGATTCACGAGTACTTCCGCATCGACTTGCCTACGGTGTGGCAAACGGTTCGCGACGACATCCCGCCGCTGATTGCGCAGTTGGAGCCTTTGGTTCCCCCGGAGCAGCCGTGATGGCGCAATACTCGATTGACCAACTGGTCATCAACTCGCCGTACCAGGAGCCCACGAGCTACTGGGCCTATCACCGGCAGACGCGGCTGTTCACCCGCGAATAAGCCTGCTGGTCGGCGCCGTAGGTGACTTCGACACCGGCTTAGGATAGCTTGGAATGCCTACCCTCGATTGGATCGGCAAGAAAGCGGTTGTGAACCACCACCGGGAGGTTCCCTATCACCTGCTGAAATGCGACGGGAAACTGTCTGTGGGCGACCCGGGCAGCGGGAACCTCTTGGTCCAGGGGGACAATCTGCTCGCGCTGAAGGCCCTGTTGCCGTACTACGCCGGCCGGGTCAAGTGCATCTACATCGACCCACCGTACAACACCGGAGACGAGAACTGGGCTTACAACGATGCCGTCAACAGCCCGGAAATGCGCAACTGGCTGGGCAAGGTGGTGGGCAAAGAGGCCGAAGACCTATCCCGCCATGACAAGTGGCTCTGCATGATGTACCCGCGGGTATCGCTCTTGCGGCGGTTGTTGCGACGGGATGGAGTAGTCTTCATCAGTATCGACGAAAACGAAGTCGCCCACTTGCGGCTCCTCATGGATGAAATCTTCGGGCCGCGCAATGCGCTGGGTTCGCTGGTTTGGAAGCGCCGTAGCTCGTCTGCCATGCGTGGGACGCCGCTTTCTATCGACCATGAGTATGTTCTCGCTTACGGATACGATGCAGACCATGCGACATTGTACGGGCTGGCGAAGGGTATCGAGGATTACCCGTATGAAGACGAACGGGGATGGTATGCCAGCACAGACTTGACCGTGGGCATGGGCAAGGATGCACGGCCGGGGCAATTCTACGCGATTACCAACCCGCGAACTCGCAAGACCTATCCACCCAATCCTGAGCGCGTTTGGCGCTTTTGGCCTGAGACAATGGCAAAGATCATTGCGGAAGACCTTGTTATCTGGCCGGATGAAGCGGGCGGCCGGATGGAGCGGCCGCGCTTCAAGACGTACTTCGATCCCAACACGTCGAAGCCGAAGCCGGTATCCAGTTGGATCGAAACGGCCAACACCAACGACCGCGAAATTGAGGAAGACGAAGGCGAATACGAAGTCAGCATCCTCACCTCGGGCATGACTCAGGAAGGGGGCAAACTGATTCAGCAAATCATGGGCAGCAAAGTGTTTGCCTATCCGAAACCACTTTCCCTTGTCCGGTCCCTTATCCGGGCTACAACCCGACAAGATGACTTGATCCTGGATTCTTTCGCGGGAACGGGGACCACTGCCCATGCGGTCCTTGACTTGAACCGGGAAGACGAAGGGCAGCGGCGGTTTCTGTTGCTGGAAATGCAACCGGAGATTTGCGAAGAAATCACCCGTGAGCGCCTCAGAAGAGCGATTGAGGGATTCTCTTTCGATAAGCCCAAGGGTGGCCAAGCCCACGTTGAGGGCTTGCGCGGCGGGTTCCGGTACTCCCGGCTGGGGCCTTCCGTTTTCGACGAAACCGGAAGCATCCGCCCGGGTGTGACGTTTGCCGAACTGGCGGCGCACGTCTATTTCACCGAAACCGGCGAACCGATCCCCAAGCGGAACAACGGCAAGTCTCCGCTGTTGGGCGTCCACAACGGCAAGGCAATCTACCTGCTGTTCAATGGTATCCTTGGGGACCGAAGCCCCGGTGGTGGTAACGTGTTGACGGGCGCCGTGCTGAAGTCGCTCCCGGCGCACAATGGCCCGCGGATCGTCTATGGCGAAGGCTGCCGGCTGGGCAAGGCCCGGCTGAAACGCGAAGGGATCGTTTTCAAACAGATACCGTATGGAATCAAGACGGCGTGAGAAAGAACCGCGAAAGCGCGAAGACGCGAAACGGAACAATAAGAAGACTATGCAGACGTGGGACATTCGCGCGCGGCCGCCAAGTGGAAGTCCGGGGGCAGACGCCTCCTCCCCCGCGCCCGCTTTCGTGTTTTCGCACCTTCGCGCTTTCGTGATGCCGTCATGAGGAGACTCGCCATGGGACACCAGTTTGACGACTTGTCAAGGCGCGTCATCGAGGCGGCGATTGCGGTACATCGTGAGCTGGGACCGGGCTTTCTGGAATCCATCTACGAAAGTGCCCTCAAGACCGCGCTGCGCCATCGCGGCATGGCCTACGAATCGCAGAAGGATGTCACGGTTCTTTTCGAGGGCGAGGAAGCGGGCGTCCATCGCCTGGATCTCGTGGTCGAAGGCCAGATCGTGGTTGAACTCAAGGCCATCAAGGCATTGGAGGACGTCCATTTCGCGCAAGTGCGTTCGTACCTCAAGGCCACGGGACTGCACGTCGGATTGCTGATGAACTTCAACGCGCCCACACTGATCGTCAAACGCGTGGTTCTCGACTTCAAGCCCGCGCCGCAAACACCGGAATGAAGTATTCCTTTCGCGTTTTCGCCCTTTCGCGATTTCGCGATGAAAGCAGTGAGAGGAATAGGCGATGCTCGTGTTGAGGGAATATCAGCGGCGGAGTCTGGACGCCCTGGAAGGCTACCTTCGGGCGACCGTCCAGCATGGCGCGAAGAAGGCTTTCGTTCTTCAGACTGATCGGCCTTATCGGGCGGTTCCGCAACTGCCCGGGCTGCCCTACATTTGTCTGCGGATTCCGACCGGCGGCGGCAAGACCTTCATGGCGTGCCATGCCCTCGGGATTGCCACAACGGAGTTACTCCAGGCCGAACGGGGCGTTTGCCTCTGGTTGGTCCCCTCGAATACGATCCGGGAGCAAACGCTTGCTGCCCTGCGGGACCGGCAACACCCTTACCGACAGGCTGTTGACGCCCATTTCGGCGGGCTGGTGACGGTCATGGACCTGACCGAAGCCCTTTACGTCACCCGCGGGACGCTGACAGGCGAAACGTGCATCATCGTTTCGACGCTTGCCGCACTGCGGGTCGAAGACACCGAAGGCCGCAAGGTGTACGCAACGTGCGGCGCTTTGATGGACCATTTCAGCAGGCTTTCGGCGGAACAGGAAGCGCAGCTTGAGAAGAATGGGGATGGCGTGATTGCCTATTCGCTCTGCAACGTCCTGCGCTTGCACCGGCCGATTGTGATTATGGACGAAGCGCACAACGCCCGGACCCAACTATCCTTCGACACGCTCGCCCGGTTCAACCCCTCGTGCATTGTCGAGTTTACCGCCACGCCGGAAACGACGCACAAGCCGGAGCGAGAGCAGTTTGCCAGCAACATCTTGTGCCATGTTTCGGCCGCCGAACTCAAGCATGAGGAGATGATTAAGCTGCCGATCAAGCTGGAAACCCGGTCGGAATGGAAAGAGGTTGTGGCCGAAGCGATCAAGACCCAACGGACCCTTGAGCAACTCGCCGGGGAAGAGGAAAAACAGACGGGCGAGTATATCCGGCCGATCGTGCTCTTGCAGGCGCAGCCGAAGAGTCAGACCAAGGACACTCTAACGGTCGAAGTGGTGCGGCAATCGCTCATCGACGATTTTCACGTTCCCGAAGACCAGATTGCCGTGGCCACGGGCCAGACCCGGCAAATCGACGATGTCGACCTCTTCGCCCGGGATTGCCCCATCCGGTTCATTATCACGGTGGCCGCGCTGCGGGAGGGATGGGATTGCTCGTTTGCCTACGTGCTGTGTTCGGTGGCCGAAATCGGCTCCGCCCGGGCGGTGGAACAAGTGCTGGGGCGGGTGCTGCGATTGCCCTGGGCGTCGCGAAAGAAACACCCGGAGTTGAACTGCGCCTATGCGCTGGCCGCCTCTCCGCGGTTCATTGAGGCGGCCCAATCCCTCAAGGATGCCCTGGTTGAGAACGGCTTTCAGCGAATGGAGGCCGAGCTGTATGTGGAGGGGCAGGAACAGCGTAGGCTCTTCGAGGCCGAGTTGCCGTTGTTCGAGACTCCTGAGCCCTCGCAGCCCAAGGCGGCTGAGCGTGGCCAGTTCCGGGTGCCAATGCTGGCGATTCGGGTCGATGGACAACTTGAGTTATTCGAGGAAGGGCATTTTCTCGACACGCCCTGGAGACTATCTGAGTGTGACGCCAGCTTGTCGGAGGCCGAGTTTCCTTCCGAGTATGTCAGTGGTGCGACCGGCGAGATCGACGTGAGCGACGAAGGGATGGTTGAGGTTCACTTCGTTGACCAAATCCACCGGCAGTTACGCTTGCTCGGCGTGGAACCCGGTTGGGACGTGGCCGGCTTGACGAACTGGCTCGACCGGCAGATTCCCCACGTGGACATTACCCGAACCGAATCGACCCTGTTCGTTCATCGGGTTCTGACTGGGCTGGTTGAATCCCGCGGCTTGAGTGTGCAGCAATTGGCCGGTCAGAAGTTCCGCTTGCGCGCAGCCCTTGCCAACAAGATCGATCAGCACCGCAAGGCGCAGGCCGCACGAGCCTTCCAACGGATACTGTTCTCTGAGGAAGCGGCGGAAGTCGAGGTCGGCCCGGAAATCTGCTTTGATTTTGCCGAAGATCGGTATTCGCCCAACTCGTATTACGAAGGGATCTACGATTTCCCGAAGCATTACTTTCCAGTTATTGGCGAGATGAATGCTGAAGAGTGCGATTGCGCGGACTTCCTCGACCGGCTTGAGGCGGTGAAGTATTGGGTCCGCAACTTGGTGCGGTCCGATTCGTCATTCTGGCTGCAAACCTCGACCGACAAGTTCTATCCTGATTTCGTTGCTCTCCTCCACGACGGTCGGATTCTGGTGGTCGAATACAAGAACGAGCGGGATTGGGACCTTCCCGATTCCGAAGAAAAGCGGGCGGTGGGCCAACTGTGGGCCGATCGGAGCAAGGGCCGTTGCCTCTTCGTCATGCCCAAGGGGCCAGATTGGGGGGTGATTACCCGGGCCGCGGCCCGTTGAACGAACGAATCCGGCAGCTTCTTCAGCGCGATCGAGCCGCGGGCCTGGCCTCGTCGCTGGGCTCGCCCGTTCAACAATGGGGTGTCTCGGAGGTGCCGATCGCGGCCATGGTGAATATGCTATAGTTTTTCGTGACCGGCGCGACCGCCGCGCGGGGGTTCTGGGCGGAGTGGACGGCCGGGCCGCTGGCTGGTCCCTTGGCTCGTTTCGCTCTGGCACCGGAAGACCCCATCCCAAAATCCCTCACCCCCCGGCCCCCGACCACTCCGTGGTGCCCGCCGCCGACCGCTTCGCGGTGCCCGGGCGAGGGGAGGTCGGTGCAGAAGAAAAGCCGGGCGGCAAGGACCGCTCAGCCCAGGCGGGACGAACCGTAAGACGCTGTCCCAAAACCCCTCACCCCCGGCCCCTCTCCCCGCAAGCGGAGAGAGGGGAGCATCTCTTGGGAGACTCATCAAACCATGCCGCAGCTTCCATCTCCAGAGACGGACTTTGAGTCACCGGTCGGTCCGGCGGGTGACGCTGCGGCCTGCGGCCAGCCGGGCGCGAGTGTTTACACTGACGGCGGGTATCTGGCGCAAAACCCGACCTGGCACGCGGAGGACTCGCCCTGGAAGGCCCGGCAGATCGTGCGGATGATCCGCCGCAACCGGCTGGCGCCGCGGAGGGTGTGCGAGGTGGGCTGCGGGGCCGGGGAGGTTTTGGTGCAGTTGAAGCGGAGCCTGCCCGAGGACTGCCGGTTCTGGGGCTACGACGTTTCGCCGCAGGCCCACGCGCTGGCCGCCCCGCGCGAGGACGAGCGGCTGCAATTCCGGCTGGGCGACCCTGCCCAGGACAGCAGCGCCCGTTTCGACTTGATCCTGGTGATCGACGTTCTGGAGCATCTGGAAGATTACTACGGCTTCCTGCGGAAGCTGCGGCCGCGGGGCGAGCACAAGATCTTCCACATTCCGCTCGACCTGTCGGCATATACGGTGCTGAGGAGCTATCCCATCCTCGAGTTGCGCGACAAGGTGGGCCACATCCACTATTTCACCCGCGACACGGCGCTGGCGGCGCTGCGTGAGACGGGCTACGAAGTGGTCGATTGGCTCTACCCGCCCGACGACGAGCCCCTGGGCGGCAAGCCGCTGAGGCAGAAGATGTTGGCCCTGCTTCGCCGAGGGCTGTACCCGCTGGGCCCCGATTTTGCGGTCCGCCTATTGGGCGGGCGGAGCCTGATGGTCCTGGCCCGCTGAGGGCGGGTGGCTGCCCGCCGGTGGCCTCAATCGGCTTAGCCCGTATTTCTCACCAACACCCGACGTCGGATCACAGTGTGCCACTGCTTCGCAGAAGCAGTGCGGGGCGGAATCCCTCGTCACTGCTTGCCTTACGTCAAGCAGTGGCACACTGTGGTGAGAAATGCGGGTTAGGGGAATTGCGGCAGTTACCCGGCCGTCAGCCTGGCTGATGCCGCCTGGCTTGTGCTGGCCGCCGGCAGCGGCGTAGAATATCGGGCGGAGAAGTCTACCGCATGGCGAGGCCGTCATGGACGAGCCTATCCAAACACCCCTCACCCCCGGCCCCTCTCCCCGCAAGCGGGGCGAGGGGAGAATCCTTTGGGATAGCCAGGACGTGTCCCAGCCGAGCCCGATGCGCCGGGGGATCGTCGCCTTGCTGGCCGCCCTGGTCCTGGGCGGGCTGTTATGGGCCGCCGCTGCGCCGCGGGCACCGACCGGGCACCGCTCGGGCACCGTGCGAAGCATGGTCGGAGTGGCCGCCGAAGCGGAGCTCTGGTCGCGTTGGTCCGGCGAGCCGGTCGCACAGCCGCCGCCGGCCGAGACGCCGGCGGACGCGCGGCAGCCGGAGCCGCCTGAGGACGCACAGTTCGCCCAGGCCCGGCGACAGATGGTCCAACGGGATCTCCGCGGCCGGGACATCGAGGACAAACGGGTGCTGGAGGCCATGGGCCGGGTTCCGCGGCACCGGTTCGTGGCCAAGGAGTTCCGGTACGCCGCCTACGCGGACCACCCCCTGCCGATCGGCCACCGCCAGACGATCTCGCAGCCGTACGTGGTGGCCCTGATGACGCAACTGGCCCAGCCCGAGCCGAAGAACAAGGCCCTGGACATCGGCACCGGCTCGGGCTACCAGGCGGCCGTGCTGGCCGAGCTGTGCAAGCAGGTCTACAGCATCGAGATCGTCAAGCCGCTGGCCGAAGAGGCGAGCAAGCGGCTGGCCGACTTGGGCTACAAGAACGTCACGGTCCGCTGTGGCGACGGCTACCGCGGCTGGCCCGAGCACGCCCCTTTCGACGTGATCATCGTGGCGGCCGCCCCGGATCACGTGCCGCAACCGCTGCTGGACCAACTGGCCCCCGGCGGCCGGCTGGTGATCCCCGTGGGCCGGGGGTACCAGGATCTGATGGTGATCGAGAAGCGGAAGGACGGCACGCTCCGTCGCACGTCGGTTGCCCCGGTGGCATTCGTCCCCATGACCGGCGAGGCCCAGGAGGATTGATGATTGACGATTGATGAGCGGTTGGCCTTTGTCACGTCGGCAATCATCAATCATCAATCATCCATTCGGAGACCAGCGATGATTCTCGCAGTCCCCAAGGAGATCCTGGAGAGGGAACAGCGGGTGGCGGCGCTTCCCGAGACGGTCCGCCAGTACGTCCAGATGGGGTTCGACGTGCGGGTGCAATCCTCCGCCGGCCAGGGCGCCCTGCGGTCGGATGCCGAGTATCAGGACGCCGGGGCAAAGATCGTCGACGACCCGGAGACCCTGCTGGGCCAAGCCGACCTGGTCCTGAAGGTGAAACAGCCCGTCCTCAACCAAGAGACCGGCAAGCACGAGGCGGAGATGATCCGCGAGCGGGCCATCCTGATCACCTTCCTCCATCCGGCCGCCCCGGCCAATCATGCCATGGTCCGGGCGTTGCGGGAGAGGCACATCACCGCGCTGACGATGGACGGCATTCCGCGGATCCCGCGGGCCAGGGACATGGACGCGCTCAGCTCCATGAGCATCATCAGCGGATACAAGTCGGTGCTGATCGCGGCCAACCGCTTTCCCCGGTTCATTCCCGGCGTCGACACCACCCTGGGAACCCTGCGGCCGGCCACCTTCCTGGTCGTGGGTGCGGGCGTGGTCGGCATGCAGGCCATCACTACCGCCGGGCGGCTCGGCGGCACGGTCCAGGTGATGGACGTCCGCGAGGACGCCCGCAAGAGGGCCGCACAGCTCGGTGCCCGAGTCGTCGGCTTCGACGTCCCGCCCGAGCTGGCGACGGCCGCCAGCGGCTACGCCAAGGCCCTGCCGGGCGGCTGGGTGGAGAAGGCCAGGCAGGCGCTGGGCCCCTTCGTCGAACAGGCCGACATCGTGATCACGAGTGCCCTGGTGCCCGGCGAAGTCGCCCCAGTGCTGATCACCGAGGAGATGGTCCGCCGGATGCAGCCCGGCTCGGTGATCGTCGACGTGGCGATCGATCAGGGGGGCAACTGCGCGGTCACGCAGGCGGGGGCCGAGATCGTCCGGCACGGCGTGTGGGTGTGCGGGCTGCTGAACATTCCGGCCTCGGTCCCCGTGCACGCCAGTTGGCTCTACGCCAACAACCTGCTGCACTACGTCAAGAACCTCTTCAAGAACGGGCTGGCCACACCCGACCTGGATGACGAGATCGTGCGACAGTCGTTGGTCACATACCGGGGAGAGATCGTCCACCAGGGCACGCTGAAGGCCATGGGGCAAGTCTGACATGCGGGTGGAGACTGTCCGGAGATTCAGAGCTGTAGGAGGCGACTCCAGTCGCCGATTGGTTGTTGCTGGGTTGGGTCGGCGTCTGGAGACGCCTCCTACAAGCAGATCGGCCGTTTGAATTCCCGCCCGCTCTTCTATCGGCGGCTCACTGCTGCGCGGCAACGTCGTAGCACATCAGCACGTCCTGGTCGCGGACGTAGAGCTTCCGCTGGTGGATCACCAGGTGCGGCCAGCTTTCGCCGAGCTTGACCGCCGTGCGGAAGGTGCCTTTGAGGCGGAAGGCCTCGGGTGTGGCCTCGACCAGGGCGACCAGCCCGTTCTGGTAGCGGAAGTACAGGTCCCCGTCGGCGTAGAGCACGGCGGCGGAACCCTGCCCGGGGGCCTTCGGCTTCCAGGCAATCTTGCCCGTCATAAACTCCAGGCAGACCGGCGTGCCGTTGTTCTGGCCGTCGCCGCCGTAGATGTGGTCGCCCACCAGGACTACGCCGCCGTGGTGGTTCTCAAATTCCTTCGGGGTGAGGAAGTAGACCTCCTCGGCCTTGAACTGGTCGCCGGCGCGGGTGAGCTTCAAGAGGGCACTGCCGGTCTTGTAGCTGGTGGTCACGAAGACGTAGTCTCCCCGGGCCACGGGGGTGGGGATGTTGGCGATGTTGTTGGCGATGCGGTTGTAGCCCCAGAGGAACTTGCCGGTTTGGGCGTCGACGCCCACGGCGCCGCGGCCGATGATCTGGATGTACTGGCGGACGCCGTCGATCTCCTGCGCGATCATCGAGGAATAGCCGGCGCCGTCCTTGCCCCGCGGCCCGATGTTCGGCACGGCGGACTTCCAGATCAGCTCACCGGTCTGCTTGTCGAGTGCCACCATCGTGGCGTCCTTGCCGCCGGGGGTGCAGACCAGCTTCTGGCCGTCGACCAGCGGCGACTCGCTGAACCTCCAGGGGGACATCATCCGGCCGCCGAAGTCGCTGGCAAAGTTCTTCTGCCAGCGAGGCTTACCGGTGGCCGTCTCCAGGCAGACCAGGTCGCCGTCGGTGCCGATCGCGTAGAGCAGCTCGCCGTCGACGGTAGGCGTGCAGCGGGCCCCGGGCTTGTCCTCCGTATATATGGGGCCGAGCCGCGTCGCCCAAAGCTCCTTGTGGCTGCCGAGGTCCAGGGCGATCACGTACTGTCCCGCAGGTCCGCCGCCCGGTGGAGTCCGGTCGCCCGAGGTGAAGATCCTCCCGCCGGTGATCGAGAGGGTGCCGAATCCCTCGCCCAGGCCCTTGATCTGCCAGAGCAGCTTCGGCCCGCCCTCGGGCCATTCCCGCAACAGGCCCGTCTCAGTACAAATGGCATCGCGGTTGGGGCCGTGGAATTGCGGCCAATCGGCCGGCTGCGACGAGCTGCCGTCGGCCGCCAGGGCGACCGAGCTGAGCGAGAGCGAAACCACACAAGTCAAACTCCAAAGCCGATAGCGAATCAACTCTTGCACGATCACGGTGTTCTCCTCGACAACGAACTGGGGGGCTGGTGTACTGGAAATCACGGTTGGACCCCAATTATTGGCCGCCGCCGCGCCGCCGTCAAGCGCGCCGGCAGGTGGTGTCTGGCAAGTCTTCCTGGCGGATGACGGGGTGGCTGGTGGTCAGCCACGGGCTGCCCCCAGCACGCTTTTTTGGGGGCTCGCTGCGATCGGGCCCATCCCCGATCACCGACTTGCCAGGGAACCTCGAAACACGTGGCAGGGCGCGGCTGAAAGCCCAAGCGTGAGGGCGTGCTACGCCCGTGGTCCCCCCTTCGCGGGCGGGAGGTTGGCAATCCCTCGCGGTGAGTGTAAAATTCACTTGTGAATGTCCGGTTCCACATTGATCCCGAGAGTAGCCAGCCACATTGCTACGGCCATGGTGTCTTTGAGTGGGAAGTCGAAGATGTGCTCAGCCGGCCGATTGAGGACCGGTCGGGTGAAGAAGGATCACGGGTTGCAGTCGGTCAGACCCGGGCAGGCCGCTATCTGCGCGTGATCTATGTCCCTGATCCGGAGCCGGATTCTGTCTTCGTAATCACAGCCTATCAACTCGGCCCCAAAGCGAAACGCGCCCTGCAGCGACGGCGCAGGAGAAGATCATGAGTACGTATCCACCAGGATGGGACGAAGAACGGGTCCGGCGGGTGCTGGAGCATTACGAGTCTCAGTCTGACGAAGAAGCCGTGGCGGAAGACGAAGCCGCGTACGAGACCACCACGCACACCACGATGGGCATACCGGTCGACCTGGTCCCGGTGGTGCGCGGGTTGATTGCCAAGCGGTCTCATGCGGACTCAGCGCAATAGCTCGATCGAAAACGCCGTGTGGCATACGGCGCGACCCACCTAGAGAAGGCAAGGAGGCGCCTTTCCATGGACGACGAACTGATCCAACGAATCCGACGAATCTATGCAGCCATTGGTGCTACTGAAGAAACGGACCTCGGCAAGTTGAAAGCGACGGTTGTCCGAACGCGGAATGTTGTTTTCGTTCATCAGGATTTCCGCGGTGCCCTCGACAACGAGGAGCTATCCAATCTTGCGCACTCCTTGATCCACAATATCGCCAATCTCGGCGATCACTTGAGGAAGTGGGCCGCACACAACGGACAAGACAAGAACCAGGTGGACGAGGCGGTTTCTCGTTCCCTCCCTCTGCGAATCATCAAAGATCTGTCTAACAATGATAAGCATGGCTATCCTCCTCGCGACGGCGGACGCTCGGAGAAGTGCCCCAGACTTGTGGATATCAACCGCGTCCTCGAATTGACGACGAAACCCGAAGCGGGTTCTGCCATATGCGTAACGCTGAGCCATAGCGGAACACCACAAGCGACCGGATCTGGTTCGGCCAAGGCGATCATAACGGGTGAGATTGTTGATAAAGACAACAATAGAATCGACGATTTGCATCATGTTGCAGCGGAAGCAGTCGAGGCTTGGGAACACCTTCTGGACCATTTAGGCATCAGGCTGTAAACGACAATGCGCTGCACCTGCTGGAATGGTACGGACTTGACAAGGGAGTATCGTCCGCCCTCGTGTGGTCATTCAATCTCACACCGTGATTTGTTATGCTGAAGCATAACCTACGATCAGCATTCCCACTGATTTCTGCCCGCATTGGTCAGAAAGTGAGGGTGGACGAAACAATGCCATGGTGTGTCTTGATTCTGGCTCTTGCGCCTCTTCTGGCTGTTGGTGGAAGTGCGGAAGGGCATGTCTCTGCGCCGCGGGTCGTCTCGCCGCATAATGCGGATGCCTACAGCATGAAGACCTTCGCCCAGTTCCCGCGCTGGCGGGGTCTGAAAGGCGATGCGCTTGCCTGGGAGGTCTACAAGTACCTGGCCGATACCCGGACGGGGCTGTTCCACATGAACGAGGTCCTCGAGGGCAGCGACGTGATGAACGAGTATCGGACCATCCGCGACCCGGTCAAGATCATCAACGTCTACGGCTACGCCTATTGCGGCATCCTCGGGCCGACCATGGCCGGGATTTGCGAGGGGATTGGGCTGGGCCAGGGACGGATGCTCGTCCTGCCCGCCTGGAACCACGTCGCCGCCGAGGCCTTCTACGACGGCCGGTGGCATTATCTCGATATCGACGTGCGGGCGGTGTTCCGCCGCGAAGATCGCTCCCTGGCCTCGATGGCCGAGGCCCAAAGCGACGCCTCGCTGTGGAAGGGCCGCGGGCCGCTCTTCTTCCCCAACGATCCGCTCGGCTCCGCCCGCAAGATTTACGAAAAAACCGCCGTGAACCACTACCACGGGTTTAACTTCAGCGGCCACACGATGGACTACGTGCTGCGGCAGGGCGAGACCTTCACCCGCTGGTGGAAGCCGCAAGGCGGCCGCTGGCACCACTCGCCGGAGTTCAATCGAGAGGACTGGCTCAGGGAGTTGATCGAGCAGGGGCCGCGGGGGCCGAAGCCAAATCATCGCGATTTTACGGTGCACAACTACGGCAACGGCCGGTTCGTGTACCGGCCGAATCTGACCGAGCAGTCGACCGATTTCGCCGACGGCGTGTATGACGCGAAGAACGTCCGTCCCACGGCCGACGGGCTGACGCTGGCGACGCCCGGCGAGGGCTACGCCGTCTTCGAGGTCCGCACGCCGTACATCATCGTGCCGATCGTCGGCGATCTGGAGACCACCGACGACGACCGCGAGGCCTCGGTCGTGCAGATCGACGCCAGCGGCGCCCACGTCTCGATTTCGCTGGATAACGGCCTGACATGGAAAGATCTGGAAGTCGACCGCTGGCGGGCCACGTTGGACCTGACCCGTGACGTCAGCGGCACGTACGGTTACCTGCTGAAGATCGCCCTGTCGGGCCGTCCGAACGAGGCCCTGGTCCGCCGGCTGGGCATCACCACCTGGGTGCAGGTGGCCCCAGCGGCGCTGCCGTCGCTCCGCCGGGGAGAGAACCGGATGGACTTCCGGACGGGCGACCACTACGGGCTGCAAAGCCGGGTGGTCGAGATCCGCTCCAACGCCAGCCGGCCGGAGGAGTTACTGAAATACCTGAACGCACCGCCGGAGGACTACGATCCGGCCCGGCGGACCAGCCGGGTGCACGGGCCGCTGGTGGCCAAGGTACAGGCCCCGCCGGGGGCGAAGATCGCCTGGTTTTCCGCCGGGGCCAGCTTCCAGACCCACCAACACGACGCCGCCCGGAATACCCGCAACACGATCGCCTACGCCGTCGATAAGCCGCAGGATTTCCGCGAGATCTATCGCGCCGAGGTCCCCACCGACAACGACCACTGGAACTACAACGCCGACCGCGAGGTCCGACTGGACGCGCCGGCCCGGACGGTTTACGTTCGCTACGTGGGCGACCCGGCGCTGAACAACATCCGCATCTATGCCCATTGCGTCGACGACCAGCCTCGGCCGCCCGGCCCGGTCCATGTTCACCACGTCTGGCGCGAGGCGGGTGTCTCGAAGTCCAAGACCTCTACGCTGCAGGAAGCCGGCCCCTACACGATCACCTGTGAGCAGGAGCCGGAGGATGAGACGATCGAACTGGCCGTCCCCAGCATAGTGCGGCAGTGATTGGCCCAGTTTTGGCAACACTGTTTAGCGGGCGGGCTTGCCCGCCGTTTGTTGCGGCGTGAGGCCGCGTTAGGTACTGTCAAGCGCAAGTGGAGGGTCGAACCATGCACCAAGCCAGGTATCTTGCGGCCGCGGGACTCTTCTGTCTGCTGACGGGGGCCGCGGCCTTCGGGGCGGAACAGCTCTACGACGTCCGCGACTACGGCGCCAAGCCGGACGGCAAGACGCTCTGTACGAAGTCGATCCAGCAGGCCATCGACCGCTGCACCGCCGACGGCGGAGGGACGGTCTATCTGCCGCCCGGCGCCTTCTTGTCGGGCACGATCTACATGAAAAGCAACGTCACACTGCGACTTGCCGCCGGTAGCATCCTGCTGGGCAGCACCGACCTGAAAGACTATCCGCCGACGGTGCCCGCCTTGAGGTCCTATACCGACAACTACACGGACAAGAGCCTGATTTACGGCGAGAAGCTCGAGCGGGTCGCCATCGTCGGAGAAGGCGTCATCGACGGCCAGGGAGCCGCCTTTAAGGGGCCATACAAGGTGCGGCCCTACATGATCCGCCTGGTAGAATGTCGGCACGTCACGGTCCAGGACGTGACCATCCGAAACTCGCCGATGTGGGTGCAACACTACCTGGCCTGCGACGACGTCCGCCTCAGCGGACTCAGCGTCCGCAGCCGCGTCAACGGCAACAACGACGGCATCGACATCGACTGCTGCCAGCGGGTGGTGATCTCGGACTGCAACGTCGATTCGGGCGACGACGCCATCGTCCTGAAGAGCACCTCGGCGCGGCCCTGCCGCAACGTGGTCGTGAACAACTGCGTCTTAAGCAGCCTCTGCAACGCACTGAAGATGGGCACGGAATCCAACGGCGGCTTCGAGAATATCGTGATTAGCGGCTGTTCGATCTATGACACGGGCCTGGCCGGCGTGGCGCTGGAGATCGTCGACGGCGGGACCATGGATCGCGTGGTCGTCTCGAACATCACCATGGACGGCGTTGGTGCGCCGATCTTCTTGCGGCTGGGCAATCGCGCGCGTCCCTTCAAGGAAGGCAGCGAGAAGCCGGGCATCGGCAGCATCCGCAACGTCACGATCAGCAACGTCGAGGCCGTCCGCGCCAATCCGAACGGCTGCGCGATTTCCGGCCTGCCGGAGGCCAAGATCGAGAACGTGACGCTGAGCAACCTGCGGCTGTCTTTTGCCGGCGGCGGAACATGGCAGGATGCCGCCCGCGCGATCCCTGAGAATCCGACGGCCTATCCCGAGTATTCCATGTTCGGGCGGCTGCCTGCTTATGGATTATATTGCCGCCACGTGAAGGGCCTTAGGCTGCACAACGTCCAATTGCAGACCGCCAAGCCCGACTTGCGCCACGCGCTGGTCTGCGACGACGTGGAGGACCTGGTGGTCGACGGGCTGGATGCCGGTTTCTCGCCTAAGGCCGCCGCGACGATCCGGCTGACGCAGACCCGAGGGGCCTTGATTCGCGGCTGCCGGCCGCCGGCGGGCACGGACACGTTCTTGCGGCTGGAGGGCGCCGCCACCCGGCGGATCGTGCTGACGGGCAGTGATTTCGGCTCGGCCGGCAAGGTCGTCGAGCCCGCGGCGGAGGTCCCGGCGGACGGCTACAGTGTCGTCGGGTGCCTGCAACGTGCCGATTGATCGGCGGTTTGCGTAGTGCGTTTCGCGCACCTTGCGCCGCGTATTCATCACGCTCCGCGTGATGAGGGGGCCAGTCGTATTCATCACGCTCCGCATGATGACGGGGCCAGTCGTATTCATCGCGCTCCGCGTGATGAGGGGGCCAGTCGTATTCATCGCGCTCCGCGTGATGACGGGGCCCGCAGCGCGAAGGAAATCGCTGCCTTTGGGCTCATCACGCGGAGCGTGATGATTACTCTTCGGAAGTTTTTGTTCGGTCGGTCCCAACGGAAAGGGCCTTGCATGACGCCGCGTGAACGTGTGCGGGCTGCGCTGGAGCATTGCCAGCCCGACTTCACCCCCTGCGACTACTTCGCCACGCCGGAGATCCACCGGGGGCTGCTGGAGTATTTCGGCATCACCGCCCGGACCGATGGGGCGTCGCTGTTGAGCTCCCCGGCCGGCACGATCGGCGAGAACCTGGTGCCCGAGCGGCTGGGGACCGACATTCGCTACATCCGGCCGCCGTACGTCGGCCCGCCGCTGGCCAGCTTCGACGACGGCTCGACGGTGAACATCTGGGGAATCCGCCGCCGGCCCATGCCCAACGAGTACGGCCAGTATGCCGAGCCGGTCGGGACGCCCTACGCCGCATGGAAGACGGTCGAGGAGGCCCAGGAGTTCCCCTAGCCGGACCCCGACTGGTTTGACTATCGGGCGATTCCGTCCCTCTGCGCGAAGTACCCGGATCTGGCGATAGCCGCGGGTGACTTCCACGTGCAGGACTTCATCAACGGGGTGGCCTTCGGCCGGGGCGTGGAGCAGGTGCTCTTGGACATCGCCACCGAGGACCCGGTGTTTCTGTACCTCGTCGAGAAGCGGCACCAGTTCTACTTGAAGCACATCGAGCGGGTCCTGGACGCCGGCGACGGGCGGATCGACCTGGTGCTCTGCGGCGACGACTTCGGCAGCCAGCGGGGGCTGCTGATCTCGCCGGCCAAGTTCGACCGCCTCTTCGCCGCCAGGAAACGGGAATTCTTCGCGATGGTCCACTCCTTCGGCGCCAAGGTGACGCACCACTGTTGCGGCTCCAGCCGGGCCTTGATCCCGCGGTTCATCCAGTGCGGCATGGACGCCCTCCAGACCATCCAGCCGCAGGCGGCCGGCATGAACCCCTACGAACTGAAGGCCGAGTTCGCCGGACGGATCACCCTGCACGGGGCCGTGGACGTGCAAGGCTGGCTCCAACGGGCCGCGCCGCAGCAGATCCAACGGGAGGTCAACCGCCTGATGGACGAGGTGGGCGCCGGCGGCGGGTTCATCATCGCTCCCAGCCACCACATCCAGCCCGACACCCCGCTGGAAAACGTGCTGGCCTTCTACCGGACGGTTGCCCAGCGCCGAGGAAAGCGGCTGAATGCTGAAGGCTGAAGGCTGTCCTCGTCAGGGCTGTAGAATCTCCAGCGGAACACGCAGATTGGGCCGGAGGGGGCAATCCGTGGGGCACGCCGCGCCAAAGTTGGGCCAGCGGCGCGTCCCGAAAACCTTACCTCCCAAGGGCTTATGGTATCTTGATTGTGATTGGTGAGATGACGATTCGAGACTAGCGAGCCCGAGCAGGGCGTCGTTCTTGGCTTGCCGCCTGTCTCGTCTGAAGTATCGAAGGTTTGACGACGCACAGTGCCTGACTGAAGGCTTCTTGGCCACCAGCCGCCACTTCTCGACGAACAGTGGCGTAAACATGGGTGCCCCTCGTTGCCGGTCGTCGTCGGTCCACTTTCATGCTCACCCCATTCGGAGGGGTGCGACCAGCGGCCGACAAACCTCGAACCGTTGCTTTTCGGCCACATCGCTACGCTCAGGTACTCGCGTGCTGTCGATATAAGCTTTACGCACGCGAAGATACTTCATATCCTTAGTCTGAATCGGGCCTTACCAGCAGGACCGTTATGGCACAGAGCTCCATCCGAGCAATTGATCTGTTTTGTGGTGCTGGAGGCAGCAGTTGGGGAGCGCGGCTTGCCGGTGCCAAAATTGTCGCGGGATTTGACATGTCCGGGGTGGCAGCCGAGGCATACCGCGAGAATTTCGCGCATGCGAGGTTCTACGAAAACCGTCTTGAGAGTCTCGACCCATGTCTCGTTGCCGATGAAATCGGTAGGGTTGACCTAATCCTCGCTTCTCCCGAGTGCACGAACCACAGTCCAGCCAAGGGAAAAGGTCCGCGTTGCGAAAAGAGCAAGGAGACTGCATTCCAGGTGACGCGATTCGCTGCCGCCTTTCAACCACGATGGATTGTCGTCGAGAACGTAACCAGCATGCGACATTGGTCGCGTTACACCGAGTTCATTTCGGCAATTGAAGATTTGGGCTACAATGTCGTGGCCCAGGTGTTGAACGCCCAGAAGTTCAACGTGCCTCAGGCACGGCGACGGCTTTTCCTGCTGTGTGATCGCAACCGCAGGCCGAGCCAGATCAAACCAAGGACACGAACACTCAAGCCAGCTTCCAGCATTGTCATGCAAAACGGGACGTTCGGCTACTCACCGTTGCGTTCCGAAGGCCGTGCGGCACCGACTTTACAGCGTGCCGAGCGTGCCATTGCCGCTGTCGGAAAGAAACCCTTCCTCCTGGTTTACTACGGTAGTGACGGGGCGGGCGGATGGCAGAAATTGTCCCGTCCCCTTAGAACTGTCACGACGGTGGATCGCTTTGCTCTAGTCAAGTGGAGAAAATCTGGCCCTGTGATGCGGATGCTGCAAGTACCTGAGTTAAAGGCAGCCATGGGAATGCCGCAGAAGTTCAGCGTCGGACACGGATCTCGTCGAAATCGGATCAGATTGATTGGAAATGCAGTCTGTCCGCCACTGATGCGGGCGGTGGTGGGATCGCTGATCCGCGGAGCGTGAGGCGATGGCGAAAAAGACAACACCACCGAAGTCCGGTCACGCGCGAATGCGTCCGCGCGCACGAATCATAGCGCTCATCGGAGACGAATTGATAAGCGATGAGCCGGTGGCGGTCGTGGAACTAGTGAAGAACGCTTACGACGCCGATGCCGCACATGTTTCCGTGAGATTCGAGGGAGCAGACCCAAACGATCCAGACACGCTTATCGTCGCGGACGATGGACACGGAATGACCCTTGAAACGGTTATGTCTGGTTGGTTTGAACCGGGCACTGTGTTGAAAAAACGCGACGAACGCTCTCCGTCCGGGCGACCTTATCTTGGGGCAAAAGGCATTGGGCGATTCGCGGCCGCCAGGCTCGGCGAGACGCTGTGCATGGAAACCTGCAGAAGAGGTGAATCTGAGGGCGTTACGGTGTTGCTCGATTGGGGCCGATTTGGCGACGAGAGCTATCTTGATGAAATCACGATTGACTACGACATAGTGGCATTGCCGGATCTCGAACACGGTACCAGGCTGGAATTGTCGAATCTCCACGCGAGGAAACACTGGACGGAAGATGATTTCCGCTCACTGCATACTCGATTGTCGCGACTGATATCCCCCTTCGAAACGGATCGGGCCAAGTCAGATGTCGCGACCTTCCAAATCGAGCTCCAGATTCCCGGCTACCCCGAACTCACCGGGAAGGTCGAACCCCACGAACTCACGGGTAAGCCGAAGTATCGGCTAACCGGGCGATTGTCACCGGAGGGAGTGTTCACCGGTGTGATGGAAACTGACGGCAAAACGACAAAGACGTTCAGCGCCAAGAAACTTGGCGGCAAGGACGAGGCGGTGCATTGCGGCGCTCTTGAAGTTGAGATCCGCGCGTGGGACCGCGACCGGCCCGGCTTGTCTCCCTACATGCTGCAATACCATCAGTCGCTCACCGGAATTCGTGGAATCCTCAACGAGTACTGTGGCGTTAGTATCTACCGCGATGGATTCCGCGTCCACCCATACGGCGAAAAGGGCGACGACTGGTTGAGGCTCGACACCCGGAGCCGCCAAAACCCAACTCTCAGACTTGCGAACAACCAAATCATCGCCGCCGTTCGCATTTCTCGCGACGGCAACCCCGCCTTGGTTGATCGGACGACGCGTGAGGGGCTTGTTCACAATCACGAGTACCACTCTCTGACCGACTGGTTTGTCCGTGTGCTCGCCCTGCTCGAAGAGGAACGGTACAAGTTGCGTCCCCGCGAAGAGACCAGGCCTGAGGAGATGTCGACGCTCTTCGAACCGTTCGACATGTCTGATGTCGTTGCTGAGGCAGACAAGCAACTCGGCAGGACGCATCCGGTCAGCAGGCTGGTCAAGCAGAAAGATTCGGACATTCGCGAGGGGGTTAAGCGTCTTCAAGATCACTACTCGCGGGTTCTGCTTGCGGCCGGGCTCGGACAACTCGTCGATATCGTGATCCATGAAATTGGTGCTCCGCTTGGGCGTGTCACGCGAGAAGTGGAGCACCTCCAAAGGCAGATAATTGGCTCACTTGACAAAAACGTGTTGGACAAGCTGCTCGGCGAGGGCGCCCATGCTCAATTGGTCCAGACATTCTCGCGATTGAAGGCGTGGCTGGAACAGATTGCAAACCTGCGCGAAAGACTCGTTCCAAGAGCTGCCGGAAAACGTGGCCGTCTCTCCTCGTTTGTGGTTCAACATGAGATCGAAGACAACCTTGCTTTGTTTGCCGCGCTGATTGGTAAACAGAAGATCCAGTGTGAACTTCGATCCCCAAAACAGGACGTTGCCGTGCATATGTCGCTGTCCAGCCTCGGCCAAATCCTGGCGAATCTTCTGGACAACAGCATCTATTGGCTTACATGGCATCACGGGGATGGCAAGGGCGGAAAGATCGACATCCACCTGACTACACTGAAACGCGGCTTTAGAATTCGCCTGTGCGACGACGGCCCTGGAGTCGCCGAGGAAGATCGCGAACGCATTTTTGATCAGGAATTCTCCCGCAAACCAAACGGGATGGGACTCGGACTGTTCATCGCGCGGCAGGTCATTGAGCCGTACGGCAAGTTGATTTACCGTGACGATTGCAGGCTTCCGGGCGCCTGCTTTGAAGCGTCTTTTGAACAGGGGGTGGGACTATGATTCAGCCGAAGTCAAGAATGCAGGTGCTCCTTGTGGAGGACGAACCAGACGATCTCAGGCAATACGAGCGAGATTTCCCCGAAGTGTTTAGGTCACGCGACATCGAAGCGGACATACATTCATGTGAGGACTTCGAGGAAGCCTTTGCGCGCATATCAAGTCCACTGTATCGTTATGATTTGGTCGTTTCGGACACGTACAGGGGTTTCCCCAAGGATCGGGACCCACAGGTTCTTCGAATGGTCGCGAAGTATCGCGGGAGTCGGTTCTGCCCACTGGTGATCTACAGCAGCGGTGTGAAGCCGCCGGACCTTCAGGAAGGGCCGTTTGTCGTGTGGGCTGACAAGAGCAGATCCGGGGATATTGAACGCGCAATCAACCAACTTCTCGACACGCATATACCGCAGCTAGCCCGACAATTGCATGAAGACCTAGAGCGGCACGCGGGCTCTTACCTCTGGAGTTTTCTGGAGGAGAAATGGGATCAGCTCAATGATCCTTCGCCGCTGAACGCCGTCGTCTTGGAGCGGATGGTTCGTAGGCGTGCGGCGATCCAAATCGGCGACATCGATCCATCATCGGGAACGGCCGCGTTGGTCGAAAGGCATGCACCGGAGTATTACGTGTACCCGGCGTTGGACTGCACTTTCTGAAAAAAGCAGGTGCTAGCACGCGGTTTCGTGTAGAGATTGGTGTTCCATGAAAAAGGCTCTTCCATCACGATTGCGTTGGTCAATCCGCGCTCGTCAATGGGAGAGCCAAGG
>Ga0315291_10001924_pt1 | contig 27471 bp, 24 predicted proteins | sample YL17G12_20_MG_FD_203070 | JGI IMG/M metagenome (GOLD analysis project Ga0315291, IMG submission 203070) | Sediment microbial communities from Yellowstone Lake, YNP, Wyoming, USA - YL17G12_20 | ecosystem: Environmental > Aquatic > Freshwater > Lake > Sediment | place: USA: Wyoming | collected...
CAACAGGATGTACTTCTGACACCCAATGTACTACAGGGTACATGTGCTCAGCAGGAACTTGCGTTCTTAAGCCAGTAGGAGGGGGTGAAGGATACCTCACTTCAACACTTTATCCTACTCCAGCAGACGCCACTGTTTATCAAGGAGGATCTAATGTTGGTGTTTATGGTTTTGAAGTAAAAGCCTTTAATTCTGACATTAATGTTCAAAGGCTTAGTTTAGAGTTTAACAAAAGGCCATGGCTTTATGTTGGCAACATCTCGATTTACGATGGAAGCAATGCCATTGTTGGAGTTGATGCCACTTCCAGCGCTTTTGAAGAAGTAACCGTTGGTTCTGTGTATCGTTTGCACCTAACCGGGTTAAACGTGAATATCCCCAAAGGCACTACCAAGGTCTTTACAGTTAAAGTTACTGTTCCTTCAGTTACTGTTTCTACTGGAGCAGTTACTATAAAATTAGTTGCAAATGGTGTTCGGGGACTTGATGGTGCTGGAATTCAGCAATACGCTCCCGCGACAGTGTTAGCTGCCAGGACGTTTACTATTGCTGCTTCTTCCACCGGTGCTATAGAAGTTAGCTTAAATACCGGTTCTCCGGCTGAAGGTTTTACTCCTGTGGGCACAAGCGAAACTACTGAAGATGTTCTCTTAGCCAAAATTAATTTAGTTGCCAAATACAGCAATATCAATGTAACCGAGATTACAGTTGCCATGACAGATGGTATCGCAAACGCTGTTGCTACTGTTATCCCTGCAGTAAAGCTTTATGATGGCGATACTGTTTTAAAGACTGCTACTGGGGCCACAGCTATGACTTTCTCTGATTTGACAATTCCTATTACCAAAGGCGCAACTAAGGTTCTGACTGTTAAGGCTGATGTTGCCAAACTTACAACCAGCTATACAACAGCAGGTGACTACACTTCAATTACCTTAACAGGTAGTACCACTAATATTGTGGGAGAAGACGCTAATTACACTCAGCCTACTGTTTCCGGTACAGCCACTGGCAAGAATATTTACTTCTATGAGAAAGCACCGACTCTGACTTTAGTGAGTACCAGTATTGTTTCAGCTGAAGGTTCAGCCGTTGGAAAAAAACTAGCTAATTTCTCGATTAAATTAGCAGCTAAAGCTGTAGGTGGTGATATTTATATCAGAAAGTATGACAGCACTACGCCAGCTGACAGCGGTTTGAAAGCTTTAGTAATAGAAACTGGAATTGGCGGTGCTTTGAGTTACGCTATCACCAGCGATGCTACAGTTAGTTCTAATGGTCATTGGGTGGTCTACAGCGATGAAACCAAGACCTTCACTGTTTCAGGTACTATTCCTGATGGCGGAACAGCCGGTATGAACGGAGTAAAGATTACTCAAGTCAGATGGGGTACAACTGACACGCCTGCAACAGACTGGACTTGGGCTTCAATACCATTAACCTTCAAGACTGACAAGGTTTACGTTACTGACTAAGAGTGAACTCTAAAGTATCTTAATTTTCTGCCCTTCCTTGTGAGGCAAACAAAAAGCCCACCTTATGGTGGCTTTTTGTTTCGCTGAATTAACGCTGATACGGGCGCTGATTATATGCTGATAGAACGCTTGTTATTGGAAATTGGAAAAAATTTTGTTATAATGACAGAAACGAAAAAAGAAATTTTAAACTTTAAATTGTAATTTTGCCTTTTTCGTTCTTAATTTTTTAGTTCTATGTTTACAGTTACCAAAGCAAAAATTATTCTACTCGCAGTACTATTTTTAGCGCCACCTTTAATGGCAAGGGCTGATGTCTTGGGCCAAACCGTCAATTTTAATATTGATCCTTCCTACGATTTGCAGGGGAGAAAAGAGATTTCAGCCACTTTAATAAAAATTACCAACAAGTTATATTTTTTCGTTGATACTCAATGGTGGAATGGATTAGATTTTGCCGGGCGAGACAAAATAGATATTGAACTTTATAATTTGGGCAATGAATTTGAGAATAAAATTTATCCCACTTTAACTTCAACTTTTGGTTCAGAACCTAACCCCGGCATTGACCGCGATGAAAAAATTACTGCTTTAATTCATCCAATGAAAAAAGAAGCCGGCGGTTATTATAATTCTGGTGATGTCTATTACAGGCTTCAATACCCGAGATCAAATGAAAAAGAAATGGTTTATTTAAATAGCCAATATATTGATAAACCTGAAGCCAAAAGTTTTCTATCTCACGAATTTTTACATCTAATCATAATCAATCAAAAAGATTTATTAAGAGGAGTGAGTGAAGAAACTTGGTTAAATGAAGCCAGGGCAGAATATGTCCCCACTTTATTGGGCTATGACGATATTTACAAAGAAAGCAATCTTGAAAGAAGAGTCAAGGACTTTTTAGAAAATCCATCTGATTCCTTGACCGAATGGCGGAACGAAAAATATGACTATGGAGCGGTCAATCTTTTTACCCAATATTTAGTTGATCATTATGGAGTGAGGATTTTAGTTGATTCTCTTCATTCTTCAAAAGTCGGAATTCCTTCAATCAATGAAGCCCTAATGAAAAATGGATATTCAGAAGATTTTTCTCAAATTTTTACCAATTGGACAATTGCGGTTTTGGTAAATGACTGCAATTTAGACCAGAGATATTGTTATTTAAACAAGAACCTCAAAGATTTTCGAATCACTCCAACTCTTTATTACCTTCCTTTAAAAACAGAGAGTATTTTATCAACCTTTCACAACACTACTAATTGGAGCGCAAATTGGCATAGATTTATAGGTGGAGGAAGCAATCTTGTTTTAGAATTTGACGGGGCTGATTCTATTGAGTTCAAAGTTCCTTACCTGCTTTGTGATTTAAAAAACATTTGTTTTGTTAAATTTTTAATTTTAGACAAAGAGCAAAACGGAAACATTACTATTTCTGGGTTTAACACGAAGTATAGTTCTTTAACTATTATTCCTTTTGCTAAAAATAATATTTCCGGATTTAATGGTCCGGAATCTTATTTCACTTTTTCTTGGAAGGTCTCTGTCCAGGAAAAATCAGAAGGAGAGGGAGAAACAGAACAAATCCAACAACTTTTGGCTCGAATTGAAGAATTAAGAAGGCAAATTGCCGAAATACAGGCAAAAATCAATGCTATTTTGGTTAACCAGGGTCAAAAAATCACTTGCGGGAAATTTGAGAGAAATCTTTATTTTGGAACGAAAAATAATTCGGAAGTAAGCTGTTTGCAGCAATTTTTGAAATCACAAGGCCCAGAAATTTATCCCGAAGGTTTGATTACTGGAAATTTCCTAAATTTAACTCAAAATGCCGTAATTCGCTTTCAGGAAAAATACGCCAGTGAAGTTTTGTCACCCCTGGACTTAACCAAAGGAACAGGATATGTAGGCGAAACAACAAGAGCGAAAATCAACCAAATCCTTGGTTTTTAAATGACTAATTAGACATTAGGATTTCGACATTTAAAGAGTTAAACTCTTTAAAAATTCTTCCACTTCTTTTTCAAGTTCCGGAGCTAACTCCAGGGCTTTTTTTATTTCCTTTTTGGCATTTTCAGGATCGCCAAGTTCCCTGTAAACTATTGCCAAAGAGGCATAATATTCCGGATTAGCTGGCTTGATTTCTATCAACTCTTGGTAAATTTCAAGCAGTTTTTGGTAATTTTCAGTTTCAACATAAACTTTAGCTAATTTTAAAAGAGAATTTTCAGAGCGGATAGGATAGCCCCGTTTGCCGGCCGTTTCTATATTTTCTTTTGCTTCTTCAAATTCATTCAGATAAATATTGCTTAATCCTTTTAACCACCAGCAATCACTTAATTTGGGATTTAAATCAATACATTTTTGGGCTTTTTCTTTGGCTTTTTGATATTCACCGGTTATTAAATCGTTTTTTATCCACTCAATAAAAACTTCTTGACGCTTTGGGCTCAATTTCTGATCCATTTCAAAATAAGAATTGGCTTCATTTTTTAAACTTTGGACAATCTCAGGATTTGTCTCCTGCTCTATCCAGAAATTAATTAAACTACCCAATACAATATAATTGCTGGTGTGATAAGGCTGGATTTTAATGGCTTCTCTCATCAGGCCTATACTCTTTTTTACCAATTCCAAACTCGCTTCCGGCATTTGTTCTTTACATTTTATTAAAAGGTCAACATATTCTAATCTTAAATAGGCGTCCAAAAAACTTTTTTGGGGCAAAATCTCCTCCATTTTTTCCAAAGCCAAGTCACACCTTTTATTTTCTACTAAACTGCTGGCAAGATTAATCTGGGCGTTAATTTTGAACGGTTTTAAATTAAAAACCCAAATAAACCATATCAAGAGTAGAAAAAGTAAGAATATGATAAGACCTCTATATTTGTATAATCTGGTAGGAAAAGTTTCCTCTTTTTTGATATGAGACGCTGATTTATGTTTATTTTGTTGATTTATGCTGATTGTCGAAATAAGATGTAAGGAATAGCCGATTAACAAAAATGAAATTAAGTAGGTTGAAAACGAATCAAAACTAAAAAAATTAGCCGCCAAATAAGCAATGAAAGTACTTTGAATGCTATGAGCGGTTGTTTCCAGCGTTTTTCTAGCGTTTTGTTCAGCGTTTATTTCAGCGGATTTCAGTTTCTGCAATTGCCAGAACAAAACTCCAAACAACAAAAGATAAATTATCAAAGCAAAAGTTCCGGCTGAAATTGAAATATCAAAAATAAAATTATGAGCCCTGTCCCACCAACTGGTGACAGCACCAGGTTGTCTTTCGATGCCATACAAAGACGGTTCATAATATTTATCAAAACCAATAGAAAAGTTTTCTGGTCCGTAACCCAAAATTGGCTTTGCTTTTAATGCTTGCCAACTCACTTTCCAACCAGAAACTCGGGGATCTTCAATAACGGCTTTAATTGAAAGCCTTTGAGTTACCTGATATAAAAACTTATTATTTTGAACAAATGAAGGAATTTTTGGTTGAGTATTCACATAATAAATTCCATAAATTCCTAAAATTAAAAAAAGGAAAACTAAAATTTTTAGCCATTTTAATCTTTTTGGATAAAAAAATAAAAACCATAGTAAACCAATTACCAGTCCTAAAAAGGCGGCTCTGGTCAAGGTTACAAAAATAATGACAAAGAGAAAAAATGAGAAAGATAGAAAATAAAGAAATTTTTTGATGTGTCCTTTTTCTTTTATTCCAAAGCTTAAAGTTAAAAAACTTAAAAGCAAAAGATAAATTGCTAAAAATATGGGATTCCCAATAGTTGAGGGTGGACGAACTTCATAAGGAATAAAAATTTTACTAACAAGACCCAATTGTTGCAAAATGGCAATAATTGAGACGGAAATTCCAATTAAAATTGAAAAATCCCAGATTTTTTGCCAATCAGATTTATCGAAAATCAAAAAAGCTAAAATCGCAAAAATAATATAAAAAGCGAAATTCACAAAACCGCCTGAACGATAAGGATTTCCCCAAAGGCTGAAGGTTCTGTCTAAAGAAAAAACAGTGGCCAAAAAATAAACTCCTAGGAGCGAGATTAAAAGCCAGAAGGCTAGAGAGGTTTTAATTGAGAATTGTTTTTTAGATAAATTCTCATATAAAAAAACAAAAACGAGAATTGATAAAATAATTCTAAAAACAATAGTCTTTCCCCAATCAGGTGGAGAGAACCAAGGTGGCCAATTCAAAATGGGTAATGTCAAAATCAAGAAAAAACCAATCAAATAAATTTTATTAGAAATTGGAAATTTGGAATTAGTCATTGTCATTTATATTATTTCATGATACGAATAAAATATAAAAATCGCAAATGAAAAAAAACACTCTCTCCAATTATAAAGCAGTAATCTTAGCTGGAGGGCCAGCTACTCGACTTTATCCGATAACTAGAGAATTTCCAAAACCTCTTTTACCAGTAAAAAGAAAACCCATCATAAACTATTTGGTTGATCTTTTCTATTCTTACGGAATAAAAGAAATTGCTATTTTAATCAATAAAAATTTCCGGGAAGATTTTGACTGGTGGTTGAAAAGATATTATCCAAAAGAAAAAATTAAGCTGTTTGAAGAAAAAAAACCTTTGGGGACATTTGGCGGTCTTTGGTATCTAAAAGATTGGATTTCAAAAGCCCATTTCTTTTTTGCTAATGGCGATGATTTAACGAAGATAAATTTAATCAAAATGAATGATTTTCATCAAAAATTAAAAACACCTGCGGCCCTAGCATTAGTTAAAGTTTCCAACCCTCAGGATTACGGAGTTGTTGTTTGCAAAAATGGATTAGTCCAAAAGTTTATTGAAAAACCAAAGAATCCACCTACTAAATATATTTCTTCCGGCCTCTATTTATTTACGCCGGAAATTTTTAATTATCATTCTGGTCCTAAATTTTTGATGATTGAAAAAGATATCTTCCCCAAATTAGCTAGAGGAAAAAAATTAGCTGGATTTAAATTTAATGGCAAATGGATAGATTGTGGTACTTGGGAGAGGTATTCAGAAGCTCTTAAAAAATGGAGATAAACTGAACCTTAATGACCCTTATTGACATCATCTTTTTTTGGTTTTATTATTAATTTAGAGATATGCCAAAAGAAATAAAGCCAAATGAAGTTTATACAACTGAAGAAACTCGAGATTTTTTGAAAATAAGTACCAGTACTATTAAACGTTTGCTGAAAAAAGGAATAATTCAGGCAAACAAAGTAGGAGGAAGATATCGCATTTTGGGTAGAGAAATTTTGAGACTAATTTCTCCTCGAGCCGAAAGAAAAGCAGTAAATTTTTATCAATCACTTAAAGAAAAAACAAAAAAAACCATTGAGAAATGGTAATTTTTTATATCCAAGAATTATGAAAATTTGTATCATCTTGGGGACAAGGCCAGAAATAATTAAAATAGCACCCATTATTAGGGAGTGCGAAAACAGGATTGGGAAAATCCTTTTGGTGATGGGAAAGCTGGGAAAAGAATTATAAAAATTATACAAAGAATTTCGTAAAAATTGTAAAAATAAATATGAGAAATATAAAAATACTAATTACCGGCATAACCGGATTTGTTGGTTCTCATCTTGCAGAGTATTGTCTTCAAAAACCTAATGTAGAGGTTTTCGGAACAGTATTGTCTCATCACCTTGGAGATGAGCTAAGCCGAGTAGAGCATATTAAAAATAAGATTAATCTTTTAGAGTGTAATCTAATTAACAGGATAGCAGTAGAAAGAGTAACATGGGAAGTAAAACCCGATAAAATTTTTCATTTAGCTGCCCAAAGTTTTGTTCCTACTTCTTGGGAATCTCCGGAGGATACATTATTTAACAATATTATGGCCGAATTGAATATTTTCGAAGTTCTAAGAAAATTGAAATTGAACCCTGTAATTCAAATAGCCGGAAGCTCTGAAGAGTACGGATTGGTATATGAGAATGAATTACCGATCAAGGAAGACAATCCTTTAAGACCTCTTTCTCCCTACGGCGTTTCAAAAGTAGCCCAGGATAAATTAGCTCTCCAATATCATTATAGTTATGGTTTAAATACCGTGATAACTCGTGGATTTAATCACGAAGGTCCCAGAAGAGGAGAACAATTTGTTACTTCTAATTTCGCAAAACAAATAGCAGAAATAGAAAAGAAAAAAAGAGAGCCTGTCATCTATGTGGGTAATCTAAGTGCTAAAAGAGATTTCTCAGATGTTAGGGACGTAGTTAGGGCTTATTGGATTGCAACTGAAAAATGTCAATTTGGAGAACCATATAATATTTGCTCAGAAAAAGCAAGAACAATAAAATCTGTTTTAGAATTACTTTTGAACTTAAGTAAAGTAAAAAACATTAAAATAAAACAAGATCCTGTCAGAATGAGACCATCAGATGTTCCGGTTCTTTTAGGGGATTGTTCAAAATTTAAAAAACAAACAGGGTGGAGACCCGAAATCCACTTTAAAAAAACAATAGAGGATTTACTAAATTATTGGAGAGAAAGGTTATGAAAAAAATAGAAGGAAAAATAAATTAAAATAAAAAAGAAAATAACTATTATGTCTTTTAACAATAAAACAATTTTAGTTACTGGTGGTTGTGGTTCTTTCGGCCAGAAATTCACTGAAATTATCTTGAAAGAACATAATCCAAAGATTGTGCGTATTTACGATAATCGTGAACTTGCAGAAGTAGAAATGGAGAGGAGATTTAACGATTCAAGATTGAGATTGTTTATTGGTGATATTAGAGATAGAAGTCGACTTTATCGAGCAATGAACGGCGTTGATATTGTTGTTCATGCCGCTGCTTTAAAACATATTCCAATATGCGAATACAATCCTATCGAAGGAGTGAGAACCAATATTGATGGGGCGATAAATGTTATTGATGCGGCAATTGATAATTCGATTGGAAAGGTAATGGCGATCAGTACGGATAAAGCCGTTCATCCGGTTAATTTGTATGGTGCAACTAAGATGGTAGCTGAGAAACTTTTTATTCAAGGAAATTCTTATACTGGTGTAAGGAAGACCGTATTTAGCTGCGTCCGTTATGGAAATGTTGTGGGAAGTAGTGGAAGCGTTATCCCTTTATTCGGGGAACAAAAAAAGAATGGCGAAATTACAATTACAGATAAAAGAATGACGAGATTCTGGGTTACCTTAGACCAGGGCATTCGTTTTGTTATTAAATGTATTGAAGTTATGAAGGGTGGGGAAATTTTTATTCCTAAAATTCCCAGTATGAAAATTATGGACTTAGCAGATGTAATTACGCCTAAAGCTAAGAAGAAAATTATAGGTATCCGTCCTGGAGAAAAATTACATGAAATTCTTTTAACAGAAGAAGAAGCAAAGCATACCAAAGAATTTAATGAATATTTTATAGTTGAACCAGAGTTTCCTTTTTGCGAAAAAGGTAATTTTAGAGAAGGAAAATCCTTAGTCGAAGGATTTAAGTATTCGAGTGATAAAAATAAAACATGGTTTACTAAAGAAAAAATGAGAAAAATATTAAAAAATTTGGATATAGAAAAATGAAGTTTGTATTAAATAGAATTAAACATTATTCTCCATCGGGATTTTTGGCAGAATTAGTTTCTTTAAAATACAAAGATGCGCCATTTAATAAAATCCACAGTTATTTAGTGAAAATAAAAAAAGGCTATAGTCGTGCTCAACATTATCATGCAAAGAAGAAAGAATGGATGACACCGATTTTTGGCAAAACTCTCTTGAGGTTAGAAAGTGTTAAAACTAAAAAGAGGAAAGAATATTTATTAAATCTTAATGATGAAAATCAGAAAATAATTTATATCCCTCCTTTTTGGGCGCATTCTATAACGGCGAGAAAGAGAGATTCGGGAATTATAGTATTTAGTTTAACGCCCGAAAATAAAAAAGATACCGTTCCTTATAATTTATGAAAAAATTTATTCCTTATGGTCACCAATGGATAGATAACTCAGACATACGAGCAGTTATAAAAGTATTAAAAAGCGATTGGATAACTCAGGGGTCTAAAATTAAAGAATTTGAAAATGCAGTCGCTAAATATTGCGGAGTCAAATATGCAGTGGCAGTTTCTTCGGGAACAGCTGCCTTGCATGCTGCTTATGCGGTGGCTGGGATTAAAGCAGGAGATGAGGTGATAACTACCCCTCTAAGTTTTGCGGCTACAAGCAACGCCATAATTTATTGTGGAGGTAAACCGGTTTTTGCTGACATCCAAGAAGATACTTTAAATATTAATCCAAAAGAGATAAAGAAAAAAATAACCAAAAAGACAAAAACAATAGCTTCTGTTGATTTTGCTGGTCATCCTTGTGATTATGATGAAATTTTAAAAATTGCTAAAAAATATAAACTTTTAATAATAGAAGATGCGGCTCACGCCCTAGGTTCTGAATATAAAGGGAAAAAAATTGGTAGTTTCGCTGACATGACAATTTTAAGCTTCCACCCGGTAAAAACAATTACTACTGGCGAAGGGGGAATGATTTTGACAAACAACAAATATTTTTACGATAAACTGCAAGTTTTTAGAAATCACGGAATGATTAAAAAACCGGAAAAGGGTAATTGGTATTATGAAATAGAAAAACCGGGTTACAACTATCGTTTAACTGATTTTCAGTGTGCTCTCGGCTTAAGTCAGCTAAAGAAGATAGATCAGTTTATAAAAAGAAGAAGAGAAATTTTTTTTGAATATAATAAAGCATTTAGAGATGTTAGGGAGATTGTAACTTCCGTTGAAAGAAATTACGCAAAATCAGCTTGGCACATTTATGTTGTTCAGTTAAGAATAGAAAGATTAAAAGCTGACCGAAAAAAAATATTCGAAGAATTAAAAAAGAAAGGTATCGGTGTACAGATTCACTATATCCCGCTTCATCTTCAGCCGTTTTATCGACAAAAATTTGGTTATAAATTAGGAGATTTTCCAAATGTTGAAAATTATTACGAAAGAGCAATCACTTTGCCACTCTTTCCGAAAATGACAGACAAAGATGTCCAAAGTGTAATAAGGGTCGTAAAAGAAACAATTAACTTTTATGAAAAATAATCTATGACAAAAATAAAACATTGTAAAAAATGCTTGATGCCAAATACTAGACCCGGATCAATCTTTAACGAAGAAAGCATATGCCAAGCCTGTCTTAATTACGAAAAAAGAAAACAAATTAATTGGGGCGAAAGAAGAGAACAATTAAGAGAGCTTTGCAGAAAATATAGAAGAAATGATAACTATTATGATTGTCTAATTCCAGTCAGCGGTGGAAAGGATAGCTACTTTCTTACCCATCTGGCGAAAGAAGAACTGGGGATGAATCCTTTGTTAATAACCGTAACAGATCCTTTTACGCACACCAGAGCAGGGATTCATAATTTAAAAAATCTTATAGAAATTTTTAAAGTAAATCATTACCAGTACACAATTAACCATGATCTATTTAGGAGAGCGACAAGAATAGCCTTTGAGGAGACGGGGGAAGCGCTTAAATTTGTCGAAATTGCTATTTATACAATCCCTACCTTATTTGCTCAAAAATTTGATATACCATTTGTTATTTTTGGAGAGAATTCAGCTTATGAGTATGGCACTACCGCCGAAGAATCTTATTTAGCGACGCCAAATTTTCAAGCAATATCCGACCGGTTAGAAAAAGAGAAAACATGGTGGATCGAAAAAGGCTTAATAGAAAAAGAGGTGGATTCAATTCAAATTGATAAAACTAAACCCCTTCCCGAGATAATCTTTATAAGTTATTTTGATCCCTGGAGCAGCATCAAGCACCTAGGAACCGCAAAAAGATATGGGTTTACTGATTTGGCTCACGAATGGAAAAGGGAGGGATGTATTGAAGACTTTGAGCAGATAGATTCTGTGGCCTATATGGTTCATCTTTGGTTAAAGTATCCAAAATTTGGCTTCCAGAGAGTATCCGATATTGCCAGTAGGCGTGTTCGCGAGGGATTACTTAGTTTATCTGAAGCCAAAAAACTTATTATTGAACGTGACCATAAACTAGACCAGCGAGCAATGGGAGATTTTATAAAATTCTGCGGATATACACCAAAACAATTTTGGGATATAGTAGATAAGTTTTGGAATCCAGAGTTTTTTGAAAAAATCGATGGTGTTTGGAGGCGAAAAATTAATTACGACGAATAAATTCATTTTTGTAAAGTATAAAAATTTTATGGATGATATCGCTCCTCAAGAAAAAAAATGGAAAGGCAAATTTGGAAAAGATTATACCCTAAGAAATCCTCTAGGCGCGAAGGAAATAGACAAGCTTTATTTTAGAAACTACGGTATTACCAGAACAGAAATAAATAAAGAATTCCTCGGTAATTTAAATCTCTCAATTAAAATCTTAGAAATAGGGGCAAATGTCGGAGTTCAACTAATGTTCCTTCAAAAAATGGGATTTAAAAATCTTTATGGCATAGAGATTAATAGAGAGGCTATTGAGCTTGCTAAATCAATTACAAAAAATATTGATATTATTCAAGGTTCGGCATCAGATACTCCTTTTAAAGATAATTATTTTGATTTAGTATTTACTTCCGGACTACTTATTCATATAGCACCAGCCGATCTGGAAAAAGTAATGAAAGAAATTTACAGAGTTACAAAGAAATATATTTGGGGATTCGAATATTATGCAGATAAATACAGCGAAATATCATATCGGGGAAAGCGAAATCTGCTTTGGAAGGCAAATTTTCCAGAATTATATCTTAAGCTCTTTAAAGATCTAAAACCAGTGAAAGAAAAAAGACTTGAATATCTAAACAATGAGAATAGGGACATAATGTTTTTATTAAAAAAGCATGAAACGAAAAAGTAAAGCTCTCAGCTATAAAAAGGTGTCTGCTATTATTCAGGCGAGGATGACTTCAACCAGGTTGCCGGGAAAGGTTCTAATGGATATCAGAGGTAAACCGATACTCTGGCACGTGATGAACAGATTAAAATTTTCAAAAAAACTTGATGATATTATTCTTGCTATTCCCGACACAAAAGAAAACGATATTTTAGAAAAATTTGCAAAAGACAAAAAGATAAAATATTTCAGAGGGAGCGAAGAAGATGTGCTCTCCAGATATTATGAAACCGCAAGAAAATTTAAATGTGATACGATTGTTAGGATAACCTCGGATTGCCCTTTGATTGATCCTCAAATCGTTGATTTGACCATTGAACAGCATTTTAATTCGGATGCCGATTATACTTCTAACAGTCTTAAAAGAACTTTTCCTCAAGGATTAGATAATGAAGTTTTTAATTCTAAAACTTTGGAAAAGGTTTATAAAAAAGCAAATAAGAGTTATCAAAGAGAACATGTTACTCCCTACATTTATGAACATCCAGAGATTTTTAAGCTTCGAAATGTGGAAGCAAAAAGAAAATTAAAACGACCAGCGCTTCGGTTAACGGTGGACACTAAAGAAGACTTAGAATTAATTAGCGAAATTTATAAATATCTTTATAAGCCTAAAAAGATTTTTTATGCCGAGGAAATTATTAGCTTGCTGACTAAACATCCTGAATTAATAAAAATTAACGCCGATATTAAACAAAAAGAATTGAAAAAGAAATGAAGACTAATTCAAAAATTTCTCTAAAAAAAGCTAATTTTTTTGATATTGAATTTTTATGGTATTTAAGAAATCAACCCGATGTTTATAAGTATTTTAGAGAAAATCGACCGGTTAGTTGGGAGAAACACATTCAATGGATTTTACCGATTATGCTAGGCGTAAGTAATAAAGAGATTTTTGTGATTCAAAGTCAAAAAGCTCCAATTGGCCAAATTAGGTTTGATTATAAAGACCGCAAAGAAGGTGAAACTAGTATTTCCATTTTAAAGGAATTTCAAGGAAGAGGTTTTGCCACAAAATTTTTAAGTTTAGCTATTAAAAAACAAAAAAAGGTAAAATTATTAACAGCTGAAATTCATAAAAGTAATTTGCCATCTCTGAAATTATTTGAAAAATTAGGCTTTAAATTCAAAACAAAAAAAGGAAAATGGCTAAAATACATTCTAAATTTATAGCACTTCTGGAGCTTATTAGACAAGAGAAGCCTGAAAAAGCCGATGCAATTATCTGGTTACAAGGAGATCGTTATGACAGGGGAAGAAAAGTTTTAACTCTCTTTAAAAGTGGTTGGGCAAGAGAAATAGTAATTTCAGGGAATAATTACTTAGTTGGTCCCGATAAGAAGTTAGGTGAAAATAATATTTCTTTAACTGAAATGGTTGAGTATTTAAAAAAAAGAGGTATAGAGTCCCAACGAATTATGATTGATGACCAATCTTTCAATACGAAAGATCAAGCAAAAAATGTTTTGAAATTAGCGAAAGAAAAAAAATGGAAAAAGATCATCTTGGTTGCCTCTCTTTATCATCAAGTCAGAGCCTTTTTAACTTTTTTAAAAGAGAACGAGAAAATAAGATGGAGAGGAAGAATAGTAAATCAACCCGCTAAGCTTAATTTACAGAAAAAACCTTCTGGTCAAAATAAAAAAGCATCGGATTTAATTTTTAACGAGATAGAAAAAATACAAAAATACAAATCTTATATTTCTAATTTTACTGAGGGTTTTATTTATCTTCATAAAAAATAAAAAATCTAATTTATTCACAATATTAGTATTTTATATGGCTAAGGAAATAAAAATTGGAAACAAAAAAATAGGTGACGGTCACCCTTGTTTCATTATCGCCGAAGCGGGTTCTAACTATAACAAGAGGTTCGATTTGGCAAAAAAATTAATTGATATTGCTGCCGAAGCCGGCGCCGATGCTGTAAAGTTTCAGCTTTTTCGGGCAAAAAAGACTTATGTACTAAATGCTGGTCAAAGCGATTATCTCCGTAAATCAGCACCTATTTATGAGATTATTAAATCAATGGAGATGCCTTACAGTTGGCTACCTAAATTGGCTCGCTATTGTCAAAAGCGCGGAATTATTTTTCTTTCTGCAGTTAATGACGAAAAATCGGCTAGAAAACTAGATCCTTACGTCGTGGCTTATAAAATAGGCTCTTTCGAGTTAAATCATTATCCATTAATAAGCTATGTAGCATCACTTAAAAAACCGATGATTTTGTCTACAGGAATTTCCACTATCGAAGAAATTAAATATACCATTAATAACCTTCGAAGAAAGAAAAACAACAAAATTTGTTTAATGCACTGCATTAGTGCTTATCCAGCCCCTATTGACTCTTTGAATTTGCGAGTTATCCCGAAGCTTAAATCAGTATTTAAGGTTCCGGTTGGGTTTTCCGATCATACCCCTGATCCTCTCTTAGCTCCTTTAGGAGCGATATCTCTAGGAGCAAACCTCATTGAGAAGCATTTTACTTTGAGCAAGAAAATGACTGGTCCTGATCATAGGTTTGCTCTCGAACCTGAAGAATTAGAAACGATGATTAAGACAATTCGGGAGCTGGAATCAGCATTGGGCGATGGGAGAAAAAAGGTGGAGGCAGCAGAAAAAGAATTGTTTTATTTTGCTAAGCGTGGCATTCAAACGATTAAGAATATTAAAAAGGGCGAACGTTTTTCTAAAGAAAATATTGGTATTTTGCGACCGGGTAAGCAGGTTAGAGGTGTTTCTCCCAAATATTGGTCAATTATTTTAGGCAGAAAAAGTAAATGTAATCTAAAAAAAGGTCAAGGAGTTCCGAAACGATGTTTTTAATTTTTAAGAAATAAATATGAAAAATCGGAGGAGAAAAAAAACCATTCTTTTGACTGGTGCCGGGGGCGCCGGGACGATTTTTATTATTAAAGAACTTAAAAAAAAATATCGGATTATTGCTGTCGATATGAACAAATATGCCGTCGGTCTTTATTTGGCCGATAAAGGTTACATCTTGCCTTCCTGTACCGATAGACGCTATTTAAAAAAGTTAGATCAGATCGTAAAAAAGGAAAAGGTAGATGTAATAATTCCTTTAATAGATGAGGAACTCTTAGCAATCACTCGTTATTATAAAAACAAAAACAATCCAAAAGTTTTATTGCCTAAAGAAAATTTTATTAGATTATGTCTTAATAAATGGAAATTAATGAATGCCCTTACCAAAGCAAAAATTCCTTGTCCTAAAACATATCTACTAAAATCATTTAATCAATTCCCTAAAAATTTATTTCCCGGCATTATTAAACCAATTAGAAGCAGAGGTAGTCGAGGTTTTCGGTATTTAAGTAATCAAAATGATTTAGAAAAGTATCTTCAAAATAACAATTATAAAAAAGAAGATCTTTTGATTCAAGAAGCTGTCGAAGGAACCGAGTTTACTATTTCAGTAGTAGTCTCAAAACAAGGAGAAGTTTTATCTGTTGTATCCAAAGAAGTAATTTTTAAAAAAGGTATAACTAAAATAGCTGTTACTCGTTATAATCAAAAAATTAGCGAGATTTGTCAAAAAATTCAGCAAAAGTTTGGAGCCAATGGTCCCTTTAATGTTCAGTTAATAATGGATAAAAAGACTAACCTACCAAAGATTTTTGAGATTAATCCTAGATTTTCCACAACAGTAGCCTTAACAATGAGAGCAGGAGTAAACGAAGTAGCTCTTCTAATTGAAAGATTATTTAATAAAAAAGTTCCCAAACCTAAGTTTAAAAAAAATCTGGTAATGATTCGTTACGAAGAACAATATTATTTACCAGAAAGCCAAATAAAATCATAATTATAAATCTCTAGTGAATATAAATGTATTTAAAACAACGAAGAAAAGAAAAATCAATTTTAGTCACTGGATCGAGCGGATTAGTAGGGGAAACTTTGATTAGGACACTGGGAAAAAGAAAGATGAAAGTCGTAGGTTGTGATATAAAAAATCCAAGTAAAGAAAATTTTATCTTTGAGAAATGTAATTTAGTTTCTGAAAAAGAAGTTCTTAGATTGTTCCAAAAATACAGTTTTACTCAAGTCATTCATTTGGCTGCCTATATTAAATCCGGAAATTTGAGCCCCATTGAAAGGAAAAAAATATTTCAGGCGAATATAGTAGCTACCTTCAATTTGGTTGCGGCAATGGGGGAAAATAAAATTAAAAGAATTATTTTCCCCTCTAGTATGACTGTTTATGGTTTACCTCAGTATCTACCGGTAGATGAAAATCACCCACTTAATCCTTTAGATTTTTATGGTCTTAGTAAAGTAGTGGCAGAAGAAATTATTAAAAACTCTAACATTAATTATTTTATTGTAAGATTTCCTGGAATTTTCGCATTTAACCGAAAAGAAGGGGCTATTTATAACTTTATTTCCAAAGCATTAAAAGAAGAAGATATTCATATTTCTGCAAAAAGTTCTACACCGTGGGATGTAATTTTTATAGAAGATGTTATTAAATCTATAATTACCTCCTTGCCAAGCGAAATAGAAAACAACATTGTAAACATAGGATATGGAGAACCAATCGAGCTTACAACCTTAGCTAAAAAAATTGTTAAATTGTGTAATTCTCATTCAAAAGTAATCGAAGATTATTCAGTTACCCACCCAATTTTTTATTTAAGTACAAAAAAAGCTGAGAATCTTTTAGGCTTCAATCCGCCTTCTTTAGATCTTAGACTGCATCAATTTATAGATTTCTTTAAACATGAAAAATAATCAACCAAAAAGGCGTCTACAGTTAGCCATGGCTATTTGTGAATCGGTTGGCCAGGCTATTTTAGCATTTCGAGAATATCATTCCTTTTCAAAGATCGCTACCAGGAAAGGCAACCAACTCAAATCTCCGATTGATGTTGCAGCTGAAAGCTGGATAATCTCACTACTAAAATCTTATTACCCAAAAGAGGCAATTTTATCAGAAGAAACATATGAAGCAAGAAAGAAATTTGCCCCCCAAAATGGAACTTACTGGTCAGTTGACCCGCTCGACGGAACTAAAAGCTACTGTGCGGGCTTTAAGGGTTTTTGTATCCAAATTGCTTTTATAAAAGATTGTAAACCACAAATAGCGATCGTTTATGGCCCGGCATTTAATAGTCTTTATTGGGCAATTGCGAGGAAGGGTGCTTATTTACGATATAAATCTAAAACAAAGCGTATTTTCGCAAAGAAGAGCTTAATCTCTAGAAAAACATACATTGATAACCGGCCAGCGAAAAGTGCTCTGGCGAGGATTTTTCGAAAAATAAAAGTTAATAAATTTTTAGAAATGGGAAGTTTTGGATTGAAAATATGCAAAGTAGCCGAAGGGAAGGCCGACATTTTTTTAAAACCAGTAGAATTTAAAATCTGGGATACGGCTCCGGGCAATTTAATCTTAAAAGAGGCGAGAGGAAAGTTGACTTTATGGGACGGAAAAGAAATTGACTATTCTGGTAAGAAAATTTACTTCAAAAATCTAGTGGCTGCTTCAACCGTTTGTTATCACAAGATTTTCCCTTATTTATGAAACAAAATAAAAAAAATAAACAAATAGTTTTAATTGTTGTGGCCCACCCTGACGATGAAGTATTGGGGTGTGGGGGAACAATAGCTAAATATGCAAAGAAGGGCAATAAAGTTTACTGCTTGTTTTTAGGCGGGGGAAAAGCTTCAAGATATTCCGATAAAAAAACAGCGATAGCAGAAAAAAAACAAGCTCTGTTAAGCAGGGAGACCCAAGAAGCAGCTAAAATTTTAGGAATTTCAGAAATATTTTTTAATAATTTTCCAGACCAGAAATACGATACCGTTCCTTTTCTTAATTTAGTTAAATCAATAGAAAAGATTAAAGAAACAATAAAGCCAGATATTATTTATACCCATCATTGTGGGGATTTAAATCTTGACCATCAAATAACATTTAAAGCAGTTTTGACTGCCTGTCGTCCTTTAAAAGGCGAAACAGTAAAAGAAATTTATTCTTTTGAAGTGCCATCTTCAACCGAATGGGGCATTCCTAAGAGAAAAAATTATTTTATACCCAATGTTTTTGTAGATGTTTCTGATACTTTTAATAAAAAAATAGAGGCTTTAAAAACTTACAAAAGCGAAATTAGAAAATATCCTCACCCTCGTTCCCCAAGAGGTTTAGAAATTATCGCTAGACAGCGGGGGATGATGGCAGGAAAAGAATTAGCAGAAGCCTTTGAATTGGTAAGAGAAATAGAATAGTTTTTAGAGTTTATTTTTCCCGAATAATCCTTTTAGAAATTCAAATTCCCTTTCATTGAATCCCCTTAATAAGAAGATTAAAATTCCATATAAAAGAGCCCCTGAAACAATTGCAATAATTGTTTGCCACAATCCCATTGGGCTAAACCTAAAGATGAAAAGAGTCATCAGAATTGAAGCAAAAACACTTTTTATTATAAATTTCCAATCTATTTCAAATTGAAATTCCCGGAAAGAGTAATACCAAGTTAATATAAAAGCAAAAGCATAGGCAAAAAAGGTTGTAATTGCAGCACCAATAATTCCAAATTTAGGAATAAAGATAAGATTTAATCCAAAATTTAAAAAAGCGGCTCCTATCCATATGCTTCCAGTAATTTTCGTTTTTTTCTTGAGAGCAATTATTTGAGTAAAGATATCGCAAATTCCATATAACAGAATGCTTAATACTATAAAAGGAGTAATAAAATAGGCGTTAGAAGCAATTTCAGAAGTAGAGAAAATTGTCAGAAGTTGTTTAGATAAAATAGAGAGTCCAAAGGCTGAGGGGATAGCCATCATTAAAAAGTATTTTAAAGAATATTTTAGATAGGTCTTTATATCACTAATTTTGTTTTCATCAAAAAATTTTGATAAAACTATCGGTAAAACTAATGAAAACGGTCCTATAAAGAAAACTACAATGCTACCAATGATATAAGCTGGGGCATAATAACCCACATAAATTACACCCAAGAAGGATCCGATTAAGTATCTATCGCTCGATTGAACAACCCAAAAAGAAATATCACTTGCAACTGTCGGTAAGCCAAATTTTAAATATTCCTTAGTTTTTGAAAAATTTGGAACCTTGACTCCTATTTTCTTAATGATGTACCCGCCCATTATAAAAAAGTTAATTAGCCTTATAATTAAAAGAGATAAAACCGCTCCAAACATTCCATAACCCAGTAACACGGTTGCCGCTAATAATCCAACCTCTCCTAAACTTTGAAAAATCATGAAGCAAGAATATTTCTTTATTTGCCGAAAAGCCCGGAAAATTCCTAAAAAGACTAAATTTAAACAGTCAAATATTATTGCGAAAGCCAAGATTTGAACTAAAACTTTTCCGTTTCCAAAGAAACTTGAAATAGAAGCAGAAAATAAAAATATTCCTGAAGAAATTACTAAAACGACAGCAAATACTATGGTTAAAACTGAATAAATTCCGTCTTGAATTTCTTTTTTATCTTTTTCAGCAGCCAAAAACCTAACTAAAGTATAGGGTAAACCAAGGGTAGCAGCTAAAGTCACTAAACTAAGGGTAACCCCTAACTGCTCCCAGACACCGTAGTTTTCTGCACCCAATAATTTAGCGATGATAGGTAAGGCAATCAATCCCTTTAAGAATATTACTAGTTGAGTTAAGCTAATAATCCCAATATCCTTTGTAAATCTTTGATAAGACATAATATAAGATTAATAAAATTACAATACTTTTTTAATTATAATTTATATTAAAGAATTATGAAATGGTGTTTCATATTAAATAATGCCCAATATCTGATGGAGCTTTTAGGAAAACTATCTTATCAAATAATTAGGGAAGGAGACGAGTGTGTTGCAATTGCAAATTGTAAGATAACTGAATACGATATGAGGAAATATTTCCCGAAAGATATAAAGTTTTTATCTAAAGTTGACTGGTGTCTTAAAAATTACAAGAAAGGCCAAAAGATATTTGATGATTTTTCTTGGAAGGAATTTTTTCCCTCATTTGATAGAAAATCAAGACTTAAATTACTCCGCTTCGATTTTGATAAATCAGTAGAGATGGTATCGCAGATTTATCAGTTTGTTGATTATATATTTAAAAGCGAAAAACCAGATTTGTTCATTAATGAACCGCCGGTGGACTTATTTAAAGAAATTATCTATCATTTTTGTAAAAAAAATAAAGCAACCTATTTCGGTTTGATGATTATGGGATTTGAGAAAAGAGTGGCAGTTTATGATTTAGAATACACTTGTTCTTTATATGAGAAAACTTTTAAACAGAAACTTAATTTAACAGAAGAAGAAAAAAAACTTGTCCAAGATTTAATAAAAAATTTTCCATCTTTCCCTCAGCCTCCCTCTTATATGGTGGAATCGGTGAGTCATTTCGAGAGGGTAAACCTTACAGAATATTATCTAAAAAGAATAAAAAAAGTATACGAATCTCGGTTGAAATATCTGCTGAATAGAAAAAAATTAAAGCCGTTTGATTATGAAAGCGAATCTATATTGAAAAGTATGGTTCAAGCTCCTTTAAATGCCGTAGAACGCAAAATCAGGATTTTATTACAATCTAATATTTTTGAGCATTTAAATAATAATGATAATTTTTTCCTTTTTCCTCTTCATTGGCAACCAGAATGCTCTACTTCTCTTCAAGCAACTTATTATTGCGACCAGCTAAGTACAATTAGGAATATTGCCTTTACCTTACCCTTTCCTTATAAGTTATATGTTAAAGAACATCCGGCAGCTGTTGGTACCAGACCAGGAAATTTCTATAAAGAACTTAAAAAAATTCCCAATATTGTTTTAATCTCTCCTTACGAAGATGGAAAAAATTTAATAAAGAAATCTCAAGGGGTGATAGTTTTAACTAGTGATATGGGGACGGAGGCTGCTTTCCTGGGTAAATTAGTCTATGTCTTAGGAGAGGTTTTTTATTCTTATCACCCTTTTTGTAGAAAAGTAAAAAATTTCGAAGAACTAAGACAAAAAATAAAAGATGATTTAAATAATAGACCAAATATAGGCAACTTAGAAGATCTTAATCTTCGTTTCCTTGTTTCCTGTTTTAGTAATACATTTTCTGGGGAATTATTATTCGATAGCGAAAAGAACGACCCTAATGATTATAAAGAAATATATAATTCTCTGAAAAAAATTTTTTATGATTTGAGAAAATGATAATTCAAATTATATTATTTATTTTTGCAATCGCTATAGTATTCTTAACTGCCGTTAAACCGAAATTATCATATTATGCAATGATTTTTTTTGCGTCATGGTACAGTCTTTTTATTGATGTAGGGCTTGAAATCAATATTCATAGATTCATTATTATAGCATTTCTATTTTTCTTGCCCTTATGTTTATTTTCTAAAAAAAATACTATTAAAATTCCTCCAACTTTTAAATATTTAATTATTTTTATCTTTTACGCGTTAACAATAACTTTAATAGCCCAATTTTACAGCCCCAAAAGTTATATCGAAACCTTTACTAGGGGAGAAGGGAGATGGATCTTTCAATTAATAATTCTCCTTATTTATGCAACACCAACATTATTGCCATTACTTTTTCTCCGAAAAATTGAAGATATCAAGACTGCAGCAACAGTATTTATAGGTTCTACTCTTATTTTATCGATTATTGGTTGGATTCAGAGTTTAGCCTACTATTTTTATGGAATATTCTTATTCCCTTATCCAGGGAAAGGACTTTTAGGAGATGAGCCTAAAGCGATACTCATAGATTTTTTTGGGAAGACCTTTTATAGAATGCACTCTTTGGGAGGAGAACCCAAGTATTTTGCCACAACTTTAGCTGCAGCCATTATTCTTTTAATTATATCTAAGATAGTTTATCGCAAAGGCTTTAGATTTGAGTATTTTCTAATTGGATTTTTTTTAATAAGTATTTTTATGTCATTTTCCACCAGCGGAATCGCGATTTTTATTGTTGGTCTAGGTTTACTAACCAGTCTCGCGTTTTTTATTAAAGGTTTACGTTTTAAATTTATTTTTAAATCTATTTTTATTATTTCTGTCATTTTATTAATTTCTTTTACTTTGCTTGTTATTAGTAGAGTGGTGTCTTTTGAAGAAGTTGGGAGTATTCTTTTAGAAAGAACGCTTGAGAGATCGCCAATAGAAAGCTATGACGAAGCGACGCTAAAATTTTTATCTAATAATCCTATCTATAGCTTATTTGGGGTAGGGATGGGGAATATTCATCTTTATGCTAGAGATTATTTGCCTGATTGGGCAACCACACTCCCTTCTTATAACGCGCCTTTTGCGCCAAACAGTGGATATTTGATAGTGGGAGAATTAGGTATTTTTGGTTTGACTTTGTTTTTGCTCGCTTATTTAATGCCAGTTTGGTTCAATTTTAAATATGTGAGGTATATTTCAGATTATAATTTTAGATGTACAATACTAACCATTAATTTCTTTGCTATTTTTATTCTCATTTCCTATTTGTTAAGAGAATCTTTAGTAATTTTTGTTTATATTATTCTTGGTTTATTGTATTTTCTTAATCAAGAAATTAGGGTAATTCTAAAAAGACAAGTAGAAAAGCCCAATCTTAGGTTATACCCTAACGCTTTAAAAAAATGAAAATTGCTATTAATACTTTATCAATATTTCCTGGTCAAATAGGGGGAGGCGAAACATATTTAGTTAACCTGTTGAGGAGTTTAGAAAAAATTGACAATATTAATGACTATTATCTTTTTGTTAATAAAAAAAATCATTATCTTTTCCCATCTTCGAAGAATTTCCAAAAAATTTTCTGCCAGGGTTCTGAAAATTCTAGACCTCTGCGTATATCTTGGGAACAATTTGTTCTCCCAAGGCAGATAAAGGATAAAAAAATTGATATATTATTTTCTCCAGCCAATATCTCTCCAGTGTTTTTTTTACCATGTAAATCTGTTTTAACTATTCAAGATTTATGTTGGGTTCATTTCGGCGAATATTTGCCTTGGAACGAAAGGAAATTTCTAAAGTTTTTGGTTACTAAATCAGCGAAAAAAGCAAATAAAATTATTACTCCCTCCGAAAGCACTAAAAGAGAAATTATCTCATATTTGGGTATAAAAAAAGAAAAAATTATAACAATCTACTTAGCTCCTAGTGAATTCTTTCGAGCTGATAAAGAGTCCAACAAGATTAGACAAAAAAATCTTCCAGAAATAGGCTCTGAATTTATTTTAACTCTGGGAACCACTCATCACCATAAAAATTTTTCGCGGCTTTTAGAGGCTTATCTATTATTAAAAAAACAAAATAAATCATTTAAACATAAATTAATTTTGGCTGGCATGCCAGGAAGAGCCCACTCAGAAATAATCGAAAAAGTTAAAAATCTAAAACTGGAGAAAGATGTAATTATTAAAGGACGCATTTCTGATGAAGAACTTAAACCGCTTTATTACGGGGCAGATTTATTCGTTCTACCTTCTTTATGTGAAGGATTTGGAATCCCGGTTTTAGAAGCAATGGCTTGTGGAATACCTGTAGTATCATCTAATTCTACCTCCTTACCAGAGGTTGTTGGGGACGCTGGTTTATTATTTGATCCATGCGATATTAATGATATGATAAAAAAAATAAGGATGGTTTTAGAAGATCCTAATTTTCAACAAGAACTTAAAAAAAAAGGATTTGAGAGAGTGCAAAATTTTTCTTGGGAAAAAGCAGCCAAACAGACGCTAGAGACATTTAAAGAAGTATTTAAATCATGAAAATCTGTATAATTTTGGGCACTCGTCCGGAAATAATTAAAATGAGCCCGATTATTCGAGAATGTCAAAGAAGACATCTTAATTATTTTATTTTGCATACCAATCAGCATTATTCAGAAAGCTTGGATAAGATTTTTTTGAAAGAGTTAGAACTAATAAAACCAAAATACAACTTAAGAATCGGTTCGGGAACTCATGCCGAAGAAACAGGGAAAATGTTAATTAGGATTGAAAGGGTTTTAATAAAAGAAAAACCTGATGTAGTTTTGTTAGAAGGGGATACCAATAGTGTTCTAGCCGGAGCCTTAGGAGCAGTTAAGCTTCATATAAAAATAGGCCACATAGAGTCTGGTTTAAGATCCTATTTTCGAGAAATGCCAGAAGAAATTAATAGGATTTTAACTGATCATTGTTCGGATTTTCTTTTTGCTCCGACAGACAACGCAAAAGAAATTTTAATTAAAGAAGATATCTCAAAAAATAAGATATTTGTTACTGGAAATACAATTGTAGATGCTGTTTATCAAAATTTAAAATTAGCTGAAAAGAAATCAAAAATTTTAAAAAAGCTTAATTTAGAGAGAAGAAAATATTTCTTGTTAACCACTCATCGACCTGAAAATGTGGATAAAAAAGAAAGGTTCAGAGGAATTTTAGAAGGACTAAGATTGGTTTGCAAAAAATTTAATTTGCCAATAATTTTTCCTATTCATCCAAGACCCAAAAAAAGAATGAAAGAATTTAAACTAAAATGTCCAGCCGGAGTTAGGATTATTAAAATGATTGGATTTTTGGATTTTTTAGAGCTCGAAACAAACGCAGAGTTAGTCTTGACTGATTCTGGAGGTGTGCAAGAAGAAACTTGTATCTTGAAAGTTCCCTGTGTGACTTTAAGAGATAATACTGAAAGACCAGAAACTTTGGAGGTCGGAAGTAATATTTTAGCCGGTGTCGAAGCAAAGAAAATTTTGAATAATGTTTATAAAATGTTGCAAAAAGAAAGAAAATGGGAAAATCCTTTTGGCGATGGAAGAAGTGGGAAAAGAATAATAGAAATAATTCTAAAAAACATATAAAAAATATGCACCAAAAAAAGAAATTTTGCGTTAAAGGCACAAGCTTTATTGGCCTTCCTGCTGCTTGTTTTTTTGCTATTCATGATTTTGAGGGAATGGATGTAGACATTGATGGGGGAAAATGGCAAAATTTTTTGAAAGATTCAGTCGGGACAAAATTTCAGATCAAATACTCGATCCCATGATGATATTTTAGAAAATAAAAAAGGGGATTAAAAACTTTTTTAAAAATGTTAAAATTAGAAACAACTTTAATTTATGAAACAGATTGTCCAAAATTATAAAACTGGAAAACTTGAAGTTTTGGATGTTCCCAGCCCGATTGTCAGTCCGGGTGGAGTTTTAGTAAAAAATGTTAACTCCTTAATTAGCGTAGGAACAGAAAAACTGGTAATTAATTTAGCCAAGAAGAGTTTGATCTCCAAGGCTCTGGCTCGTCCAGATTTAGTGAAAAAAGTCATCAATAAAATGAAACAAGAAGGACTAGCAGAAGCCTACCGTCAGTCCATGGCGCGTTTGGAAGAACTAACTCCCTTGGGTTACAGTTCGGCGGGTGAAGTTTTACGGGTAGGCCAAGGGGCAGAGGAATTTAAAATAGGCGATAGGATAGCTTGTGCCGGCTCCAATATTGCTTCTCATGCCGAGACGATTTTTGTTCCTAAAAACTTATGCACCAAAATTCCAGAAAATGTTAGTTTTGAGGAAGCTTCTTTTGGTAACGTGGGAGCTATTGCTCTTCATGGAGTGAGGATGGGAGAGCCGACTATTGGTGAAAAGGTTGTGATTATTGGTTTGGGACTTTTAGGTCAAATTGCTCTTCAAATTTTAAAAGCTAATGGTTGCCAAGTTTTTTGTACTGATATTGATGAAAGTAAGGTTAAATTAGCAAAAGAATTGGGGGCTGACGGAGTGGCTGTAATGGCAAAAGACGATATTATTCAAAGAGTAAAAAGCTTTTCTGGCGGCATTGGAGCAGATATCGTTTATATTTTTGCCAGTACTTACAGTAATCAACCAATCGAGATTTCTGGCGAGATTGCTCGAGAGAGAGGAAGAATAGTGATTATCGGGGAAATAACCATTAATATTCCAAGAAAAATTTATTATGAAAAAGAATTAAAAGTGGTTGTATCCCGTTCTTCGGGACCGGGTATTTACGATCCTTCTTACGAGCAAAGGGGGATTGATTATCCGATTTCTTATGTCCGTTGGACATTAAAAAGAAATATAGGAGAATTTCTAAGATTAGTGAATGAGAAAAAAATCAAATTAGAATCTCTTATTACCCATCGATTTAAAATTGATGAAGCGATGAAAGCTTATGAGATGATTTTAGCGGGAAAAGAAAGATATATCGGCGTTGTTTTGGAATACGAAAAGGATAAGAAAGAAACCCCTAAAATCGAATTCGAGGAAGCAAAAACGTTATTAAAACCAGAAAAAATAAACATTGGTTTTGTGGGAATCGGGCTCCATTCCAAAGGAGTTTTGCTGCCGATTCTTAAAAAAATAGAAGAAATCAATCTTTTGGGAGTAGCTGATATTAAAGGAGTAAATGCTCAAGATGTTGCTAAAAAATTTGGATTTAGCTATTGCACGACCGATTATAAAAAAATAATCGAAGACAAGGATATTAATGCCGTCTTGATTGCTACTCCTCATAACCTTCACGCCAAAATGCTTGTCGAGGCTTTAGAAAAAGGAAAAGATGTTTTTCTCGAAAAACCGCTGGCTCTAAACGAAAAAGAACTGAAAAAAATTATTGAGGTTAAAAAACAAAAACCTTCAAAAGTGATGGTTGGTTTCAATCGGCGATTTTCTCCTTTCGCTCTTTTAGCAAAGAAATCTTTTGAATGGTATAGTGGCCCTTTTATCGTTAATTGTCGGGTTAATTTAGGTTATATCCCTAAGGAACACTGGGTTCACGATCTTAATGTGGGAGGAGGAAATATAGTCGGCGAGGTTTGCCACTTTATAGACCTGATTCAGTTTTTAACTGGATCTTTGCCAGTTGAAGTTTATGCCAAAACTATTTCTGGAGAGATTCGAGAACATATCCCTGAAGATAATTTAGTGATAAACCTGAAAATGATGAATGGTTCAGTTGCTTCGATTACCTATACGGCCTTGGGAACTAAAAGTTATCCCCGAGAGAAAATTGAGGTTTTTGGCGGCGGATCAGTGGCGGTAATTGATAACTTCAAGACATTCCTTTATCTCCAAGACGGAAATAAGGTAAGTAAATCGAGTTC
>Ga0315291_10001925_pt1 | contig 27469 bp, 24 predicted proteins | sample YL17G12_20_MG_FD_203070 | JGI IMG/M metagenome (GOLD analysis project Ga0315291, IMG submission 203070) | Sediment microbial communities from Yellowstone Lake, YNP, Wyoming, USA - YL17G12_20 | ecosystem: Environmental > Aquatic > Freshwater > Lake > Sediment | place: USA: Wyoming | collected...
TACACTTTGCGCGAACTTTTTTCGAGCGGAAACTGAACGAATGAATCAGCCCCGCCGCCCTGCTCGTTCAGAGCAGAACCCAGCAAAAAAGTTTTCTTTTCCTTTTAGAAGAAAAAATCCGGCGCGCGCACATCAGGAAAAGCGAAGAAAACTTTTTTGCTGGGTGGCGAGTGGTAGCGAGCGGCGGCGGGCTGGCTTCCTTAGTTCCGTTCAAAGTAGGTTCGCGCAAAGTGTATAATTACAGCACAAATGAAATTTCCGACGCCATTTGGCGCGGGAAATTTCATCCTGTTTCTTGGCGAGGAATCGAACGGAGGGGTGGGTCGGAGGGGACAAGCTGTCCCCTCCGTGTAGGAGGGTTCTTACAGTTCGGAACCGAGGGTTCCGAAAGCGCAGTCCCTCCGCTCGCGAGCGGAGGGACGAGCAGTGAGTTTCCTCTCGGGGGCACAATAGGTTTTGTTAGCGAGCTGGCGAGCTTTACAAAATCTTATGCCCCGCCATCGGCGGGGCCTTCCTTCGTTGAAACTTCCGACGGGCTGACGCAAAATACAGAATCATTTATAATGATTCGGTGTTCCCTACAAGTGCAAAAATTCAAACAACTCATCCTCCATTCCTCGCCGCTGGCTCTCGGAGTTATCTTGAGCTATTTCTTTTGGAACTCCAATCTGCTTTTGCTCTTGATTTACTCCGCGCTCGTGGCCGCGATTATATTTTCCGGCCGGGACAGAAAACCAGAATTTCTGATTTTTATTTATGGTGCGATTATCGGGTTCGCCATTGAAACAATCGGCACGCAAATAAGCGGCTACCAAAAATTCACGAATCTGGACGTTTGGGGAATTCCTTATTGGCTAATCGTCTCTTGGGGCTATGGATTTATCCTAATGAAGCGCGTCGGTTTCATCCTCGCCGCCGGTTCTCCGTGGATACAACGAAAATGAATCCCGTTAGAAGCAGATCGCGATCAACCCCGTTAGGGGCCGCGAGGGCTCGCAGCATGCCTCTGCCTCTAACGGGGTCATTGCGAGTCCGCAAAATTATTTTATAGCAACGACTATGCGTTTGATAAAATTATGTTGTCTAACAAAGCGATCGCGGCTTCTAACGGGATGAAATTCTTTCTTTTTGCCGCGCTCGTCATTGTTTTCATCGGCGCGGTTTTGTTATTTGCGTTTTACGACACGTTGAGAATCCAGATTTTGAATTCGCTTTTCGGCAAAGTTGCCACAAGTTCGCCCGCGAACGCGGACACGGGCGCTTCGGACGACAACCTCCGGAATCCCGCGCCGACACAGTGGGTGCCGCCGGGATTCAAGGGCCCGACGGGTGAGCCACGCGTGAACGGACCGACTGGTCCGCCGCCGAACTATTAAAAAGTATCAAGTGTCAGGTATCAAGTATCAGGCGGTAACTAAAAATCTTGAAAAAGCCGGCCAATTGAATTATTCTGTATCTATGCTTGACGCTTGACGCCTGATACATGAAAGCGGGGTTAGTACAGTGGCAGTACACGTGCTTGCCAAGCACGAGACGCGAGTTCGATTCTCGTACCCCGCTCCAAGACTTGACTATTGCATTGTCAAAGCTTGTGTTATACTAAAACCATGGAAGTGTTTTTAATTTGGCCAGTCGTAATCGTCGTTTTCTTTATCCTCTTTGGTCTGAGGATTATTGATCAATATGATCGCGGAGTTGTATTGACGCTTGGAAAATATACAAGCACAAGACAGCCGGGATTAACTTGGCTTTTGATCGGTTTTCAAAGAATGATAAAAGTTGATATGCGTATCACCACTACCGACATTCCGCAACAGGAAGTAATTACAAAAGACAATGTTCCCGTTGGTATAAATGCGGTTGTATATTTTCAAGTGCAATCCGCAGAAAATGCAATTTTGAATATTAAAGATTATACTCTTGCCGTTTCTCAATACGCTCAAGCCGCCCTCCGAGATGTTATAGGTGGCATTGAACTTGACTCTCTGCTTTCGGAAAGAGAAAAAATAGCGGAAGAAATTCAAAAAATTGTTGTGGCCGCTACTCAATCATGGGGTATATTTGTTACAGACATAAAAATACAGGATATTGAACTTCCTGCAGATATGAAGCGCGTTATGGCGAAGCAGGCCGAATCTGAACGAGAACGACGCGCCATTATCATCAGAGCCGAAGGAGAGTTTCAGGCCTCCGAGCGTTTAGCGCAAGCGGCTAAAGTTCTTAGTTCCACTCCGGGCGGTCTTTCAATGAGAACCTTGCAGACAATAGAAAAAATAAATCCGGACCCATCAAAAACAGTTATCTTTGCTTTGCCAGTTGAAGTTCTTGAAGGAATTAAAGCAATATCTCAAGCAGTTAAACCTAAATAAAACAAAGGCTAAATAAATAATATGGAGGTTGATATAAATGAAAAAATTTTAGCAATGATAGAGAGAGAAACCTTGGCAGATGAATCGTCCAATAAAAATACTGGGTTTTTTTCAAAATTATTTAAAGGTTCAGATTCTCCGGATTTAGAATTAGTTGATTTGGCTAAACGAGAAGTAAAAACTTGGCAGGAGAAAAATTATATCTCCCCTCAAGCGGCAGAAAAATTAATAGCTCTTCCCAAGACAAATAAGTTTTTCAAGATTTTTGATATGGCGCAAGAAATAATTAAACAAAATAAAACGCCATAATCTGATTTATTTGATCTCTTTCAAAAACGACCCTGCCAGTTGGGCAGTTTCGGTGCTTGATTGATAGAAATTTTTCCAGACAACGACAATATCGGCATCGTTAAAAATTGCTCGTTGCACTTCTCTAATAGTATCTCCTCCAGCCACAGCGACTAAAACATTATAATTCCCCTTGATTTGTTTTATTTGATAATAGGGAATCTGTTTTTCTTTTGAAAATTCGCTTTCATCAACGCCCCTATGTAACATTACTATGTCGGGGAGTTTTTTTAATTTTTTCAAAACCGCGAGGGCACTTTCAACGTTCATCATGTCGATCATTGAATCAATGTTGAATTTTTGGCATTCTTCTATAAAGCTATCAATCGTTTCAATTGGCGCAACCCCAAGACAAGTTGATGCATTGGCACCAGCATTGGCCATCATTTCTACTTCGCGCGCTGCTAAATCCGCGCATTTATTATCAGCAACTACGTAGGTTCCGACAGAAGCCATTTCTTTTATTTGCGAAATAGCTTCTGTCCCGTATATTTTTATTAAAGGCGTTCCTGCCTCAATTAAAATTCTATCCGAAACCGGAAGTTGTGAGATAATCTCCGCCGCTTCTTCAAGTGTGCTATTGAGGGCTACATGAAGATATTTTTTTCGCTTTTCTAAAATCATACTATTTAACCAATTTCAAAAATTCCTGCGCTAAATTAGCGGTATTTTCCGGCGCCTCATAAAAGGAACGCCAAATAACCGCAATATCCGAATCGTTGAAAAAAGTTCTTACAACATCACGCGGCGTTTCTCCACCGGCAACCGATATCAAAACATTGCCATAAGTTCCTTTTATTCGGTGTATCTGATCGTGCGGGATTTGTTTCTCCCTGTTCCTTTCGTTTTCATCTGCGCCACGATGTAAAACAACTACAGTGGGAAGTTTTTTTAGTTTTTGTAAAATTTCAAACGGAAATTCTATATTCATCATATCAACCATTGAATCAATGCCGGCTTTCTCGCATTCTCTAATAAATTCGTTTATGGTTTCTATCGGCGCCAATCCCAAACAAGTGGCCGCAGAGGCACCGGCATCGGCGACTGCCTCAACTTCTCTTGAACCCCTATCCATACATTTTAGATCAGCGACAATATATCCTGACTTTTGTATTTTCTCGCCCCACCATTCTTTTAGTGCAGTTATGCCTTTCTTCCCGTATTTTTTGATTAAGGGAGTTCCTGCTTCAATAATTATTTTTTCCGAAGCGGGAAGCGTTGCAATCATGTCTCTTACTTCATCAAGAGAACGATTGAAAGCTATTTGTAGATATTTTGATCTTTGATTAAGCATAAATATACACGATCCCTATAATTTCATTATACCCGATTTTAAATAAATTGCCCAGCCGCCGCGAGCCGAAACAAAGCCCCGCCGCCCCGGGCTTTGGGCGCGGAAGCCGAGCAGAAAAATTTTCTTTTCCTTTTACCTGCCCGCCGAAGCCCTCGCCTTGCCGAAGCCGTCGGCGAAGCGCAGGTCGGCGCAGGCGGGGAAGAAAAAATCTGGCGCGCGCAAAATAAAAAATGTAGAGAAAGTTTTTCTGCGAGGCAGACCGCCGTCATCGGCGGTGGGCGGCGGGGCGAACAAATTTTTGAGCAGGGCTCACCCTATCTCCGCTGGGCGGCCCGCTCAAATTTTTGACTAAATTCCGTAAAAACCTTACCATGATAAAGGGTGCGATAAGCCCCTTTTTTAGTATGCGAATAGCGGTATGCGAAAGCCTTAGCGAACGGGCACACGCGAATAAACGCGCGCATGCGAATAAAACAGTGCCCCAAAACAAAGCAATAACCCAACCCCAAAGTAACCAATTGCCCAATATATCGTTTTCTATGTTAGATGGCGAAGACAAGTTAATAGAACGCGCCGTCAAGGGCGGGCCCTCGGCATTCGGTTCCCTCTATGATTATTACCAACCGAAAATCTACCGGTTTGTGCTAATCAAGGTGGGCCGGCGTGAGGATGCCGAGGACCTGACCCATCAGGTGTTCTTAAACGCCTGGGAGGGCATCGAGTCCTACAAAAACCTGGGATTCCCTTTCTCGAGTTGGCTGTACCGGATCGCGAGAAATCAAATCGTGGACTTCTGGAGAACGCGGCGGCCGGAGACGAGTTTGGAGAAAATGGATCCTGAATATTTCGTCGCCCCAGCCACGGCGCAGTTTGACCTTGCCGAGAAGTTAGAAGTGGAGAGCGTCCACGCGGCAATTAAGAAACTGAAACCGGAATATCAGGATGTGATAATCATGAGATTCGTGGACGACCTGCCGATAAAAGAAACAGCCGCGGCGATGGACAAAAGCGAGGGAGCGATAAAACTCATGCAGCATCGCGCCATCAAGGAATTAAAAAATTTGCTGGGAGAAAATTCACAAGCGTAACCAATGGATCCCGTTAGAAGCCGCGATCGCTTTAGCGTTTCATGCTTCTAAGGGGATAAATAGCCATTACAATAAAAAATCAATAATATTCACAGGTCGCTGATCGCGATCTGCTTCTAACGGGATGGATATTTTCAAAGCGTTACAAAATTTAAAAGCAATTGAACCGGAAAAAGATTTTACGATCAAATCGCGCGGTTTGATTTTGGGCAAAAAGCGCGGAGTGGTGGCGGTGTTTTGGGGCGTAATTTTAAAAAATATTGAACTCGGGGCGTCGGTGGCTCTGGCCGGACTTTTAATATTTATGATTTTGGGCGGATTCTCGGCCTGGAAATTCTTCTCGCCGCTCCAAATGTCAAATCTCGATCCTTCGGGCCTCAAAGCCGAAGCCCAAGCCATTGATATTCAAATACAACTGACAAATTTGAGCTACGAAGAGGGCGCCGCTCTCGCGCCGAAAATCAGCGAATCAACCCGCGTCTCCGCATCGGCTCCCAAAGAAACCCAGCCGCAAACGCAAACCAAGATAAGTCCTGCGCCAAACGCCTCTTCTTCGCTTCCCGTATCAATAGACGAGGCATTGCAAGAACTCTCGAATTAGGCCGATAAACGTTGTCCGTCCCCGCTCCGCGCAACCTTATGTGGACTTGCAACCGCAAGCGGGCTAATATTAGCGAAAATGCCCAAGAAAAAAATTGTCGCATTGGGATTGTTTGTCGCGCTGCTTGCGGCGGCAACCGGCATGGTTTTCGCGGCCAAAGATACTGGCCTGCCTGCGCAGGCAGGCTGCAATCTTAGCCGCGGCAAGTTAGACGAATTGAAATTCGTTCAAGAAAATCCTGACATTGACTACGTCCAGCGGACAACGGCCGAACTCAAAATAAGGAAAGCGCTTCTTAAAGAAGCGGCTGGATGCGCAATCGAAGAAGCGGCCGCCATTAAATCCGGCTTAACCAAAACGGAGGCCAGAGAACCTGAAGCGGAATCGCTCAAAAAACAATTCCTGGGCCGTCTCGAAGACGCCCTGAATTATTACGAACTGCAAAAATCCAAGATTGAAGACCTGGGGCTGCAGGGAAGCCGAAATTTCGCGAGAGAATTAAAAGAATGGCGCGACGGAAATTACAAACCCGCGGCCAAGCTAGCTTCAAATTTCATTATCTGGGCGCAGAATCAGGAACTTCTGCAATCGGCGCAAAACCGTCTTGATCAAATCGCGAGCACCGTCAGTATCCTAAAACTTGTTTACAATGAGGACATTCAAAATCTCTGGAGAGGCGCCGATCAAAATTTCAATGAGGCGCGCAAGGCCAATCAGGAAGCAAAACTCAATCTGCGCGCGTCTTTGCCTGATGAAGCATTGAACTCCATCAAATCATCGCTAACGGCTCTCGCTAAAACCTATGGCAATCTTTTTGATTTATTCGCCGGCATCAACAAGTCGCTAAAACCCTAGGACGAAAAGATCTGTCCGCAACATAAACCCCGCTCCGACCTCAGGTCGGAGCGGGGTTTATTTCTATAGATAGAGCTCTACCCGGTAGTAGAACTGCGACAGTTTTCTCCCTCGCAGCATCCAACGACACGGATTCGTTTCCGTTGGTGAAACTGAATTTGTAAAATCCCAGCGCGTCGCTCCATCGCAGTTTCACTACCGGGTCTATCTATAAACTACTTCACCGCTTCCTTTAAAAGCTTTCCGGCCCGGAACTTGGGTTTTGTGGAGGCCTTGATCTGGATCGACTCTCCGGTCTTCGGGTTCCTGCCCATTCGCGCCGCCCGCTTGACCACTCGGAAGGTGCCGAAGCCGGTTATTGCCACCTCTTCGCCGCGGCCCAAGGTTTTAACGATCGTGTCAAAGACCGCTTCAACCGCGCGCTCCGTAGCCGCTTTGGTTTCAATGTCGGCGGCCTTCATTACTGCCTCAACCAATCCTGGTTTTGTCATGTTTTTAACATCATAATGCGAATCTACGAATGTATACGAATACTGCAAATACGTTCGCGGCATTCGTATGCAATTCGCATTGTTCGCATTGCTTGCGTTAGCATCGACCTTTGGATAATCCTTATCTATATTATAGCAAATCCTTGGTATGCGAATAGCCCCAACGAACAGGCATCCATTCGACTTTGCTCAGGATGCCCTGAGCTTATCGAATAGGCACGTGCGAATACTTAGTCCAGTCCTAACTTTTCCAAGATCGGCTTGAGTTCGCCGTAAGAAGCGCTTTCCTTGAAATTAAACTTTTTGCCGGCTTCGCCGAGATATTTTTGGGCCAAGGCATGGTCGCCTGCAAAGAAGTAAGCAATTCCCAGCTTGATTTTCGTTTCAAGGTCGTCATTATTAAGGCCGAGCGTGGTTTTGTACAGAACTATTGCCTCGTCCAGGTGGCCGGCGTCGGCAAAATAACCGGCAACCGTGCGAGATTCGTAAAAATTTTTCCACTTTCTGCCCATGTCCATCGCGATCTTTATTTCCTTGTAACCGACATCATAATCACCCAGAGCGAAAGAAACCAGGCCGTAATAAAAATGGGCGTCCGCGACCTTTGGATCAAGATCCAAGGCCTTCTTCAAAACCTCAATGGCGGCTTTATAGTCCTTTTTAATCGCCTTGGTTTTCGCCATGGAAAAATAAACCTCTTGGCGATCCGGGCTTAACTCCAGCGCGATCTTCGCTTCACGCTCGGCGGCCTCCAAAAATCTCTGCGGGTCAATGTCCGAAACCTGGTTATACATATCAACCAGAACGTAGTGATTGTAGGCGTCAAGCGGATGGTCCGCCGTCACTTTTTCCATTTCTTCAATTCCGCGCAGGGCGGCTTCCTTTGGAATGGCGTCCTGATTGTAAAAATAGGCCTGCGTAACGGCCGCGGAAAGATCGCGCGCGAAATTCCAGCGGTACGGACTCGGAAAAGAAATTGACTTGTTAAAATTTTCGATCCCCTCTTTCGCGCGGCCGCGCGAAAGATCAATGAAACCCCTGAAGTCGTAATAGGAAGCGTTAAACGTTGGCACGTTGACTTCATAGGCGACGACTATGGCGACTATCAAAGTCAAAACGGCCGCCGAGGCGCCAATCTTCGCCGGCCCATCGTGAGAAGGCGTCTGCGCGACGGCCGCGTCAACTTTTCCTCCGTGGTTTGTTTCTTTCCTATAACGGCCGTCAATCAAGCCCATAAAAAGATAGAGCATCAGGGCCGGACCCAATGTGTCAAAAATAAACAAACTTCTTATAAAGTAAGCCGCGACCGCCGCAACCACAACCTGACCCAAGAGCTTGTTTTTAATTTTCAGGGCCTCAAACACAAGCAGGCCAATCAGAGCAAGATGCGCCAAGGCAAGCAATAAACCACCGGAAACCAGGTCTTCCAGAAAAAAATTGTGCGGCTTATCAAATCTTGTTTCCTGATAACTCAACTCCAATGTGCGCGGATCGTAGTATTTGTTGTAGACGATATTGAAATTATCCCAGCCCCAGCCGAGGACTGGCCGGTCAAGAAATCCGCGCCAGGCAGACCGCGCAGCCGCCAAGCGCGGCAGAAGCCCCTCGCTAGTAAGAGAAATATCATGAAAGCGCGCGAGGCCAGGCACGCGCGACCAAAGCGGACTGCTCCTCGTAAACCAAAAGCCGAGAGACGCGGCAATAATTAAAAACAGCGCCGCGGCGTAGAATCCCCTTTTCCGCAAAAATCCGACCCGCTTCGCCGGCCCGCTCCGACGAGTCGGAGACGAGGCGAGAGCGCAAGCGAGGCGAGATTTCAACTCCGGCGGCCGCAAGAAGAAAAGCAAAAGCAGCACAAATGCTCCGACGGCGACTCCAAGAATATCTCCGCGCGTCTCCGAAAGAAAAAGCGTGAAGACGTTAAGAATCAAAGTCGCGAATAGAAAAACCAGCCCGCTTCGCCGGAGCTCCCGCTTCGCCCGCGAAGCGAGGCGAGTTGGCGAGGCGAGCAAAAGAATTTCGGCGGATGGTAATTTATTGAAATTTGCAGTAATTGATGGTAATTTGTCGGAGTTTTTTGGCAAATTGCCCGCTTTGCGGGCGCTGAGAATCAAATAGACCCCGAGAAAAATATTAAAGAGGATGTAGCCGGCAAGAAACGTCGGGTTGCCGAACGTAGCTCCCGGGCGGGCGCCAACCGGTTCCTCCAAAAGCAGGTTTTTGACTTGAAGCTGCAAAATTGCCAGGACGTCAATAACAAATCCCGTGCCAAGCGAAGCGTAAAAAATCTTTTTCCAGGACAATTCATCGTGAAGAGAGGACAAAACAAGAAAAAAGGCGGCGAGGTGCAGAATCGTGAAAACTCCGAACATCCGCTCGTAAGTTGACCAAAAACTCCTCGCGGGATCAACGCCAAAAGCCGCGGTTATTCCAAGCGCCAAAAGAAACACTGCGAGCCCCAAAACCAGGGGCGTCATCTTCGGCCTGTAACGTTTGTCAAAGACAGCAAGCAAAAGCCAGAAGAAAAATAAAATCTCAACCGCCGCCTGGAAAAAGAGTTCCTTGGAAAGGATGTACGGATAAACGCCGCTATTCGTATAAAAAAGAGGCGCGCCGATAACAATGACAAAAACGAGAACAGTGATAATTTTTATAAGATTTTGGGACTTCATTGCTTGTGAGTATAGCAAAAACAAACCCCGCCCCGCCAGTGCACGCGCTGGCGGGGCAAGTGCCGCGAGGCCGCCAACTGAAAACCAAAACCCCCACACCAGATTTTGGCGCAGGGGTTGTTGGCATAACTCTTATATTCTCAAGCTATAAGAGATAAGTGGTCGTTACGAACCAGCCGCGTAGGAAACGGCGTTGAGCTGAATCGGTACGGCGTTTGCCTGCAAGTTCAAGCCGCCAACCGCAGCAGCGTCAAGCGCGTCTTTCCAGGTCACGCCGGTTGCGGCGTTAATCGTCGCAGCAAGGGTCTGGGAGACTCCAGTAGTGCCGATGCCAAACGCACCGGAACCCGCGGAATTGATTCTAAGAGTGAAGCTCTTGGACGTGCCGTTGCTAAGCTGGTAGTCGACAAGACTGAATGTCAGTGAGTTGCTATTGCCGCTTATAGTGCCAGAAGCAACAGCGTAGTAAGACGCGCCATTAGCCGTGTCAAGCAGCGAAACCATACAATTGGTGCAAACCGTAGGAGCCGTGCCGAGTTGGTAGAAAGCGGTGGTAGACGGACCGGAGCCGCTGAAGGTGACGGTTACAGAACCAATCTGGGCCACGCCCGCCGAATCGGCGGCGAAGTTGACGTAAGCCAAGTCATCTGTAGCCTGCTTGGAGCGACCGGAGGTCACGCCGTTAGGCGTCGCCGAAACGGTAAGTTTCGTGCGCAAAACAGTTTGCGCGTTGCCGTTCGCGGACGACAGGGTTACGGCCGACGTGGCGTTGGACGTGCTGCCCAAAGCAACCACAGCCGTAGACGTACCATTGTCCGACTCGCCGGAACCCACGATCTTGAAGACGTGAGTCGTGTTGTCCGTAGCTCCGGATGAGGAGTACGAAGAGACGTCGCCTTTCAAGGTCAGCGAGATTGAATTGGCTTGAGGAACAACAATCGGCGTGGCGAAGTAGAACTTGTAGTAGTAACCGAAGCCGGGCAAGCCGCCGGTGGTCGTGCTGTTAAGCGATATGACCGCCGAACCAGCCGTGCCGAGCGGGGTTGTACCTTGGTACAAGCTCATACTTCCGAATCCGGATTTGACGGTCCCTGTTGTGGCAACCGTGTCAAAGACATTAAGAGCCGTGATCTTTACGTCTTCAACGTTGGAGGTTTCCGTGAACCTGAAGATTGCCAATGACTGGCCGGTTGAGCCCATTACGAGCTGGGAAGCGGCCGGAGTCGCGGAATCGGCCGCGACGATAACTGTTGACTGGCCGGCGAACGTAATGCCCTGCCCGTTTGTGGAAGCACAGCTGATGGCCGTGTACGATACCGCTCCCGAACCGGAGCAGCCGGCCAAAACCGTGGCCGGCGCAATGCCGCCGGATCCGCCCGAAAGCGCGTCCACGTAGACATCAACATAAGTTGTGCCTCCGGCTGGAACCGTGAAAGGCGACCCCGAGAACGAATAGGTCGTTCCCGAAGAAACCGTGCCCACGGTCGTGCCGAACTGCGTGGAGCCAACCTTAACCAACAAGTTAGCCACAAAGGCGCTATTGGCTTTGACGCTGACGTTGGAGACCGTAACACCCTCGGCAGACGACGCCGTGAAGGCGTATGAGCCGATCTTCTTGTTTATGGTGTTTGAGGAGATGTTCTGCGTGCCAATGGAAGTGTTCATGGCAGTTGTGAGGTTTGACGAGGCCAAGGTCAGAGCGCTGCCGTTTGTCGCGGCGCTTGAAGCAGTGGCGCTTGAGGTCAAACCCTGCAGGTTGCTTGTGTCGCCGGAAAGAATCCCTACAACCGTGCTGAGGCCGGCGGTTGACTGCACGTCAACTTTCAAGGACAAGACGCGAGTCGTGTTCGCCGGAACAATGTAGTTGATCGGCGACGTGCTGTTGCCGAAGCAGTTCCTGTAGGTTGAGCTTGTGTTGGTGAATGCCGCATCCGTACCAGTACCGCTCGCGCCACAAGTCACGCTCGTAGAAAGCGTGTTGATTGTCGTGCCAACCTGGCCTCCGGCGTCGTCAGTCAAAGACAGATTCCTGAAGATGAGGTCAACCGAAGTCGTGGCGCCGGTAAGGTTCAAGCCAACGCCAAGCCATTTGACCTTCACGGCTTCTCCGGCCGCGTAGATCTTGAATTTGGCGAGGGTGATGCTGGACTGGCCCTTGGCGACATTGCCGGTGGGCGTGTCAGACGACTGGGAAACCGTTACGGTTCCGGCCGAGATTGACACCTGCGTGCCGGTGTTGGCCGCTGCCGCGACCGGAATGTTGTACTGCGAGTCCAGGGCGTAGATGTCGTAGGCGTTCAGGATCTCAAACTGGAAGTTGTAGGAAGGAGATCCCATCACGTCGGCGTAAACCTGAACGTTGTTTGAACCCGTGTTCAAAACGCCGGGAGCGGCCGAAGCGTCAAAGTACGCCTCGCGGTTGGCGCCCACGGATGCCAATGTCTGGCCGACCTGCGTGCCGTTGATGAGCAATTTGACGTTCTTGATGTCCGTCATGGTGGCCGAGCCGATAGCCTGGAACTTAATTGACGAAAAGTTGATTTTGCTGTTTGTGCCGGTGAAGTTCCAAGCGCCGACAATGGTGTTGGTCGTGCCGGCCGTAACGTTCGTCCCGATTGAGGACGATGCCACGGTAAGCGTAGCCAAGCTCGGGTTAGACACGGTAGTCACCGTAAAGATGTTGCCCTGCAACGGGAATACTCCTGTTGCCGTGACCGCGTTGTTAGACGCGTCCCAGGCCGTGACAGAAGCGGCTTGCAAAGAGAAGCTGACAGTGTTGCCGGCAGAAAGGCCGGCCGCCGGGTCAATCGCAAGATCAAAAGTCCTGGACTGGCCGGCCGCGACCGCCAAACTCAATCCGGCGAAATTAACGACTCCGCTGGAGATTGAATTATACTGCGCGACAACCTTGCCTGACTCCTGAATGTAGGCCCCGGAAATAGAACTGTCCGAAAGGACGCCGACTTTCTTGAATTTAAGTTCGGAGACGGTAACCGGCCCGGAGATCCCGGCCGTAAGGGTTACGCTCAAAACCTTGTTCCGAGAAGAAGCCGGTATGAGAGAACCCGCAACCGGATTGGTTGAGGCCAGAGAAACCGCGAGCCCCGTAGCCGGAGCTATTGCGCCAGGCGGAGTTACGCCAGGCGGAGTTACGCCAGGAGGCGTTACCGCCACGGCGCCGAGCGCCGCGCGGCTCTTGGAGCCGAAGTAGCCCGCTGTGGGAGAGATACCGACGGCTTTCTGCCAAGCCGCTACGGCCGCCTTTGTGAGAGAGCCGAAGTAGCCGGTAGCAGCAGCAATTTTGAGGTATCCCTTGCCGATCAGGACATTCTGCAGAGCAGAAACGTCATCCCCTTTGCTTCCCACGGTGAGGTCGCGGGTAAAGCTGGAAGTGGAAGCGCCGCTTGCGTTAAGCTTGGCCTGAAGTTGCTGGACTTGAGCCAAAAGCGAAGTTATCATTGCCTGCAAATCCGTTGCTGATTGAGCTTGGACGGCAGGAATTAGCGATCCGGAAAACGACACGATGGTCGCCGCCGAAATCGCTACTGAAATTAATTTAGTGCTGAATTTACTCATTTATTATTTATTATTTTTACTTTTTATCGACCATTCGCATGGGCGCATTTGTAGCGCGCTATTCGCATGCTGGTCGTCGACCTTTGGTATCCGAATGGCCTTAGCGAACCCCGAAGTATATCCTTCGGATAACTACGGGGCAAGTTGGCACATCCGAATATTTTTTGGTGCCCGCAATCCCCAGTTTCGACCCCCGCATCACCGGTGAGGACAATGCGCGGAGAACCAAGAGTCGTGGGTTTTATTTCAAAAAAAATTAAAAAATCCGCTGTTCGAAGCGGAGGCCATGTATGCGAACGGCCCCAACGAATAGGCACATGCGAATAAAAACCAACTCCCTTAATTCGCATGGGCGCATTCGTAGTGCGCTGTTCGCGTGCTGGTTCGGCCTCACTCCGAACCTGTTATTAAATTATAGCAAAATCGGAGAAGGCCAACTGTGGATACCGCCCCAGAGACACAAACTTCGGCCTTCTCTGTAAGCACTATTTATAACGTATATCCGGTAGCAAGGTTACCAGCCGCCAAGTTGCCGCTTTTCCAAAAAAAGAAGGTTGGCGCCGCCGGTAGGAATGGAAAAAAGCGGCAGATTTGCCGCTTTCCTATAATTGCCGCATTATGGTGCTTATGCTCTGCCCCTGTAGTATGTTGCCGGGCCTCCGTTGCCGATCCTCTCCACAATCCCCTGCTCTATCAAGCTTTGAATATCATATCTTACCGTCCGTTCGCTGACATCAGGCAATGCGTCTTGTATCTCCTTTAGGCGGCAACCTCCTTGCTCGCCTCGCTGAAGCTTGGGCGAAGCGGGCCGGCCGGCCAAGTTGCCGTTTTGCCGGATTACATCTAAGATTGCTGATTTCCGTCCCTCGCTCTTTTTCGTCCGTCCGTTCGTATCGTTGGGCGGACAAGAACTTACCTCGACTCCACTTGTCCCGACAAGATATTCTGACAAAGAGTGAGGGACCGATTTAACCATGCCGCTGCCATCATTTTCTCCATCGCGGCGCAACGGCATAGATCCACGGTCCTGGATTTGCTCCGCTTCCCTGCCTTTTGTTCCTTGAGCAGACGACTGTGCTATTCCATGACTTTCCACCGGAACGGGCAGCTTAGAAAAAATGTCTTCCAGATTGACTGGGACTATGTTTGCCGATTTGCTTAATTCGGCAATTGCCGAATTAAATTGGCCCAGTTCGTCAATGATAACCTGGGCATTACGAGGGTTCACAACGTTTGCATCGGCGCCTATCCTTAAGAGATATTCCAGGGCCATTGCCGCGTTGTTTGCAACGCGGCAATCGGCGCCGACTGCCGACTCCAAAAGCTCAAGGCCGCGCCTTTCCAGGTGGTCGGCAAAACCATCGTGCTTTATCTGTGATGCCACCCTAAAAACGGCATAACAAATCTCGTAGGCCTTTTTTGAAGCGAATTGACTAAAGGCGCCCTCCTGCATCATTTGGTAAGTATAAACTCGGCCAAAAGCAGGTGTCAAATCCGGCAAACTGCCGGGTATCCTGCGAGTGAATAATAAAAAGGGGGCCGCCAGGATGTGGCAGCCCAAATTTTCTGACATGCAAGATTGGTGGATTTTCAGGACTTAACTTCGATTGGCCGCGGCTTGCCGCATCCGCCGCAGAATTTTTCGTAATGGAAAAACTCTCTTCCGCAGACGCATTTGGGACCAGGTCTCACCGGAACCATTTCTGCGCCACAATCGGTACAGTAATTGTTCGGATTCCCTGGATCGCCGGGTTGGCAATTCGGCTTGCAGGCCGGACAGTATCTCCTTGGCATATCCACCTCCCAAGTGGCACTTTCATGACTATAACAGATGGGTTTGTTTCTCGCAAGTAAGTAATGCGGCAGAAACAGGGTCAGCCGCCCTTGCCACGCATGAAGCTCCACGGGCTCACGCCCGTGGTATCCATCAGGATACGGCCGTAGGCCGAGCGTAATCCCGTTTCATCCTCCGTAGCTATAGCGACAGCTACAGCGAAGGATGGACGAAGCAGAAGACAACCCCACTTCGCTCCTGTGGGAGCTACGCGGGGTATCCCATTCGCATTCATCCACGGGCTTACGCCCGTGGTCTTCTACGAAGTGGGATAAAGACGCAGATAAGAAACATGCCTCTAAGCCCCGTAGTGAGAGATACTCTCTACTACCGGGTAAGCATGCCGTCTCAAAAACTCCTCTGTTTTTTTCAGTTTCTCCAACGTCCCGCAGTCCAGGCGCCTCCCTTTGAATTCCCAGCCCAAAACTCTGCCGCGGAGAATAAGCTCGATCTGCAAAGCGACGGCGAGCGGCAGGGCGTCGTCGGCAATGACCGGCAAAGTATCCGCCACGCTCTTTAAATTCCTCAAAATCGCCGGCGTCAGAATATAGCCGCCGACAATCGTCAGGTTTGACGGGGCCTCTTTCGCCGGCGGTTTCTCCACGATCTTCGTAATCTGATAAACCTTGCCATTGGCGTTTACGCGCCTCGGCCGTTGAACTTTTTTTACTCCTACCACACCGAAACGCGAAACCAAACTCCTCGGCACCCTTTCCAAAAGCAGGATTGGCGAGCGGTAGGCCCTGAACAAATCTATGAGCGATGACAAGACCGGGCGCTCGCCTATGATGATGTCGTCGCAAAAGCGCACGGCGAAGGGTTTGTCGCCGAGCAAATCGTGGGCCTGGACTATCGCGTGGCCATTTCCGCCCGGCGTGGCTTGCTCACGGATATGGAAATGCATTCCCGGAAATTTATTTCTGTTTTTGGCAATATATCGCTCGAAATTCCGGCGGTGCGACGGGTTCACGATTAAAATGACATCTTTGATCCCGCTCGCCATCCCCTCTTCCAGCACATATTCCAAAAGCGGGCGGCCGTTCACCGGCAAAAGATTCTTGGGCATCTCGCGCGTCAGAGGCATTAGCCGCTTGCCCATGCCGGCCACCGGCAAAACCAATTTAGTAACATCCATAAAAATAAGTTTAAAGTTAAAAAATAAAAGTGTAAAATTCAGGAGTTCCGCCGAGGCGGAACGACTTTTTCTATTTTTAACTTTTCACTTTCAACTTTTAACTTTTTACAGTCCCCATGATGCCGACCCTAAAATAATAACAAGAACGCCGAGCAAAACCGAGAAATTAGTGAGTGTTCTTTGGCGCGTAAGCCGGTTGCTTAAGTAGTCGGACGCGAATTCCAACCCCGTCGTCGCCAAGAGAAACAAAATGGCGGCTTGATATAAAAAATTAATCGGCAGAAAAAGAATTGCCAAAGAAAACTGCCAAAGAAGAATTCCTACTAAACCGAGGGCAACGCCTCGGTGCTTGCCGCGAGCCGCTTCTTCTTCCAAAGACGTTTCGTAGCGGAGAAATCCGCGCGATAAAAAAACGAAAACCGCGGCCGCGGCTAACCCGCAAAGCGGCGCCCCCGCCCCCGCCCAGCCGTCAAACTGGGCAAAAAATCTCACAAACATCAAAAACGAGAGAAGCAAAACCAAAATCTCGTATATCGGCTTGCGGTTGATTAAAATGAGATCTTTGATGCCCAGAATCAGATAAAAAACAACGGCAAAAAAAACAGCCAAGGGCAAACTCTGATTCTCAATGGCCGCAAAAATTACAAGGAGAAAAAACGGCAGGGCAAGCGTGAGCGGCCTGAAAAACGGATAAAAATAAAAATAGGCCGCGATCAATAAAAAAATCCAGAATGGAAGTAAAAACCAGGCAAGAGAAAAAATAACCGCCCTAAGAACCAAAGACCAGTGAATTCGCCCTAAAATTGACTTTAATTTTATCGCCATCTTTAAGCTCGCCGCGAATGATTTTATCGGCCAGTTTATCAAGGATAACCTTTTGCATGAGACGCTTCAAGGGCCTCGCGCCAAATTCCGCGCTAAATCCCTCCTTGACGAGATATTCCCGCGCCGACGGCCCGATGTCAATTTTAATTTTCTTCAAAGCCAGCCGCTTTTCAATGAAGCCGATTTGGATGTCAACTATTTTCCCGATGTCGGCTGGGCGCAGCGGATTAAAGATGATAATTTCGTCTATCCGGTTCAAAAATTCCGGCCTGAATCTTTCCTTGAGCGCGTCCGTAACCTTATCGCGGTATATTCCTTCCTCTTCTGCCGCTCCGTTTTCGGAACCGAATCCGAGCCGCGACATTGCTCTCAAATGCTCGCTTCCGGCATTGGAGGTCATAATAATAATCGCATTTTTAAAATTCACCACTTTGCCCTTGCCGTCGGTAAGGCGGCCGTTGTCCAAAATCTGGAGCAGCAGATTGAAAATTTCCGGGTGGGCTTTTTCAATCTCGTCAAACAATACCAAACTATAGGGCCTGTGGCGGATAACTTCCGTCAGCTGGCCGCCCTCTTCGTAGCCGACATAACCGGGCGGAGAGCCGATAAGCCGGCTCGTGGCGTGCCGCTCCATAAATTCAGACATGTCAATCCTGATCAGGGCCTTCTCGTCGTTGAACATAAAATCCGCCAGGGTCTTGGCCAATTCTGTTTTTCCCACGCCCGTGGGGCCCAGAAACATAAACGATCCCAACGGGCGGTTTTCGTCGGCAAGTCCGGCGCGGGCGCGGCGCAGAGCGTTCGCCATCGCGCCAATCGCTTCTTCCTGCCCGACAACGCGCTTTCGCAGAACATCCTCGATTCGTATGAGTTTTTCGCCTTCGGATTCCAACATCCGATTCAGAGGAATCCCCGTCCAAACCGAAACGACCGCCGCAACGTCCTCTTTGTCAACGGCGTCTTTAAGGAAATGCTCTTCTTTGGTTTTTTTGCCGCGTTTTGGCGCGGCAAAATTCTTTTTTTCAAAAATCTCGAAGTCCTTCTCGGCCTGCGGCAACTCTCCGTACATAATTTGCGCGACTTTCTCTAAATTGCCTTCCCTCTCCGCAACTTCCGCTTCGCGACGCAAATTGTCAATCTTCTGGCGAAGCTGATGCAGTGTTTCAAATTTTATTTTCTCCACGTGCCATTTGGCGGAAAGCTCGTCGTTTTTCGCTTTAAATTTCTTGAGCTCCCGGTCAATTTTGTTCAGGCGCTCGCTCTCTTTTTTTCCTTCTTTGACCAAGGCCTGTTTTTCTATTTCAAGGCGGGTTATTGAGCGCCTCATGTCATCAATCTCTTTGGGCAAGCTTTCCGTCTCTAGTCGTCTCGCCGCCGACGCTTCGTCTATCAAATCCACGGCTTTGTCCGGCAAAAATCTGTCAGTGATATAGCGCGCTGAAAGATTCACGGCTTCAATAATCGCCTCGTCGCTGATGCGCAAACCGTGGTGAATCTCGTACTTCTCCTTCAGGCCGCGGAGGATGGCGACGGAATCGTCTATGGACGGCTCGTCAACCATAATCGGCTGGAATCTGCGCTCAAGCGCCGGGTCTTTTTCAATATACCGCTGGTATTCCCTGATCGTGGTGGCTCCGATGGCGTGAAGCTCGCCGCGGGCCAAGGCCGGCTTCAGGAGATTTGAAGCGTCAATCGCGCCTTCCGCGGCGCCGGCTCCGACAATCGTGTGAATCTCGTCTATAAAAAGAATGATCTGGCCCGCGGCGTTCGTTATTTCTTTGACAAAGGCCTTGAGACGGTCTTCAAACTCGCCGCGGAATTTCGTGCCGGCAATAAGCGACCCCAAATCCAGCATTAAAATACGTTTGCCTTTCAAGGGCTCCGGCACGTCGCCGGAAACGATTCGCTGGGCCAGTCCTTCAACTATGGCGGTTTTCCCGACGCCCGGCTCGCCGATGAAGCATGGATTATTTTTCGTCCGGCGGGAGAGAACCTGCATCAGGCGCCGCAGTTCCCCCTCGCGGCCGATAACGGGATCAAGTTTTCCTTCTTTCGCCTTCTCCGTAATGTCAATCGCGTATTTTTCAAGAACCTGAAATTTACTCTCCGGCGTCTCGTCCGTGATGCGGACGGAGCCCCTAAGCTGGGCCAAAATCCGAAAGGCCGTCTCGCGGCGGACGCCGAACTGCTCCAGAATGTTTTTGGCGGAAGAGGGAACGTCCAAAATGGCGAGGAGAAGGTGTTCGCAGGAAACAAATTCATCTTTTTGCTGGGAAGCGATCTTGGCCGCCTGATCCAAAACTTTCATCAATTCCTGCGAAAGATAAAGCTGTCCAACGGAAGAGCCGCCGACAAGACGCGGGACGCGGTCAAGCTCAAACTCAACCTGCTCGGCAAGTTTCTCTACGTTCGCCCCCGAACGGTTCAAAACCGGCGCGACGAGCGACTGCTGGTCTTCCAAAAGCGCGCCCAAAAGGTGAATGGCCTTGAACTCGCCGTGATTTTTCTTGGCGGCCAATTCTTGCGCGTTCTGCAGGGCCTCCTGTGCTTTAATTGTGAAACGATGAAAATTGGGCATAAAAATTAGAATTTAGAATGTTGGTTAAATTATATCAAACTGGCCACCCGTTTTCTTGGGTGCCGTGGTAATTATAGCATGGTTGCAATGCATTTGTCAACCGCCCGATTTACGAATCGCGAATTATGAATTATGAATAAGGATATGGCGACTGTCAAAGAACTGGCCAAGTCCCAGCCCCAGAGCCCTATCGGCATGGCATACGCCTTTGCCGAAAAAGCGCATTCCAGACAAAAACGCGAAAGCGGCGAACCGTATTTTAACCACGTCTTGGCGACGGCGGAAATCCTGCAGACCTGGCGGTTGGACGAACCGACGATCGTTGCCGGACTTCTGCATGACGCGGTTGAAGACGCCGGCATACCGCTCGAAACAATCAGGAAAGAATTCGGCGAGGAAGCGGTGTTTTTGGTTGACGGCGTCACCAAGCTGGGCCGCATCAAGTACAGGGGCGCGAAGAGCAAGCTGGAGAATATGAGAAAAATGGTTTTGGCTCTAAGCCAGGATTTGCGCGTGGTTTTTATCAAGCTGGCTGACCGGCTCCACAACATGCAAACACTCTCCGCCCTTCCTCCGCAGAAACAAAAAAGGATTGCCCTGGAGACCGAAGAAATTTACGCGCCGCTCGCCTACCGCCTTGGGATGCAGAACCTCGCCGGAGAACTTTACGACCTCGCCTTCCCGTATCTTTTCCCCAAAGAAGAACGCTGGCTGGAAGAAATCGCGCTTGAGCACTACGAATCACGCAAAAAATATCTGGAGAAAATAAAACCGCTAATTGAAGAAACGTTGAAAAAGAACGGGATCGAGCCCGTAGTGATAGATTTTCGCGCAAAGCGCCGCAGCAGCTTATACCGCAAACTTCTCCGCCACAACCTTGACATGGAAAAAATTTACGACTTGGTCGCCGCGCGCATTATCGTGGAAACCATCCCGGAGTGCTACGGCGCGCTCGGGTTGATCCACGAAAAATGGCCGCCGCTCCCTGGGAGAATCAAGGACTACATCGCAATGCCGAAACCGAACGGCTACCGCAGTTTGCACACCACCGTCATCGGGCCGGAGAACAAAATCATTGAGTTTCAAATCAGAACCCGCGCCATGCACGATGAAAACGAATACGGCATTGCCGCCCACTGGCTATATGAACAAAAAAGGAGCGGCGAAGATAAAATCTCGCCCAAAAAACTAACCGCGGAAATCAGCTGGGTGCAGCAGCTCAAAAACTGGCTCGAGAAATATCGCTTGCAGGACGAGAAACCGGACGAATTCCTGCAAGCGATGAAAATTGATTTTTTCAAAGACCGGATTTTTGTCATCACGCCGCGCGGCGACGTGATTGACCTGCCTGCCGGAGCAACTCCCGTTGATTTTGCTTATCATATCCACAGCGAAGTCGGCAATTCCTGCGTCGGCGCGAAAGTGAACGGAACTCTTGTGCCGCTGAACCACGAACTCCGCTCCGGCGACGTCGTGGAAATAATCCTGCAAAAAAATAAAAAGCCGACCGGGGATTGGCTGAAGTTCGTGAAAACCGCCGTTGCGCGCGATCACATCAAAACCGCGCTCCGCGAAAAAGGCGGCTTCGCAAAGATCGCCAAAGCCCCGACAAAAGCAGAATTAAAAATTGTCATGGAAGACAGAGTCGGCCTCATCAAGGACATTTCCTCAATAATCGCCCGCTCTCACATAAAAATCATCAACTTCCACACGCAAAACTCTCCGGGAAGCAAATTCCCGATTGACAAAGTTGAAATCGCCACAGCCGATAAGCAAAAAATAGAAAAACTGATTGTCAAAATCAAATCTATAAAAGGGGTGCGGGAGGTGAGTTATAAGCTGGCATAGCAAGCGCCTAATAGTTCTCTCCCGTTTCCCTTCCGATTTTTCGCACGATATTCTCCAACTCCTCTTCCGAGAAAAACGTGATCAAAATTTTCCCCGTGTTTATGCCGCGTTCTATTTTGACGGGCGCGCCGAGCTCCGCGCTCAACTTTTCTTCAAATATTTTAAGCTCCGGCGAAAGCTCCTCGGTGCCGCGCCGCTTGCGCGGTTTCATTACCTCCACTCTTTGCCTCAAGTCGCGCGTGGTCAGATTGTTCGCCAAAATATCGTCAAAAAGTTTTTTCTGCGCTCCCGGATCGGTTATGGCCAAAAGCAGGCGGCCGTGGCTTTCCGAAATTTGCCCACTCTCCAGCGCTTCTTGAACATAAATAGGCAAGTCAAGAAGCCGCACCGCGTTCGCCACAACCTCGCGGCTTTTGCCGAGCTTAGCGGCAATCTCGCGCTGCGTCATGCGGAATTCTTCCTGGAGGCGCGCGAAGGCGCGGGCGGTTTCAATCGGATTCAAGTCCTCCCGCTGGATGTTTTCAATCACGGCCATCTCAAGCTTCTCCCGCTCAAGGTCCACCGCGCGCACGATAGCCGGCACGGTTTCAAGCCCGAGCATCTTTGCGGCCAAAAGCCGCCTCTCCCCGGTTATCAATTGATACTGAACCTCAACCCCTGCCGGGGTCTCTTTTTCAATTTTTGAAACAACTATCGGCTGGAGAAAACCGAACTCGCGGACGGAATAAGCGAGCTCGCGTATGCCCTGCTCGGCAAATTTCCTTCTCGGCTGGTTCGGATTCGGCTCAATCTTTGAAACCTCTATGTGAAAAATGAACTCCTGCGCCGGTTTTTTTGATTTTTCTGCAAGCGGAGGCGCCAAGGGCTTCGGTTGCGTCTGCGGTTGCGTCTGCGGTTGCGGCTGTGGCTGCGAAACGTAATTCTGTTCCGGCCGCGTCTGCGGGGCAACCGGCGCTGGAGCCGGCTGCGGCGACGGCGCAGTATGGGTTTCTTCCGTCACAAGAGGAACAGCCGGCGGAGCGTCGCCGATGGTGCGAGGCGCGTCGTCCGAAACTCCTCCTTGTGGATCCAATGGGTATCCCGCGTCGTCATTCGCGTCATCCTGCTGGGGTATTAAGGACTCAAGACCTTGGCCAAGCATGCTTGTGGTTTATAAGTCTGTAAGTTGATAAGTTTTTAAGTTTTTGCTTACGGCTGCGTCTGTATTTTTTAAAAATTTTACATAGCCGCTAAAGTCAACTCAAACACTTTCAATTCCAACTCTTCGGCCATTTTATAAATCTTTAAATTGTCTAAACCCGTTGCCATAAAACTTATAAACTTAAGCGAAGCGTAACTTACGAACTTACAAACTTACAAACTGACGTTAAAGTTTCCGAAATCTTCGCTCGCGAGAACTTCTTTTGGCGTTCGCAGTTCTTTTTCCTGGCCGATAATCTCTTCCGCCAGCCGGCGATAAGCGAGAGCGCCGGGCGAATCGGGGCGGTAAAGCATAATCGGCTTCAGAAAACTCGGCGCCTCGGCCAATGCGACGTTCCGGGGAATTTCCGCGTCAAAGACCTTGTGCGGAAAATGCCGGCGCAGATTTTTCGCCACCTCCCGGCTCAAGTGTTCGCGCTTGTCGTACATCGTCACCACCGCCCCCGCGATTTTAAGCGCGTGGCGCAGATTTTTTTTGACAAGATCTATGGTGCCGAGGAGTTGGCCAAGGCCCTCCAGGCTATAATACTCCGCCTGGACCGGAATTAAAACCTCGTCGCTCGCCACCAGGCCGTTTACCGTAAGCAGGCTCAGGCTCGGAGGCAGATCAACGAGAATGTAATCGTATTTATGCCGCAGGCCGTTCAAAAATCTCCGCAAAAAATATTCGCGGCGCGGCAGATTCACGAGTTCCACGAGGACGCCGGCGAGATGCGAGGCGGCGGGAACGAAATGGAAATTGAAAAGCTGTGTCGGCCGCACGACGCGCTCCGGCTCGGTCTGCCCCAAAATGCCGTGGTAAACCGTCGGCCGCGTATCAAGATGGCTGTGCCCCAAAACCGAACTGGCGTTCGCCTGCGGATCAAAATCAACCAAAAGCGCTTTTCGCCCGAGAGCCGCGAGATAGGCGCAGAGATTCACGGCCGTCGTGGTTTTCCCGACGCCGCCTTTGGCGTTACAAACGGATATCACGCGGGCCATTTGGGTTGATTTTAGCGCGGAATTGCAGTAAAATCAATGCAGAGAAGCGGGCATGTGGCGGAACGGTTTACGCGCACGACTCAAAATCGTGTGGGTTTATCCCATGTGGGTTCGAATCCCACCATGCCCACCAGAATAGAACCTATTTCCAAAACAAATGATGTCGCGCGCTCCACGCGCGTGGTGGCTTGAAACTAAATTGTACGCTCGGACAATCACCCCGCCACTGCCTCGCTTCACTCGGCGACACCAAAAAGAAAAAATGTTCCTTGCATTTCTGATTTGGCGGGGGTGAATTTTTTCTTGAAAATGGAAAGGACATTTTTCTTTTTGGTGTTCTGCCCGTGAAGTTTCCGGGCAGTGTGGCGGGGCGAAATACGGACGGGGCAAAGCAAAGCAATTTTGCGGGAGGAAAGGATTTGCTTTGCCCCGACTGATTTTTTCAAAACGGCGGGATTCGGATTTCCGCCGCGCAGGAGGGTGCGGGCGGAATGCGCGGCGGATTCTTTTTCGGATTTTGCGCTGGATTTTTAATCAGAGTGGACAAGTCCATTCGTATGAATCATGAACATACCACAGGAGCTTTTGCATATCTTCAAAACTATTCTGCGAGCCCAATATTATACTGAATATTTTTCCGCCGCACGGCGAATCGGAAACAATAACCAAATTTTGTTTCGCACGCGGCGTTTCTCCAGTTTTACTGCCCAGAATATGAAACGGTATATTTTGCTGACCTAGTAATTTATCCGTATTGTTGATTGTTGCAATAAAATTTCTATCGGCATCAAAAAGATTAAATTCCTTCCGCGTCGTTATCGAAAAAATATCGGGGTGATTTTCCTGAATATCCCTTGATAGTTTGTATATATCAAAAACAGTAGAGTGATTTATCTGCTCACTTCCGATTGCAGGATCAAGTCCTGTTACATTGACGAAAGCGGTGCTCGAAAGGCCGATTGCTCGCGCTCTCTGATTCATGGCGTTACGAAATTCGTCTATGCCGACTTGTTCTGCCATTGCACTCGCAATTTCATTATGGGACGCGAGCAAGAGCGCGCGTAGCGCGTCTGAAAAGAGAAGGCGATCGCCTGTTTTATAGATACCCGACAATCCCTTGTCTTTCAATGAGTTTTCTGAAATGGAAACCACATCCTCATTTTTGTATCGCTCCGAAGCTATGAGTGCCACCATCAATTTAGTGATACTTGCAATCGGAAGCTGTCTATCTTTATTTTTCTCAATAAGCACTTTTTCATTACCTACGCTTGCGACAAAAACCGATAAAAATGAATTTGCAGTAAGTTCAAGCCCTCGGATATTATCTTTAAGAAATGGGAATCCGCTTGAATCAAAATTTGCCTCGTTGTAGGTAAGACTTTGCTCATGCAAGGCTGTCGCTACATCTACTCCAACGAAACGCCAGTGCCACGGCTCGTATGTAAATCCCGTTACGTTTTGTTTTCCTTCCGGAAAACTCATAGTGAAGCCGTATTTATATGCGTTCGTTTGCAACCAATTTCCGCCCTTACTGTTTGCAAATCTGTCATCTACGCCCGCAAAATTTATCGAGGAGTCGGTAAGATCAATCGCGGTTCCCAGTTGATGTTCCGATAATCCGGGCTCCGCAATTTCATTGATGGCCTTATCCCCCTCGGTTTGTATCCAAAAATCATAAAGATATTTCTGTATTTCAGGTTTGCGATAAGCGGAGGTAATCATAAGTTCTACACCATCTCCCTTGGCGTCAGCGAACATTTGTACTATGTTCGGCAGAACATCGGAGCGCAGACATGCAATACCGATCGTCTTCACTTTTGTAGAAATATCTTTAAGCAATGGCGACACATAATCCGATGGCACTGGAGTATTTGTTCTGACTTTTTTCATGAGAAAATCCGGATATACAGAAATCGGTTCTGGACATAAATGCGAGAAGAAAATCGCATTGAGTTTTTGTCTTGTTGCCGTATCAACGACACCGCTTTCTGCGAGTCCGTATTCCCTTTGAAAATTTTTAACAGCGCTAAGTGTCAAATCGCCATAGTATCCGGTTATTCTTTTCTCCGGATAGGCCACCGAATCTTGTGCTAACATTCTTTGCAATAAAACAACATCGCTTCCTTCCGAATTGTACGCGAGGTTATTTTTGAGTGAGCCGTTTTGCGACCACTTTTTCAACAACTCGGTTTCAATGGCGATGATTTGGGCAAGTTGGCTATGATTGTCAAAACTTAACATCGGCAGTTTGCTCGATAGAAACACAATAACCGCAATAGAAAAAACACTGAGACAAATGGCACCAGCGACAAGTAATTTTTTGTTTGGCAGTTTTTCCATTTTTAATTCGATGAAAACCAAACATCATTTCGCCATTGCCAATTTGCATCCATACCGCCAAACACATATATCCGTCCGTTGTACACAAGTCCGGAGTAGTCCTCGCGACCTGTCCATGGAGGATCGGTTTCCGTTTTCTGCCAAGTTGTACCATCGCTGCTGTACCACACATCATTCGGCCCATTTTTGTCGGCTCCATCGTTGAGGCGACCAATAATCCATAACAAACCCTTAAAGCTGATGAGTTGACCACCTTGCCGCCCTTCCCACGGCGCATGGGCTTGTACCAAAGTCCATGTAAATCCATCGTCAGTTATCCACACATCGTTAAAAGTTTGCAAAGTCAAATCCATTCCGCTCGCGAGATACATCTTGCCGTCAAAAATTTCTGTATCGTGATCCCACCGGGGACTCCAAGGCGCGGAGGATGTCGCAAGAAACCAATCTGTTCCATTGTCCGAATACCACACATCGTTGAGTGCTTTTCGCTTGCTGTAGTTCACTCCTCCGATCATCCACAAACGATCCTTAAAGACTTCGACGGTTTGTCCTTCGCGCGGAATAAATGTCGCTTTTGCCGCGACCTCATGCCAATGTACGCCGTCGTCAGACTGCCAGACATCGCTTTGAAGTCCACCGGCTGGGCTGTAGCCGCCAATCATCCATAACTTGCCTTTGAACTCGATTACCGACATGGACCGGCGCGGCGGAAAATCGGCATGCGCTGTTTCAAGTGTCCAGTGAACGCCATCGATTGTTGACCAAATATCGTTGAAGTGCGGAGCCTCCCAATAACGCTCGACGCCGTTCGCGTCTATATGACCGTTCCCATCGAGTCCACCTATCATCCAAATTTTGTTTTGAAAAACAAAACTTACAGCGGAGTCCCGTGCCTCCCAATTAGCGGAAGATGTCGCTTGCGACCAAGACAAAAACCTCGGTTCAAATTGCGGAACCTGTTGATTTATTGAAAACTGTTCCTTTGCGGAAGATCGCGCTTTGTTATGTGGAAAATAAAAATAAATGACGACTAACAGGACGAGAATAGTCGCAGGTAAAACAAGCCAGAATAAAAACGAGTATTTAAAATTTTTCATGTGGTTGGGTTTTGGTGCTCACGGAGAGAAAACAGAAAGCTCCCCACGAGCGATAGCCCTTTCGGACTACCCCATAACCTTTCGGCTATGGACCCAACCACGAGTGCTCCATGAGGAGCTTACTATCGTGGTTGGGAATTTGGTCGCCATGCCTTACGGCAAAAATTGCCGAGGTTTAGGCGTATATTTCATTTTTTTATTTATGGATTCATAAAACCATTTTCCCACAATTCCTCTAAAAAATCCAGCGCAAAATCCGAAAAAGAATCCGCCGCGCATTCCGCCCGCACCCTCCTGCGCGGCGGAAATCCGAATCCCGCCGTTTTGAAAAAATCAG
>Ga0315291_10001926_pt1 | contig 27464 bp, 25 predicted proteins | sample YL17G12_20_MG_FD_203070 | JGI IMG/M metagenome (GOLD analysis project Ga0315291, IMG submission 203070) | Sediment microbial communities from Yellowstone Lake, YNP, Wyoming, USA - YL17G12_20 | ecosystem: Environmental > Aquatic > Freshwater > Lake > Sediment | place: USA: Wyoming | collected...
TTGCGCGTGCAGAGCGTCCGCCACCAGGTTCTGTCACTCCGCCTCGCCGGGCGGGGTTACAAAAAGATCATGAAAACCCTGTTCCATGCGGTCCAACAGGCCGCATAAGTGCGAAAGTCGAACTAAGGGCACGTGCCAGCGTTCGCTTGAAGTTGTGTCCACACAGGCGGTACGGCCCGGTTCGCCAGACGGGCGGACTGCTTCTGTCCCCAACCAGTTCGGCAATCAAGCGCCGGGGCGAGCGCGCGGCGCACTCGGCGGCGTCGTGCCGACTGGCCGTTGAGCGGCACACGGCTCTTACGGGACATCCTTGTCGCCTGCGCGGGTCGCGCTGAGCAGGAGGGCGGTCCACTCCTCGGCTTGAGCGGGTTTGTCCCAGGCTTGGTACAAACGAACGAGGCGTTTAATTGCCTTGATGGTGAGATAATGGTCGTCGCCATAAGAGGCCTTGAGCCCCTCATAACTGGCCAAGAGAGGCAGTTCGGCTTGAGCGTACCGGCCGAGCTTAATCAGGCACTCCCCATGCCCGCCTTGGAGGTCCGCGACGTACCAGTCATACCAGTTTTTCTTTCCGAGGATCAGCTTGGCGATGCCACAAAGGCGGGCGTACTCGGCTTCAGCCTCCTCGATGCGGCCCTGCGCCAGTAGCTCCTCAGCGGCGCTGCGCAGCACCTCGAGGCGGTTTCGGCGCAGCACCGGGGCGCCCCCCGGGTCTTCAGTGAGCAGGAACTCCGTCAACTGTTTGTTGGTCTCCGCCTGCGTATGCTCATGTTCCTCAGCCTGGCGGGCGCGAAGCAGACCGGCATAAGTGCCAATGGTAGTAGTAATCAGTCCCAGAAGGATGGCCAGCACGACTCCCACAAGTCCCTTGTTGCGTTGGGCGAACTTGGTCCACTCATAAAGCTTGCTTGGACGGCGGGCGGTGATCGGCCGGTCGGTCAAATACAGCCGCACGTCGCCCGCCAGCTCGGAGACACTTTGATACCGCCGTGTGGGCTCTTCCGCGGTCGCGGTGCGGATGATGGTCTCGATGTCGAGGGGCACGCTCGGGTCGACGGCGCGCGGCCGGCGGGGGGGCTCCTCGGTAAGAATACGCCAAGCTTCGTGCGGCAGCACGCCTTCCACGGGGTAGGGCAGCTCGTCCGTCATCAGCCTGAACAGGATGACCCCCAGCGAGTACACGTCGCTGCGTACGTCCAAAGCGTCGCGTTCGCCGCGGCGTTGCTCGGGGCTCATGTAGGCCAGCGTGCCGAGCATGCCCCCCGTGACGCCCAGGCGGGTGGTATGCGTGGTGTCGCTGCCGGTGATCGCGGCCACGCCGAAATCGACGACCTTGACCTGCAAGTCCTGGCCGGCCGGGTCCTTGGGCGGGATGACGAGGATGTTTGAAGGTTTGAGGTCCAGGTGTACGACGGACTTCATGTGGGCATGCTGGATCGCTTCGCAGATCTTGCAGAAAAGCCCGAGGCGCTCCCGCCGCGGGAGGCTGTGCTTCTGCACGTATTCATCCAGGCGCTGGCCGTCGATGAACTCCATGACGAAGTAGGAGAGACCGTCTTCGGTGCAGTCCGCGTCGTAGATGCTGGCCACGAAGGGGTGGTTGAGACGGCCGAGGACCTTCGGCTCGTGGCCCGACAGGCGGGCGGCATCGCCGCCGGGCGCTCCGTGGATGACCTTGAGGGCGACTCGGCGGTGGGGCCACTTTTGCTCGGCTTCGTACACCGTGCCCATGCCGCCGCGGCCCAGGACGCGAGTCAGCCGATACGGGCCAATCTCGCGTCCCACCAGGGAATCGGTGGGTGGGGGTTCGCTCGGCCCGGTTAGCAGGGACGTCTCCAGGAACGTCGAGCCAGATTCCGCGGCCGCCAGCAAGGCTTCGACCTCACGCCGGAGCCCCGGCTGGCCGGGCAGCTCTGCGACGACAAACGGGCCGCGCTGGTCCGGCGCCACCTTCAGGGCGGCATGGAAAACGCGCTCGATCCTCTGGAAGTCCTGTGGAGTCATGGTTGCACCGCCACCGCGTCGTCCGGCGGCGCCCCTCCGTTGAGCTCGTGGTACAGCCACGCCTTGGCCAGGCGCCAGTCATTGTGGACGCTGGCGCGCGAGAGGCCGAGTTCGTCCGCCGCCTCCTGGAAGGTCAGTCCGAGCAAGAAAAGCAGTTCAACCACGCGTGCGTGGCGTGGCGCGATCTCCTGGAGCCGGGCGAGGGCCTCGTCCAGGGCGAGGAAGTCGGCGGGGTCCCAGCCTTGCTGGGCCGCCAGCTCGTCGGACAGCAGTTGGCGATGGAACACCCGTTGGGCGGTGCCGTCGTGGCCGCGGCCGCCGCGTTTCTGGGCATCGATACGGCGGGCCAGGTCGCAGAGCTGCTGCCGCATTTTCTGGACCAGCAGGGCCAGCGCGTGGGTCCGCGACGCGCACTGTTCGACGCCGCACTCGGAAAGCTTGAAGAACGCCTGGTGCACGAGCGATGCCGTGCCGGGGCGGTTGAGGCCGGACCATTTCGTCAAGAGACGGTGGGCCCGTTCGCAGGCTTTGTCATACACGAGTGGGATGCAGTCGCGCAGCGTGCCTACCTGCTGCGCGCTCCCCTCTGCTTCGTTGTTCATGGCGCCCGTCATGTTCCGTTTAATTATACCCGCGGCGTGACCGGTGCTGAGGGCACATCCTCCCGGCTCGCCGGTCCGGCCTGGCGCTTCAGTTGGTGCTCAAGCGGGCCCGGATGAAGGCGGCGCGCTCGATGCTGCGCTGCTCGCCGCTGAGGCGCTCGCCGTGCAGCTTCTGCAGGTGTGCGGGCTGGATCTGCAGGAACAGCTCGTTGAGGGTTTGCAGGTCCACCGAGCTGAGCCGCTGCGTGTGCAGCCCCATGCGGACGTGGGACAGGTATTGCATGGCTTCGCTGGAGCTGATCAGGCGGGCGCTCTTGAGCAGCCCCATGGCCCGCCAGATCTTGTCGTCCAGGGCCTGGAGCCGGTTCTTGAGCAGGGCGTCGCGGGCCGCGCACTCGAAGTCCACGATCTTCGGGATCACGGCGCGGCCGAAGTCGTCGATGATCTCCTGTTCGCTGCGGCCCAGCGTGATCTGGTTGGAGATCTGGAAGAAATCGCCCAGGAACTCGGTACCTTCGCCGTGCAGGCCGCGGACGGCCAGCTTCATGTCGCGGGCCGCCTGGCCGACCTTCTCCAGCTCATTGGTCAGGCGCAGCGCGGGCAGATGCAGCATGACCGAGACGCGAATGCCCGTGCCGACATTGGTCGGGCAGGCCGTCAAATAGCCGTACTGCGGGTGGAACTCGAAATCGAGCTGCTCTTCCAGGGCGTCATCGACCGCGTTGATCTGCTCCCAGCACTCGCCAACTTGCAGGCCGCTCCGCATGGCCTGGATGCGCAGGTGGTCTTCTTCGTTAACCATGATGGCGGCGGATTCGTCGCCTTGGAACGCCACGCAGCGGGCGCCGGCCCCTTCGGCGTGCTGCCGGCTGATCAGGTGCCGCTCGACGAGCAGCAGACGGTCCAGCTCGTCGAGGCGATCCACGTCGATGTGCGTCCAGTCCTTCAACAACGGGGCCCGTCGCGTCGCCGCCGTCACCACCTCCGCGATCTCGCGTTTCATCTCGTTGCTGGCCCGCGGCAGGAACAGGAAGCCGCGCAAGTTGCGGGCCAGACGGATGCGGGTGGAGATGACGATCTCGTGCATGGGTCCGATGCCGCGGAGCCATTCCCCGGCCTGGCGAACCAGCTCGTCCAGCGGGGCGTTCATACGCTCTCCAGCTCCCGGATGCGGTCGCGCAGCTCGGCCGCGCGCTCATAGTCCTCGGCCGCGACGGCCTCGTCCAGTTGCCGCTTGAGCCGGCGGATGTCGTGCTGGGGTTTCCGCGGGGTGCCCAGCGACTTGGGCGTCTTGCCGGTGTGATGCGTGGCCCCGTCGTGGGTCCGTTCGAGCAGCCGCCCGATCTGCTCCTTGAAGGTCTCGTAGTCGTGGGCGCAGCCCAGCAGGCCCTGGTTGCGGAACTCGATGTAGCTGATCCCGCATTGCTCGCAGACCAGGTTGCCCAGCTCCGACGCCGCCTTGCTGCCGGCGATGAAGTTTTCCAGCAGCTCGTTGAGATCGACTGTCGTCTTGGGGGTCTGCAGCAGCCCCTCTTCGGCGGCGCAGCGGTCACACAGGTGTCGCTCGACCTTGGCCTGCGAGCGGTCGATGTTCGTCAGGTGGAACGTCGCCTTTGCCTTCTTGCAGCGCTCGCACAGCCCCATGAGCTGCTCCGTGCCGCCATGCCGGCAAAAACGATGGTAGAACTGCCCCCCGCGCGCGTCAAGTAACGGCGACGCCACTCGGGCAAATGGCGCAACGCCAGGGGACGAAAGGGGTGCGATTCCAGACGTGGCTCGGGTGGTCTGGCCCGCGTGGATCGGCCTCAGGAGGCACCCGCCCGCGGAACGATCTCTGGGGGTTTCAGGGGTAGTCGTCCGCCTCCCCTGATATGGTGCCTCGCAAGAAGCCGAGTACTCCGAGCCTTGAGCGGCAGTGAGCGGTTGGGGTGACACGCCCCAGCCGGATCGCTCCCTGCCGGTCCGGGGTAGGCAAGTTTGCCTATTACGGCGGGCAGCTTCTAGTTCGATGTATTGCTGGACGCCGCGGACGCCAACCGCGGGCGCGCCGCCGGGCGGCCCCGGACGTGAACCGAGCAAAGGACGTGCGCGGATGCGCAAGCTGATGCACGTGCCCACAATTCGGCCAAGGCGCGACGCGCTCGTCGTGGCTTTTGGTCATTGGGCCGCGGCGCTGATCGGAATCGGCGGTGTCTGGTGGGCCAGCACCGAGCTGCTCAAGCAGGAGGTGCAGGAATCGCTGATCCGCACCGCCGAGGGTGCCGCGGCGGTCGTCGATGGGGACCTGCATCGGACGATCACGAGGCCGGACCAGTTGGACGACGACGACTACCGCCGTTGCATCGCGCCGCTCCGCGCGATCTACGGCCGGATCGGTGACGTGAAGTACCTCTACACGGTGGTCCTGGACGGCAACGACGTGCGCTTTGTTCTGGACACGGCCGCCCCGGGTGACAACGACGGCGACGGCGTGGAGGATCGCTCCGCGGTCTGGAGCGTCTACGATGGGGACGCCCCGGAATTGCTGACCGCCTTGCGGGCGGGCCGGTCCATTGCGGATGCCGCGCCGCGCCGCGACGAGTGGGGCACGTTTGTGAGCGGCTATGCGCCGATTCTGGACTCGGCCGGTCGATCTGTCGGGGTGGTCGGCGCGGACATGACGGCCGACGCGTACCTGGGCAAGTTGGCCGCTGCCCGGCGCTCGGTGGCGCTGGGCCTGCTGCCGGCGGCGGCACTGTGCATTTCCGCGGGCCTGGTGACGTACCGGCTTCGCCAGCGTGCCGGGCGTGACGCCGAGCAGCACCTCTGGTACGAGCTGGCGCTGCGGAGAGCCAAGGGTATAGTCCAAAACTGTGGGGCATGGGGGGGCGGGGGGTAGGTAGACTGGCTCGTCGTGGGGTGGGTCGTGGTCCAAGGTGTCATGGAGGATGCCCCATGTCGAGCAAGCTTCGGGACGAGGACGAGCGGTTGGTGGCGGAGCAGCCGGTCTTGCTGTATCGCGAGGTGGTGCAGGCCATCCTTACCGCTCCCTGCCGGTCCAGGGTGGGCAAGTTTGCCTATTACGGCGGGCAGCTTCCAGTTCGATGTACTGCTCGACGCCGCGGACGCCAACCGCGGGCGCGCCGCCGGGCGGCCCCGGACGTGAACCGAGCAAAGGACGTGCGCGGATGCGCAAGCTGATGCACGTGCCCACAATTCGGCCAAGGCGCGACGCGCTCGTGGTGGCCTTTGGTCATTGGGCCGCGGCGCTGATCGGAATCGGCGGTGTCTGGTGGGCCAGCACCGAGCTGCTCAAGCAGGAGGTGCAGGAATCGCTGATCCGCACCGCCGAGGGTGCCGCGGCGGTCGTCGATGGGGACCTGCATCGGACGATCACGAGGCCGGACCAGTTGGACGACGACGACTACCGCCGTTGCATCGCGCCGCTCCGCGCGATCTACGGCCGGATCGGTGACGTGAAGTACCTCTACACGGTGGTCCTGGACGGCAACGACGTGCGCTTTGTTCTGGACACGGCCGCCCCGGGTGACAACGACGGCGACGGCGTGGAGGATCGCTCCGCGGTCTGGAGCGTCTACGATGGGGACGCCCCGGAATTGCTGACCGCCTTGCGGGCGGGCCGGTCCATTGCGGATGCCGCGCCGCGCCGCGACGAGTGGGGCACGTTTGTGAGCGGCTACGCGCCGATTCTGGACTCGGCCGGTCGATCTGTCGGCGTGGTCGGCGCGGACATGACGGCCGACGCGTACCTGGGCAAGTTGGCCGCTGCCCGGCGCTGGACGGCGCTGGGCCTGCTGCCCGCGGCGGCACTGTGCATTTCCGCGGGCCTGGTGACGTACCGGCTTCGCCAGCGCGCCGGGCGTGACGCCGACGCCTTGCGCCGGAGCAATCAGCTTCAGGAGCAGATCCTCAGCACCGCCGCCACGGCCGTCTTCACGGTCGACGTCGACCGGCACCTCACCGGTATCAATACGGAATTCACGCGCATCACAGGATTCACAGAAAGCGACGCGATCGGCGTGCCCTGCAATTTGCTGGCTGGCGAGCCGTGCGCGCACGCTTGTGGCCTTTTTGATCCGCAGCGCTCGGAGCCCATCCATCGGAAGCAGTGCCAGCTTCGGTCCAAGGACGGGCGGACCCTGACCATCATCAAGAACGCGGACCTGCTTCGCGACGGGGCTGGGCGGGTCACCGGCGGCATCGAGTCGTTTGTGGACGTCACGGAGCTGACCGCGGCGCGCGAACACGCGGAGGCGGCCAGTCGCGCCAAGAGCACTTTCCTGGCGAGCATGAGCCACGAGCTGCGCACGCCCCTCCACGGCGTGATCGGCATGACCGAGCTGCTCCTCGGAACCAGTCTGGACCCGAAGCAGCGCCGCTTTGCCGCCCTCGCGCGATCTTCCGGCCAGGCGCTGTTGGCGCTCGTCAGCGACGTCCTGGACTTCTCGAAGATCGAGGCGGGCAAGCTGGAGCTGGAGGCCAGCGATTTTGAACTGCCGGCGGTCGTCGAAGGGGTGACCAGCAGCCTGGCGCTGGCCGCCGCAGAAAAGGGCCTGCGCCTCGATTCCGCACTGGATGCGGGCGTCCCGGCCGCCGTTCGCGGCGATCCGGTGCGGTTGCGGCAGATACTCCTGAACCTGGCGAATAACGCGATCAAGTTCTCGCAGCGCGGGCAGGTGGCCATTCGCGTCACGCTGGACGAGGAGCGCGGGCACGATGTCGTCCTGCGCTTCGCGGTCTCCGATACCGGAATTGGGATTTCGCCGGAGCACCGGGACCGCCTGTTCCGGTCCTTCTCCCAGGTGGACGCGTCCACGACGCGCAAGTACGGCGGGACGGGCCTGGGGCTGGCGATCTGCAAGCAACTGGTGGAGCTCATGGGCGGACAGATCGGCGTGGAGAGCACGTCGGGCTCCGGCTCGACTTTCTGGTTCACGGTCGTTTGCAAACGGAGCCGCGGAGCGGCCGCCGCGCCCGCTGCGGCGCACCGCAGAGCGGCCGTCCGTGGGGCGCGCATCCTGCTGGCCGAGGACAACGAGATTGGTCAGGAGGTAGTCGTCGAGCTGCTGCGACGGGCCGGTCATCATTGCGAGCCGGTGAGCACCGGCAAACTGGCTGTGGAAGAGGCGCTCCGGGCCGAGTACGACCTGATTCTCATGGACTGCCAAATGCCGGAAATGGACGGCTTCGAGGCCACGCGCATCATCCGGAAGCACGAGCGCGAATCAGGTGCTCTGCCTGGCCGGCAGCGCCGACTGCCCATCATCGCGCTGACCGCCAGTGCGGTCAAAGGCGACCGGGAGCAGTGCCTCGAAGCCGGCATGGATGACTACCTGGCCAAGCCCCTTGAGTCGGACCGCCTGATGGAGGTGCTCGACCGCTACTTGCCTGCGGGACAAGACGCCGGCCGGGCGGCGGCGCGCGAACCGGCCCCAGACGTGCCCCCGGGGGCCCAGCCGGCTGCCCCTTCCGGACAGGCCGCGCCGCCCTTCGATGTCGAGGGCCTGCTCAAGCGCTGGGGGATGGACCGGGAATTTGTGGCGAGCCTGATCCGGAAATTCCAGAAGCGGGCACCGGAGGACTTCGAGCAGCTTCAGCAGAAGTGTGCCGCCGGCGCCGTCGAAGAAGCCGCGCGCCGGGCGCACAGCCTCAAAGGCGCTGCCGGCTATGTCGCCGCAAACCGCGTGCGCGAGTTGGCGGCGCGTCTGGAGAGCCTGGGGCGGGCCGGCGACCTCCGCGGGGCCGCGCCCTGCCTGGACGAGTTGCGCACCGAGTTGAAGCGCTGTAGCGACTATGCCTCCGACGTCTTGCAGAACGAGCCTCAATCGCCTCCGACGGCGCGGGGCGCAGCACGGTAGGTGCCTCATGAAGATACTGGCGGTCGACGACGACGAGCTCGCCCTGAGCGTCGTGAGCCGCGCGCTCGTCCGCGCGGGCCACGAGCCCCTGGTGGCGCGGGGCGGTCAGGAGGCCCTGGCCATCCTCGGCCAGGACGCCTGCCGCATGGTTATCTCCGATTGGGAGATGCCCGGAATGGACGGCGTCGAGCTGTGCCGGCGGATTCGGGCGGCGGAGTCCCCCGGCTATGTGTACGTGATCCTGCTGACCTCGCGCGACGAAATACAGGACGTCGTCGAGGGCCTGAGCGCCGGGGCCGACGACTTCATGACCAAGCCCTTTCACCCCGACGAGCTCCGCGTTCGTGTTCGGGCCGGCGAGCGCATCTTGTCCCTGGAAACCCGCGAGGTCGCCATCTTCGCCATGGCCAAGCTGGCCGAGTCCCGCGATCCCGAGACAGGCGAGCACCTCGAGCGAATGCGCAACTACTCCCGGCTTCTCGCCCAGCACCTGGCGACCACGCGCGCGTTCGCGGGCACGGTGGACGAGGAGTATGTCCGGCTCATTTACCTGACCAGCCCCCTCCATGACATTGGCAAAGTGGGCATCCCGGACAGCGTTCTGCTCAAGCCCGGGCGGCTCAGCAACCGCGAATTCGAGATCATGAAGCAACATGCGCTCATTGGGGCGGAGACGCTGGCGGCGGCGGCGCGGCAGTATCCCGGCGTGGCTTACCTGCGCATGGCGCGGGACATCGCCGTCGGACACCACGAGCGCTTCGACGGAAGCGGCTACCCGGCCGGCCTCTCGGGAGAGGACATCCCGCTGGCCGCGCGGATTGTCGCCGTGGCGGATGTCTATGATGCGCTGACCTCGAAGCGCGTATACAAGCCCGCCTTTGCACCGGACATCGCCCGGAACATGATCGTGGGAGACAGCGGCAAGCACTTTGATCCGGCGCTCGTGGCGGTCTTCGTTGAAAACGAAGACCGCTTCCTCGCCATCCGCGAGCAGTTCGCGGAGCCGGAGATGGCGCTCGTGTAGCTCGACCGCTGCGCGGTGAGTCGCGTCAAAGTCGAATCGAGCGCGCTCTGGACGACAAGCTGTCGCTGGGCCGTGCTATGGGGCAGCGTCCGGCGTTGTCGTGTGGACCTCGACGCCGACGGGGGCGCTGGCGACGTGGCCCAGCCGGAACAGCAGGTTGTCATCCGCGTCCCGGCCGACGTCGGTCACCAGCCGGCCGCGGGCGTACACCCAGCAGCGGCGGCCCGCGGTCTCGTGCACGCGGAAGACCGCATCGTAGCGCAACAAGGGCCCAGGCGCGAAGTCGAAGCGGAGCACGCTGCCGTCCAGGACCAGCTCGTAGGTCCCTTCCGCTTCGCTGTAGCCGTCATGGTCGAGGTCGCCGGGGGCGTCGGTCAGCCGCTTGCCGGTCGTCAGACCCAGCGGCGCCGGATTCTGGTAGTCGGCGGCAAAGCTGTTGGCCTCGGGAGCCGCCTCGATATCCGGGGGCCAGAGGCGGAACATGTGCGCCGTGTGGACCACCGGCGACGTAGCGACATCGCCGACGATGACGGCGACGCGGCGCTCATCAGGACTGGCCAGCTCATGCCGGTGGGGAAACTGGGCCGCGCGCGGCCAGCTCCAGAGCAAATCGGCGCGCTGGCTGCCGGCGCGCGCCAGCAGGACAAAGCCCGTGCTCGCCTCGCCCGGCGCAGGGTCGATACGGTGGAAGCCGCGTCGCCCGTCGATGGCCAGCGCGTAGCCAACACGCGGGCCGTGCCAACCGGTGGCTGGGGCGCCGGACTGCACGGACACATACACCGCGCCCGAGGGATAGATCACATACTGCCACGTGTGGCCGGGCATGTCCGGCTGTGCGGGCGAGGTCGCGAGCGATTGGGCACCACCCACAAAGCGCCACTGTCCCGCGACGACCACGCGGAAGGGTGTGGCCTCGACGATCCTCTGCGCCGTGGCCACGGAGGTCCCCCAGTCGGCGAAGAGCTGGGGGTCGTCATAGGCGATGGACGGTGACGGAGCGCTGTACCAGTCGCCGGCCAGCGGCAGCGGCCACGGGCCGAGACCATCCGGATCCACCAGGTTGTCGTCGTCGCCGCTACGCCAGGCAACGATCTGTCCGTCGGCGAAGGACAGCTCGAAACGCTCGCGCGTGCCGACGCAGATCCGCCGGCCGCGGGAGAGAACGTACAGCTCGCCCGGCCCGGCCTGCTCACCGAGGATGTGCTGGGCGTTGTCGGCAATAATGATGTCGTCGACGTACAAGTCGAGCGGGGCCGTGAGTTGCGGGGCCCGCCAGACGAGTGCGCGGACGTCCGCCAGGTTGATCCAGTCGCCGGCCGTCGCGAGATCGAGGCGGATCAGATTCCAGCCGGGGCCGACGTGCACGGTCCGCACCCAACGCAGCGGGGTCTGTTGACCGCTTTGCAAAGTGAATTCGAGCAGGGCGCCCTGCGGCGGGCCATAAAGGCTCATCAGCAGCAGCGCGTAGCTGTGCCAGTCGCGAACGAGCACTCGCTCCTGCGAGCGCTTCCCGTCGCACACGAGCTGGTCCGTGGGGTCCGCCAGCCGCACCTTGAGCCCCATGCCGCCGGTCTCGTTGCGGCTGCGCAGGATGGAGAGCGTCGGCTGAGGACGCCGGCCCTCGGTGCCATCGGGTCCAACGCAACGGAACAGCATCTCCTGGCCCGGGGTCTCAAAGTCGGCCAGGCTGATGAAGCGGCCCGAGGCCAGGTCCTCGTATGTGTCCCGCATACGCTGCAGCACGGGCGGAAGCTGGTTTTTCAGGCCAGGGCCCGGCGGGCTTTCCGACGTTGGCTGCAACATCTCGCAGCCCGCGGGGACCAGCGCCAGGGCCGTGGCCAGCAGGGCCCAGCGCATTCTGCGGGCGTCACTTACGGAGCATGTGAATGGCGGAGCCAACGACACTTTCCGCGGCCTCCATGAGGGTTTCTGATATCGAGGGATGGGGATGGATCGTCAGCGCCAAATCTTCGGCCGTCGCACCCATTTCCATGGCCAGGACGGCTTCGGCGATGAGGTCGCCGGCGCGTTCGCCGCCGACGCCGACGCCGAGGACACGCTGGGTCTGGGGGTCCGCGATGACCTTGGTCAGACCCTCCGGACGGCCCATCGCGATGGCTCGCCCCGAGGCGCCCCACATGAACTTGCCCACCTTGACCTCAACGCCCTGCTGCTTCGCTTCGCTCTCCGTCAAGCCGCACCAGGCGATTTCGGGGCTGGTATAGACGACCGCCGGAATCGCCCGCGCATCGAACACGGTGGGCCGGCCGGCGATCGCTTCGGCCGCGACGATGCCCTCGCGGCTCGCCTTATGGGCCAGCATCGGGTTGCCCGCTACGTCGCCGATCGCGTAGATGCGCTTGTCGGTCGTGCGCCGGGCCTCGTCGATCTGGACGAAGCCGCGCTCGTCGACGGCCACCTTCGTATTCTCCAGGCCGAGCTGGTCGGAGTTCGGTTGGCGCCCAACGGAAACGAGGATTCGATCAAACTTGAGGGTCTGCCGCTGCCCCGCCTGGCTGAATGCGACCTCTATCTCGTCGCCGGTTTTCTTGACCGATTCCAGGGCCGCTCCAACGTGGATGGCCGCGAACTGCTTCTTGAGGCGGGCGGCGAGCGGCCGCACCAGGTCGTCGTCGACCCCGGTCAGAATGCGATCGAGGACCTCGATGACGGTCACCTGGCTGCCGAGGGCCGCGTACACTTGCCCGAGCTCCAGGCCGATATAGCCGCCGCCGATGACCAGCAACCTCTTGGGGATGCTTTCCAGGTTGAGGGCCTCGCGCGACCCGGTGCAGCACTCCGGCGGCACCAGGCTGGCCGGCAGCAGCTTGGGCCGCGACCCGGTGGCGATGATCGCGTGCTTGAATCTGAGGCGGAAGGCCCCGTCGCCTGCGACACGCACGGTCCGCGAGTCCTCGAAATGCGCGTGGCCTTGCACCACGCGGACCTCGCGTTTCTTGGCGAGGGTGCTAATCCCGCCGCAGAGTCGCTCGACCACCGACTGCTTCCATTCACGCAGCTTGGCGACGTCGATTTTGGGCGGCGCAAAAGTGACGCCGAAAGACCCGGCGTCCGCGGCGTCGTGGATGAGGTGCGCGACGTGCAGCAGGGCCTTGGACGGGATGCAGCCCTCGCGCAGGCACACGCCGCCCAGGGCCGCGTTGTCGTCCACGAGCGTGGTCTGCACGCCCAGGTCCGCCGCCCGAAACGCGGCGACATACCCACCCGGCCCGCCGCCGATGACGACCAGGTCCGTTTCTTCCAGCAGTTCGCCGACTACCATGCTGGCACCCGTGTCGTGCAACCGCTAGCCCCGGAGGGGCGGTGGTCAGTAGCCGGGGGCGCAGCCCCCGGAATCAGGATCATCCGGGAATTCCTGGGAGTGCGGTTGTCGCGGAGCCGATGTGCAACCAGAGCGCTCCGTAGCCCGAAGTGGCCCGCCCCGGATGAGTTTGTGAATTTTTCCAACCCCCACCTCCGGGAATGGCATGTTCGACCATCGGAGGGTGGGGTCCGACACCCGAACATGGCATTCCCGAGAGGTGGGTTCGATTTTTTCACAAACTCGGATGGGGCGCAGGTCAGTAGCCGTGGGCGGCAGCCCACGGAACACGGGGCGGAAGACCCTGAGCCCCAGCGGGGCGTCGGTAGCGCTTTACCCCAACTCACCGGCGCCCCGCTGGGGCTCGGGCATGCCGGTGGCGCGCTGCCACCGGGGGCTGCGCCCCCGGCTACTGACCCACGCCCCCTACGGGGCGGAGAAAAACGTGCCCGGGCGCGCCACGTCAATGAACAGCCAGACCTTGGACCGGCACGAGAAAGCACCGCGGAATTCCCGGAAGAACCCGGAATCAGGGGCGGAAGGACCCGAGCCCCAGCGGGGTGCTGGTGGCTGTTCCCTCGCGCGCTGCCTGGGACGTGTAACGATTTACGCCCAGACGTACCGTTCGTCGTATTGAAGCTCGTGGCGCCGCAAGAACTCAACGAACTCCTCCTGAAACGAGACGCGTCGGTGATGCTGCTCCTGGTTTGCGATGTACTGCTTGACCTGCGCTAGGCTGGAGTAGCTCGCCGTGAACGCACCATACCCATCCTGCCATGCGAAGTCGCGTAAGCTCGCGACCGTTTCGTGCATCCAGCGCGACGAACTGGCCTTGATCTGCCGCAGGATGTCCGACAGTCCCTTCTGGGGGTGCAAAGACAGCAAGAGGTGGACATGATCGGGTGTCCCGCCGGCGGCGAGCAGGCGGCCTTTCTCATCGCGAACGATGCCGCCCATATATTCGTGCAGACGGTCGCGCAGCGCCGGGTCGATCAGCGGCAAGCGGTCCTTCGTGCTGAAGATTACGTGGTAGTAAAGGCAGGTGTACGAATTGGGCACGTTGGCTGTCCGAATCACCGTCGCCCCGCTGGGGCTCTGATGGTTGCACGATCTTAACCGGGGGCTGTGCCCCCGGCTACCAACCCCCGCCCCGCCGGGGCGACCTGCAACGGTTCTTGCCCGGTCCGGTCCGTAGCGCAGGTCGAGGAACGAGACCTGCGACGATGCGTTTGCGTCGCCACGGCAGGTCGCGCTGCGCTTGACCTGCCCTACGTACGCTCATGCCAGACTGATCAACCGCAACGGGTTCTCCAGCGACCGAACGACCTTGGCCGTGAACCGCGCCGCGTCGGCTCCGTCCACGACCCGGTGATCGAACGACAGCGACAGCGGCAGAATCACCCGCGGCACAATCTGCCCGTCATGGACGACCGGCTGCTGGCTCGCCGCACCGAGGCTCAGGATGCCGACCTCCGGGTAATTCACCATCGGCGTCGCAAACACACCGCCGATCGCGCCGACGTTGGTGATCGTGAACGTCGCTCCGCGCAGCTCCGCGATCTCCAGCTTCAGCGTTTGCGCACGCCCGCTCAGGTCGACCAGCTCGGCTGCGATCTGCGGCAGGGACTTGTGGTCCGGGTTCCGCACGACGGGCACCACCAGCCCGCGCGGCGTGTCGACCGCGATGCCAATGTGGATGTAGTCCTTGTAGATGATCTCTTCCGTCGCCGGGTCGTAGCTGCTGTTGAGCATGGGGAAATCGCGCAGCGCGGCGGCGACGGCCTTGGTCACGATCGCGGTCAGGCTGAGCCTGGTCTCGCCCTCCTTCAACGCCGCGTTGTACTGCTGGCGGTTGCGCTCCAAATCGCTGATGTCCGCCGTATCGCAATGCGTGACGCGCGGCACGTTCTGCCACGCGCGCGTCATCTGGCGGGCGATGGTCTTGCGGATTTGCGGCACCGCTTCGCGGCGCACCGGGCCGTACTGGCTGAAATCCGGCCGTTCACCCGGAGGCGCCGCAACCGGCGCAGGCGCTGCCGGCGACCGTTGGCCGGCAGCGAAACGCTCCACGTCTTCGCGGAGAATGCGTCCCGCGGGACCACTGCCAGGTACTCGATGGATGTCGACGTTGGATTCGCGGGCCAGCTTGCGGACCGCCGGGGCCGCCGCGACGGGGCCGGTCATTGCGCGCGCCGCAGGTGCTGCTGGCGCCGTCGCCACGGGGTGTGGCGCGGGTGGCCTGGCCGCCTTTTCGCGGGCAGGTTCAGGTGCGGCGGCGGCGGCGCGGGTGCGGCCATCGCCGGCGGGCGCCGGGGCACCGGAGTCATCGATCGTGACCAGCACCTGGCCGACCTTGACGACCTGGCCTGGCTCCACGTGGATCTTCGCAACCACGCCGGCCTTGGGTGCGGGAATCTCGACCGCGGCCTTGTCGGTCTCAATCTCGAGCAGCGGCTCGTATTCGGACACTGTCTGGCCTTCTTTGACCAGCACGTTGATGATCTGGCCTTCGTGAACCCCCTCACCCAGATCCGGCAGCTTGAACTCGAACATGCCTCGCGTCCTAAAGTTCGCTTTGCCTGTCGCCGATAGCCGGCCGATCCCCGGTCATGTACGCAGCAGTGTAGCCGTCCGGGTAGGGCAGGTCGAGTCCGCGTGAGCGGACGAGACCTGCCAAAAGGGCGGGGAGGTATGCCAAGGTGTCCCATTCGTGGCAGGTCTCGTCCGCCAGGCGGGCGGACTCGACCTGCCCTACATCTACAATGCGACATTGCGCGCCGGACTATTCGCCGATGTCCGGCAGCACCAGCCGAACCGTATTCCACCAGTCAGGGGCCAGTTCCCCCCTCTGCAGATGTGCGTGGACGGTCGACCAGGGCCACTCCTCCGGCGTACTCGTGTGGCCGTGCTTCACCGGGTTCATATGGATGTAATCCCGATACTGGACGTACTCTCGCTCGTCGCGAATGCGATGTTCCCAATATCGTGGCTGCCACACGCCTCGCCGGCCTTGTTGGCGCTGGTTTACGGTGGGCCGCGCCTCGCGTCCCCCGGCGGCGAGATAGGCCCGCGTGAAGTCCTCCTTTATCTGGCGCCAACGCACCGGAAAATCGTCATCGTCGGGTGGCAGGGCCCAAATGCAGTGCAGATGGTCAGGCAAGAGTACACACGCCGGCATCTTGAACGGGCGCTTGGCGCGCACGTGGTCGAACGCCACACGGAGCAGATCGCGGGTTACCGGCCCGGTCAAGATGGCTCGCCGCTGATACGTGACGAGTGTGAAGAAGTACGTGGCACCCGTTTCCCGCCAGCGGATGTACGTCGGCATGGAGGGAGCGTATCGTGCCCAGCGCGACCACACCAGCGGCGTAGGGTACGGCAGGTCGAATCCGCCAGAGGCGGGCGAGACCTGCCGGGCGGGTGAGCCGGTGACAGATCGCGTGCTGGTCTTCACCCGCACAGCTCCGTTGCCACGATTCCTTGTGGACGGTACGGTAGTGGTCGTGCGCGTCACTGTCATGGAGGGCAAGGTGCCAGTTCGCTTTGAAGATCTTCCGTTTCACGCCCGGCCCGACTTGACACCGTTTCTAGTGCATCTGACGCGCAACACGGACGACGTGGACGGGTTCTCGGCCCTTGATAACCTAGAGAGCATCCTGCGAACCGGTCGGGTGTCGGGAAGCGGTAGGGCGGGCTTCGTGAAGGGGGCAACCAGGGCAGCGTGCTTCATGGATGTGCCGTTCGCTTCGCTGAAGTACGTGCTGAATCCGACAGATGCGAGTTCCAAGAGCCCGCGCTATGAGCCATACGGCATCTTCGTGACGAAGACGTACGCGTACAAGGCGGGCTGTCGCCCCGTGATGTACCTCTCGAACGACGAAGTCACGAGCCTACGAATACCAAAGGCCGAGCTGTGGCGAGTCGTGCGCCTGGAAGTGAGCGAGGCTGGATGGGTCAGTTGGCTGCATGAGCGGGAATGGCGGTGTCGGGGCGACTTCCAGTTGCCCGGTAAGTTGGTCGGGGTTCTGGTACGTAAGTCCGCCGAGGCGGAGCAGCTTGCGGCCGAGATTCGCGACAAGCCCCACGATTACAAAAGCAAGCCGCGCTGTATTCTGCCACTGCAGGTCGTCTGCCAAGGCCTTAAAGCGTGAGTGGTCCTGGCAGGTCTCGCCCGCTGATGCGGACTCGACCTGCCCTACGGTTCCGGCGCGGGCGCGCTCAGAACCGGACGGTCTCCAGCGCCGCCTGCACCACCCGGCCCGTGTCCGGCAGGTACGTCAGCTCGTTTGAGAAGTACGGGATGATCGTGTCGAAGCCCGTGACCCGGCGGATGGGGGCCTCCAGATACAGCAGGCTTTCCTCGACGATGCGCGCGACTATCTCCGCCCCGACGCCGCAGTGCCGCGGCGCCTCGTGTACCACCACCGCCCGGCCTGTCCTGCGTACGGACTCGTTGATCAGGGCGCCGTCCAGCGGAGCGACCGACAGCAGGTCAAGCACCTCGGCGTCGACGCTGTGTTCCTCGGCGAGTTCCTCCGCCGCTTCCAGCGTGGTGCGGAGCATGGCCCCGTACGAGATGAGCGTGACGTCCTTGCCGCGCCGCGCAACGACGCCCTTGCCGATCGGCATCGTCTCGGGCTGCTCGGGCACCTCCTCGCGCACGGCCCGGTAGAGGGCCTTGGGCTCGAAGAAGATGACCGGATCAGGGTCCAGGATCGCGGCCCGCAGCAAGGCCCGTGCGTTCCGCGGCCCGGAGGGGATCACGACCTTGAGCCCCGCGAGGTGAGCGTAAGTCGCCTCGGGCGCCTCGCTGTGGTGCTCGACCGCCCGGATTCCGCCGCCATAGGGCATCCGGATGACCAGCGGGCACGAGTACCGCCCGCGCGTGCGATTGCGGAACCGCCGCACGTGGTTTTCGACCTGGTGAAACGCCTGGAACGAGAAGCCGTCGAACTGCAGCTCGCATACCGGCACAAAGCCGGTGAACCCCAGGCCGATGCCGGCCCCGACGATGGCGGCCTCGGCCAGCGGCGTATCGATGCAGCGATTGGACCCGAACTCCTGTAACAGCCCCTCGGTGACGCGGAAGACGCCTTCGTCCTGTCCCACGTCCTGACCCAGCACCAGGACGTTTGGGTTCTCGCGCATGGCTTCCGCGAGGGCGAGGTTGAGGGCCTTCACCATCGTCAGTTGCGGCACGTGGGCATCCTCTGGCAATCAAACGCGGGCCGCATCGGGCTGCGGGGCCGTGCTGTGCTGGCTCGCGAGGTACGCCTTCAGTTCCGCCTGCTGCGCGCGCAGCTCCGGCGTCATCTCGGCGTACATGTGCTCAAAAAACTCGACCGGGTCCGCGCGACACGCCTCATACGCCTGTGTCGCGGCCGCGATTTCCGCGGCGATCTCCTCGTCCATGACTTTCTCGACGCCGGGATTCAGCAGCTTCTTCTTGCGGAGATACGTGCTGAACCGCAGCAGCGGGTCGCGCGGCTCCCACTCCTTGACTTCTTCCTCCTTGCGGTACTTTTTCGGGTCGTCGGCGGTCGTGTGCATCGACAGACGATAGGTAACCGCTTCGATCAGCGTGGGTCCGGCGCCCGTGCGGGCCTTTTCGACTGCCTCGCGCGCGGCCACGATCATCGCCAGGATGTCGTTCCCGTCGACCTGGAGGCCGTCGAACCCGTAGGCGACCGCTTTTTGCGCGAGCGTCTGGGCCGCGGTCTGGCAGCGCCGCGGAATGGAGATCGCCCAGCCGTTGTTCTGCACGACCATGACCAGGGGCAGGTTGTAGACGCCGGCAAAATTCAGCGCTTCGTGAAAGTCCCCTTCGGAGGTAGCGCCGTCGCCGCAGAAAGTAACGCACACCTGGCCTTGCCCGCGGAGCTTGCAGCCCCAGGCGATACCCATGCCGTACTGGCATTGTGACGCGATCGGCACGGAGATCGGCAAATCGTGAATGCCCTCCGGCACGACGTTGCCGGCTTCGTACCCGCCCCAACTGAGCATCCACGTCGGCAGCGGCCAGCCGCGCCACAGCAGGCCCGCACACTCGCGGAACGCCGGCACCAGCCAGTCCTCTGGACGCAGGGCGTACGCCGGCCCGAGCGATGCGGCCTCCTGGCCTTTGTTCGGTGCATAGGTGCCCATGCGGCCCTGGCGCTGGAGCATCACGCAGCGCTCGTCCAGGCGGCGTGCCAGCAGCATGGTCTTGTACAGCCGGAGCAAGTCGGCGCCGGCGATCTCGGGTTCAAGCGCCGGGTCGACCTGGCCGTCCGCGGACAGGATGGAGAGCGACTCTACGCGACACGGAATGTGGATGACTTCACGAGGCACGGCGAACCCGCTTCCTGGGGTCAATGCGGCAGCCCGTGTACAGCCCGCGGCACCAACGCGAGATTCTAGTCACCCTATCGGCATTGTGTAGCCGGGCGGCCGTGTAGGGCAGGTCAAGCGCAGCGCGACCTGCCGGGCAACCCGGCCTACCCTGCGCTGTACCCGCACCTTGCGGCAGGTGTCGCTGCGCTCCACCTGCCCTACCCGTTCACGCAGTTCAGCACCTGGCCGGTCTTCGTGAACTCCCGCACGATGCGGACCGTCTCTTCGGCGACCGCCGTCTGGGCCTGGTCCGTGGACGCCCCGATGTGGTGCGTCCCGTACACGTTCGGCAGGTCCGCCAGCGGCGACTCGATGGTCTTCGCGTCCGGCGGCGGCTCGTTGTCATAAACGTCGATGCCCGCCGCCCGAATGCGCCCCTCTTTGAGGGCTGCAATCAGCGCCGGCTCGTCGATGACCGAAGGCCGGCTGGTGTTGATGATGACGGCGTTGGGCTTCATGGTCGCCAGGCGCTGCGCGTTGACCAGGTGTTTGGTGTCGCCCGTGCCGGGTACGTGCAGGGTCACGATGTCGGCCTCGCGGAACAGGCGGTCGAGCTCGGTCCGCTGGCAGTTCGAATGGTCCGGCCCTTTCAGGTTCGGGATCACGTCGTACCACAGCACGTGCATGTCGAATGCCAGCGCCCGTTTGGCGACCTCGCTGCCAATGCGCCCGAGGCCGACGATCCCCAGCGTGCTGCCCTTCAGCCCGCGGGCCTTGCTGTACTCCTTCTTGTTCCACTTGTGCGCCCGCAGGTCCGCCACATTGTCGGCGATCCGCCGGTCGAGCGCGATCATCAGCCCCATGACCAGCTCGGCGACCGCGACCGCGTTCATGCCCGGGCAGTTGGCGACCTTGATGCCGCGCTGCTTGGCCGCGGGCACGTCGATGTTGTCGACCCCGGACCCCGCGCGGATGACCACCTTGAGCTGCTTGCCGGCCTTGAGCGCCTCGGCGTTCACCTTGGTCGAACGCACGATGAGGATCGCCGGGTCCAGCTCACTGACCCGCTGGGCCAGTGCCGCGTCCTTCAGTCCCGGCTCGCACACCACGTCGTCGGCGAGCTTCTTGAGCTCGGCGATTCCAAAGCTCTCGAACTTGTCCGCAATGAGGATCTTCATGCCGTAACTCCCGCAGGGATTGTGGGTCTGTCGGTGGGGGACGTGTTGCGCTTCACATCACCACCCCAGCCGAAACGGTTATTGTACCGGGCCTGGCGCGGGGTACAATAACGCCCGATAACGCCGTTCGGGCAACAAGTAGCGCGGTCGGAGAACGCCTCGTCGACCATGCGCAATCATCGGGCCTGTAGCAAGGAGAATCACCATGAAGTACGGCGCGCGGAACCAACTGCAAGGCGAAGTCGTCGAGATCAAGCGCGGCACGGTCATGTGCCAGGTCACGGTCAAGGTCAACACGCCGGCGACGATGTGCTCCGTGATGACCCTCGACTCGCTCCAGGACCTGAACCTCAAGCAGGGCGACCGGGTGAACGTCATCGCCAAAGCGGTAAACGTGCTGCTGACGCGCGGCGAAGACTAGGCCACAGGACTGGGTGGCACACCGGCATCGAGCCCGCGAATCAAACGTTGACGGACGACTGGCCAGTCACATGTTGGCTGGCAGGGTCTGGCTCGCCGGCAGCATGCAGGCCCGTTATCGCACTCCAACCTACGCGCCCCCAGTCCACGCCCGCCAATGCTCTCTGGCCAGTGCGGCCTGCTGCTCGAGCGGCTTTCGCAGATGCGAGTGCAGGCGAATGGCGCGCAAGAACAGCACCAGAGCGGCCAGTCGCGCTATGCTGCCGATACACGGGTCGAGCACCTGCAACGCACCGGGCGGCCCGCCCATGGGGATCGCCTGCGCGGTAGTGGAAGCAGGCGTAGGGCCGCTCGATAGCAGCGTCGGCGCCCATGCTCCGATCCTCGTGATGGCCCCGATCAGCACCAGGATTCCCGTGACGAGGGCCAGGTTCCAGGCCAACGTAGCCGCCCGCGCCGCTAGGCGGCGATCGGGAATGCGGGCCGCCACGTCCCGCACATAGTGAAAATACGCCGTCAGCCCGACTACGCCGAACACGGAGCAGCCGAACGAAACCAACATAACGGCGACCGCGACCGCCACGGGCGGCGTCCGCAACAGCAGCCAACTTTCGAAGCCGAAGCTCAGCGCACCGACAAACAGACCCCAGCGCACCAGCTTTCGGGCGCGGTCGCGGCGCCAGCCGGCCGAGACCCCCGGTTCGCCACTGGTAATCAGCCACACGCCGGTGAGGAATATGAGTACTCCGCACGTTGCGAGGAGCGCGTAGGACGTACCCCAAACCTGAGCGATGACGTCCTCCATCGGGCCCATCGGCGGAGAAACGATTACCAGGACGAACCCGACGACCAACAGCAAAAGCGCCACCACCGCCAGCGTCAGCCCGCGGCTGATCCAGCGATCCCCCCGGGCCAGCTTCGCGACATAGCGCGGCTCGGCGAAGCACAGGAAATCCTGGCGCGCGCACACGCTGACGGGTGCAGCACATTCCGGGCACAGTCCCTCACGCGCCAGGCCGCGGAGGTTGTACCCGCAGCGCCGGCACCGCGTGTCGCGCTCGATCACACTGGCCGAATCACTATCGCTGCCCACGTACGCTAGGACGGGCAGGCCGCAATGCGCACACCGCTCAACGGAGGCGTCGGCCGGAAGTGCCCGCCCGCAACCCGCGCAGGTACGGCGACGGGCATCATCGGCTAGGCGGGGCGTTGCTGACGCGTCCATCGGCGTGTCTTGCCACGACGGCTGCGCGGCTCAATACATCGCCGCCTTGCCCAGCTTGCGCCGGATCGGCACGAATTGCCCGGCGTGCATCAGCCAGTGGGTGCCGAACAGCGTCAGGACGGCGGCGTTGGTCGGGGCGTATTCGCGCATCGACTCGGGGCCGGGCTGGTCGAGCTTCTGGTCCGGGGTCGCGTCGATCGCGGCGAGCGACGCCGCCTTCATCTTGTCCATCAGCCCGAGATAGTCGGCTTTCTTGAAGAACTTGGCCGGATCGTCAGAGCTGGCCGTCTCCTTGGTGTGGGCCTCGACAAAGCCGCGCGGCAACGGCGGCGGGTTCTGACCGATGTTCTTCAGCATCTCGTGCTCGCCGGAGAGTAGGTGGCCGAGCTGCCAAGCGATGTGATTGGCTCCCGGCACCGCCCGGACGAGCAGGTCCTTGTCGGTCAGGTCGTCGACATAGCTCCGCGTTACCATGTGGCAAAATTCCACGATTTGCCGGATTACTTCTTTGGCGGTCATCTTAGCATCCTCACTGTCTGGTGGCCCAATGCTCGCTCGCCGGGCCCACGGGCCCGAAACCTGCTACCATGATGACCCGCGGCGCCGCGATTGCAAGACAGGAACCGCGGTGACCCGGGCGAGGACAACGTTCGCGATGGAGATCATTGGGATCGTCAACATCACGCGCGATTCGTTCTCTGACGGCGGGCGTTTCTTCGCGCCGCAGCGGGCCATCGCCCACGCGCGCCAGTTGATGGCGGACGGGGCCGCCCTCGTTGACCTTGGCGCCGAATCCACGCACCCCGACGCTGAAGACGTGTCCGCGGAAGAGGAGATCGCCCGTCTGACGCCGGTGCTCCGGGCGTTGCAGCAGGACGGCGTTCGCGTCTGTGTCGATACGTACAAGCCGGCCGTCATGCGGGCCGTGCTGAAGCTCGGCGTCGAGATCATCAATGATGTAACCGCCCTCCGCGATCCCGACGCGGTCGCGGCCGTGCGCGACTCCGCCGCGCGGGTGATCCTCATGCACTCGACGGCGGCCGTCGCCCGGGCCGAGCGACTGGACATCGATCCCGCTGCGATCGTCAGCCGCATCGTCGGGTTTTTCGAGAGCCGGATAGCCGAGTTGGAGGCGGCGGGCATCGCCCGGCAACGCCTGATCCTCGATCCGGGAATGGGCTTCTTCCTCGGCCGCGATCCGGCGGTGAGCTTGGCGGTACTCCGGGGCCTCGACCGGCTCACGGCCCTCGGGTTGCCGCTATGCGTATCCACGTCGCGCAAGTCGTTCATCGGTAGCGTGCTGGGTGCGGGTGCGGACCCGCGGCCGGTCGAGCAGCGCGGGGCCGGGACATTGGCGACCGAGTTGTGGGCGGTGCAGCACGGCGTGCAGTTCATCCGGACGCACGACGTGCGTGCCCTGCGCGACGCGCTTACCATCTGGGCGGCGATTACGGAGGCCGTCTGATGTAGCGGCCGACCCCCGCGTCGGCCGGGTGTAGCGGCCGGGCTCTGTCCCGGCCGGCACGGAGGCACAATGAAAACTCTTCGCGGCACACTAACGGCCCTGGTCACTCCGTTTCGCGACGGCAAGCTGGACATGGCGGCACTCGAACGTCTAGTCCAGCGACAACTAGACGCCGGCGTCGACGGCCTCGTTCCCTGCGGCACCACCGGCGAGTCGCCGACGCTGTCTGAGACGGAGCATCGTGAAGTCGTCTCGTGCGTCGCCAGGCTGTCCCGCGGGCGTGTCCCGGTCCTGGCCGGCTCGGGCACGAATTGTACGGCGAAGACGGTTGACCTCGCCCGGCTGAATGCGGACTGCCGGGCCGACGCGCTACTGGTCGTTGCGCCCTACTACAACAAGCCCTCGCAGGAGGGCCTTTTCCGGCACTTTTCGACCGTCGCCGCCGCCACGGAGCTGCCGATCGTCCTGTACAACATCCCGGGCCGGTGCGGCGTCGAGATTTCGGTCGAGACGATCAAACGCCTGCACGCGGCGCACGAGAACATCGTCGCCGTCAAGCACGCGACGGGCAGCGTGGCCGGTGCAGCCGACCTGATGGCGGCGTGCGACATCGCGGTGTTGTCGGGCGATGACCCATTAACGCTGCCGCTGATGAGCATCGGGGCAGTGGGCGTGATCAGCGTGCTCTCGAATCTGGCACCGAAAACGGTCAAGCGCCTGACCGACGCGGCACTCAATGGCGACATGGCAGCGGCCCGCGCGGCGCACCGCGAACTGTACCCGTTGGCCAAGGCCCTGCTCTCACTGGATACAAACCCGATTCCGATCAAGACCGCCCTGGCGCTCAGGGGCCTGTGTACCGACGAATTCCGCCTGCCGCTGTGCGGACTTTCGGAGGACAATCGCCGAAAGCTGACACGGCTGCTGGACGAAGCGTCGCTCGATTGAGCGCAGCACGATCGCGGGTGCCACGGCCGTGCCGGCCGTGAGGCACGCGATGCCAGAAGCCGACGCACGCCTGACACAGCCGTGGCACCCGCTCAGACCGGCATCGCTTCATCCGGCGGTACCGCCGGGACCGGGTCGCCGGGACCGGCCGGTCGGGCGACGACCGCCGCGTAGATGCGCTTCGCACGAGCGCGGCGCAGGACTTTCGACACTTCCGTGACCGTGGCCCCCGTTGCCATCAGATTGTCGACGATGCAGACCGTCTTGCCGGCCACACTCGGGCTGGGCCAGGGTGGCCAGTACCGTCGCGGCGGCCCGAAACAGCCTTTCACGTTCTCAAATCGGGCGGTCTTGCTCGTGATCCCGATCTGGCTCGGCGAGTGCTTGCTGCGCTGGACGAGCCGGATCACCGGCACGTGGATACGCTGCCCGAGCGCCTCCGCGAGCAGCCGGGCGTGGTCGCAAGGCCGTTGCAGGCGGCGCAGCCAGTGCATGGGGACCGGGACGAGAAAGTCGAGCCGCTCCAGCCAGCCGCAGCCTCGCAATGCCGCGGCCAGCCGGTTGGCCAGGTAGCCCGCATTCCGCTCGCGCCCGTGGAACTTCAGGCCGAGCAGCAGCGACCGGAGCGCCGGCGTGTAAACCCCGACGCGGGCGACGCCGGCCACGTTCCAGAATGGCTCGCTCTTGCATCGAGCGCACGCGTCATCATGGATGGCCGGCCGTGGCATGGTCCGGCCGCAGCGCACACAGTACGGCCTGGCCAGAGCCGTCGTCACCTCTTCGTCACACGCGGCGCACATCAAGCCCGCCGATCCGGGTATCCACTCGCCACAGGCGGCGCAGGTTTGCGGGAGAGCCGCGTCGAGCAGGCCGCCGGCGAGGCTGCGCAGCGTGGTAGTGGCCCTGGTCAACATGGGAAGTCCGACGCGGGATACCAGGCGGTATCGTCAGCTCTCGGTTTTCTCGTCGTCGGCCTGCTGGCCGTGCTCGTCGTCCTCGCCGGGCGTGGGCTCGGGGGGCTCAAACGGCGTCACCTGCGGCTGGCCGGCCGCGTCAAGCTGGATCTTCTGGATCCGCTGCTCGGCCTGGTCGAGAATCTGCCGGCAATGGGCGGCCAGGCCCATCGCCTCCTCGTACCTGGCGATGGATTCTTCGACACCGATCTCGCCCGACTCCATGGCTTCGACAATGGCGTCGAGCCGCTGCATGGCTTCCTCGAACTTAAGTCGCTTGGCTGGCTTGCTCATGACTGCCTCGTATGCGCCATAATCTCATGCCGCCCCCGCCGTCGCAAGCACCCGCTCCCCTTCGTGGCTCCGTGGCTTCGTGGCCTCGTGCCTGTTTTTTTTGCCTTTTGACAAGCGGCGGCGGTTGTCCGATACTCCCGCCGTCGAAAAGTGCGCCCGCACCAGGGAGAGCCGCCGGAAGATGCTGGCGGCGGGTGCGCCTGATGGGACCGGTAAGGGATCTGTAGGAGTGTGCAATGGCCGGTCGTCCCTTCGCGTCGCGCGGCGGCCAGGTTGGGCTGCTGTACGGGCTGGTCGCGTTCGCGGTGGTGAGTGTGGCCTCGCTGGGGCTGTTTATCTTTCAATTGACCAAGAACAAGAAGTACGCCAGCGATTACCAGGCTGCGCAAAGGAAGCTGGAAGACTACGGGAATCCGCCGCCGTACTACAGCAATGAGGCCACCGCCCGCAAGACCAAGGTCTTCGCCGCCATGAGCGATGACCTGCACCGGCTGACCAAGCGGGTGACCGGCGTGGAGGAGGATGTGGGGGCGGCGGTGCTGGCGCAGGCCGACCAGGCCGCGGACGGCCTCGCGGCGCGCCTGCCGGGCGTGATCAACAAGGGCGATGCGCTGCTCCCCGCGCTGACGAATCTGGGCGAGCTGTTCGCGCAGGAGAAGGCCACGCGCGAAGCCCTTGGGCGCCAGGTCCAGGATTTGCAGCGCGACAAGGCCGCGCTTACCGAGCAGCTCAAGTCCGTGCAGGAGCAGTTTGGGGCCCAGGTGGCGGGCCTGGGCGGGCAGCTCCGGCAGGCGCAGGAGGAGAAGCTCACGGCGCTGCAGCAGAAAGATGCCCAATTCCGCGAGGTGCAGAGTGCGCTGGATGCCAGCGAGGGGCAGCTCCAGACGCTCAAGCGCGAGGGGAACACCCTGGTGCGGGACAAGGACATCGAGATCGGCCAGCTCAAGACCGTGGTCGACGACTTGCAGAAGAAGATTCAGGCCCTCAAGCCCGGCGGCTTCAATCCGAATGCCATTCTGACCAAGGCGGACGGGCGCATCCTGCGGGCGATTCCCGGCAGCGACGTGGTTTACGTTAACCTCGGCGCCGCCGATAAGATCAGGCCCGGCATGGGCTTTGAGGTCTATTCACCCAACCGCGAAGCCTCAAGCGACCTGCGCGGCAAAGCGTCGCTCGAGGTGGTGACCGTGATGGAGGACACCGCCGAGTGCCGCGTGACGCGCCGGACTCCGCTGCAGCCCATCCTCGAGGCTGATATCGTGGTCAACATCGCCTACGAGCGGAACCGCGCACCGAAGTTCGTGGTCCGCGGCGATTTCGACCTGAACTATGACGGAGTCATCGACTACGACGGGGTGGAAGAAGTGACGGCCCTGATTCGGCAGTGGGGTGGCCAGGTGGTCGACGATGTGGACGAATCGGTCGACTACGTGGTCATCGGGCTGCCGCCGGCGGTTCCGAGCGCCGGGGCCGAGGCGAAGGCCAGTGAGGTGGTCCGCGACCAGGCGCAGCAGAAGGAACTGGAGCGCAGCCGCTTCCGCGCCCTGGTCGAGCGGGCCCAAAAGATGTTCATCCCGGTGATCACGCAGAACCAGTTCCTGTACCTGACCGGCTACGCCGGCGACGCGACGGTCACCCAGCGCCAGTAGCGGCCGGGCTCTGTCCCGGCCGTAGATCACCGGCGAGACGCCGGTGCCACAGGTGCCACACGTGATGTAGCGGCCGGCCGTCGAGGGCCAACCGGCCACCGCCAGGGTGCTATCCCCTCTTTCTGCCCCGCCCGACTTTCAGAAAGGCGAGCAGCAGGGCCACGCTCGGCAGCGTGGCGCACGGACTTCCGCAGCCGTCGATCGGTTTCG
>Ga0315291_10001928_pt1 | contig 27457 bp, 22 predicted proteins | sample YL17G12_20_MG_FD_203070 | JGI IMG/M metagenome (GOLD analysis project Ga0315291, IMG submission 203070) | Sediment microbial communities from Yellowstone Lake, YNP, Wyoming, USA - YL17G12_20 | ecosystem: Environmental > Aquatic > Freshwater > Lake > Sediment | place: USA: Wyoming | collected...
CGATATCTTTTGGACAGATTGTTTTCCTCAACGATGCTGAAAGGGGAAACTCCGTATTTCTCCGCAATAGCAGAAACCGTCTCCCCTTTTTTAACCTTATGCAGAAAATATCCCTTTTGTTCCGGAATCTCTTTTTGTTTTAAGGCAAAAATATCTTTGCCCCCTTTGGGGATCCTCAATTCATAGCCTTTGATTTGCGGAGGAGTAACCCCTCTGAGTAATTCAGGATTAAGCTCCTTAATCGTGTCCACACTGACGTTCAAAGCTTGTGCGATGGCTTTTAAATCGGTTGATCTTTCCATATTAACCACATCGAATTCCACCGGCTTTTCATATTCCACCTCAAATCCATATTTCGTGGGATCCTTGGCGATTATAGTGGCTGCCAGATATAATGGCACATAATCTTCTGTTTGTTTTCTCAAATCCAATTTCCAGAAATCCTTGGTATTTTGTTTTTGTATAGTTCGGTCAACTCTTCCTGGTCCCCCATTATATGCGGCTAAAGCTAAAAGCCAATCTCCATATCTTTCATAAAGAGATTTTAAAAAGTTACAGGCCGCATAGGTCGATTTTACAAAATCCCTTCTTTCATCGTACCAAGTATTCCTCTTAAGATTATAAAGCCTGCCGGTAGAGGAGATGAATTGCCAGGGACCAACAGCATGTGCCCAGGAATAGGCTTTACAGTTAAATCCGCTCTCGATCAAGGGAAGATAGACCAAATCGTGAGGCAATCCCTTTTCTTTTATTATTTTTTCCATCAGGGGAATGTATTTACCGGAACGAGACAAATACCTTTCAAAAGGCTTTCGAGCGATAGTCTGAAGATAGGTGATGGCATTTTCCACCCTCTCATTCCAGACAACAGGCATATCATAAATGACTGTCGTCTCCGCTACCTGAAGCAAAGGAGGGACTTGATATTCTTCTTTTAGTTTTTTGAAATTGTGAATATCTTTAAACCTTTCCACAAAGGCGGAGACTGAGGCATCATCGGAAAGGGCTCCTAAATAAAGTAGAGTGACTTTATAGTCAGCCGAGGTCTCGTGTAAAAGCTGATTGAATTTATCCGCATATTTGGAAGAGGTCTCCTCATCCACGTCAATATTAGATAAAATCTCCAAAGCTTTTTCGAAATCCTGTTGTGCTTCTTTCCAGTTGGCATCCTGATTGGCGCTTACCCCTAAGCCATAATAATACTCCACCTCTTTTAATTGCTCCAAAAGCATTTGATCTTGGATGGAGAGGTCATTTTCAGAAGAACTTTTTTCACGGGTGATTTCATCTACTACCCTGGGTTGGATAGTTTGTTTAGAGCAGCTCAACAAAAATAAAGCCAGAAATAGAATCAAAAAATATTTTGTCTTCATCGCACCTCCTTTAGGATAAATCCATAAGGACCAATCCCCAAAAGATATAACTCGTTGCTATATATATTAATTCAAATAATTTGTCAAGTATTTTTTGAAAACTCTTTTATAATTGAAAAAACAAGATCATCTTTTTCTGCATCTAACCAGATAACATCCTTTTCTTTTTTGAACCAGGTAAGCTGTCTTTTAGCATATCTTCTGGTGTTTCTCTTTATCAGATCAATGGCATTTGCCAAGGTTAATTTTCCCTCCAGATAACCAAGCAATTCCTTATACCCGTAAGTTTTCAGAGGAGAAGCAAAAGCATATCCCATTTTTTTAATTTTTTTTACTTCATTCAATAAACCATCTTGCATCATCTGATCGACCCTCTGGTTAATTCTTTCATAAAGTTTTTTTCTATCTAATTTCAATCCGATTTTAATAAATTCAAATTCTTCCGGCTCATATTCCCCCTTTTTCTGAAGCTCGGTAATCGTTTTTTTAGTAAGCTCACAAACTTCCAGTGCTCGAATTATCCTCATTTCATCATTGGGATGAATCCTTAAAGCGGCTTCAGAGTCTTTTTCTTTTAATCTATTATATAAAAATTTTTCCCCAAATTTTCCCGATTCCTTTTTGAGCCTTTCTCTTATGGTCTGATCTGCCTTAGGACCTTTGAAAAATCCTTTGAGCAAAGCTCTCAAATATAAGCCAGAGCCCCCAACTATAATGGGGACTTTTTTTCTTTTTATCACCTCCCGGATGATCTTCTTAGCCTCTTTTGCATAATCTGAGGCAGAGAATCTTTTATTCAGATCGACTAAATCGATCAGATGAAAAACAGTCTTTTTTTGTTCCTCTTTAGTCGGTTTAGCTGTTCCAATATCAAGATATTCATAGATTTGCCTAGAATCAGCCGAAATAATCTCACCTTTTAATATATCGGCAACTTCAAGGGATACTTTGGTTTTTCCTACAGCCGTGGGACCCAAGATAACTAACACTTTTTCCATTTTTATGAATCTGCCCCTATGTCATTCTGAGTCCCGCCAAAGGCGGGGGGAAGAATCTCATCTTTGTTTTGAGATGCTTCGCTTCGCTCAGCAGGACAAGCATACGAGTCAACCATTAAGACCGATCGAGATTAACTTCTTTTGAATTTTTTATCTAATTCTTTTAAGGGAATTTTTATGATAGTCGGTCTTCCATGAGGGCAGGTATGGGGATTTTCTAAGGTGAAAAGTTGTCTATAAAGGGAGCTCATCTCCTCTTTGGAAAGTCTTTGCCCAGATTTTATCGCGGCTTTACAGGCAAATGATTGGGCTGTTGACTTGATCTTATCTTTACCTGATTTTAGATTCTCATCCAGATCGGCTAAAAGGTCTTTTAAAAATACTCTTTCCGATTGATTTTTCAATGTTGGTGGGACAGCTTCAATTACCACACTCTTTCCCCCAAAGGGCTTGATCTCAAATCCTATTCTATTTAGAATATCTGAAAAATTCTCATAGACGAAAAACTCTTGAGGAGAAAGCTCCACTACTGAGGGGAACAATAACTTCTGGGATAACGCTTTTTTCTCAGTCAAATTCTTATAGGTTGCCTCATACAATATTCTCTCATGAGCCGCATGCTGGTCTAAAATCAAAAGCTCATCCTCTTTCTGGATAAGAATATACTGGTCAAAAGCCTGGAAAAGAATAATTCCTGAGGGTAAACTCTCTTTTCTTTCCTCTGCTTCTGGAGTTTCTTTTGGAGTGTCAACCTTTCCCCCGCAATTTGCGGGGGATCCACCTTCGGTGGATAGGTTGACCAGTGAACTCTTATCTCCACCATATATCTCTTTAATAATATCCTCTTGGAATAAAACCTTCTCTTTTTTGTCCGTAAGATATGTGGATGGTGTCTCTTTGATCAGGCTTGATTTTGTTTCTTTATCCAGAGTCACAGCTTTCTCCCCAGGAAATTCATAGACCGGCATCACCAAAGAGGTGCTCAGCGATTTTTTTACGGCTAAATTTAAAAGATTATAGATTTGATTTTCATTGGAAAATTTCACTTCCTTTTTAGTAGGATGGACGTTGACATCGATTTTTTCTGGATCGATTTGAATGAAGACAAAGGCGATGGGGAATTTTCCCTGGGGCAAATTCTCGCCATAGCCCGACTGAATGGCATGATTTAAAGCTCGGGAGGAAACCGGTCTTCGATTGACAAAAAGATGAATCTGTGCTCGGCTGGATTTGCAGATTTCCGGTTTTCCTAAAAAGCCAAAGACAGATGGCTCGGTTTGTTCCTTTTTTATTTCTACTAATTTTGAAGCGAAATCCTTTGCCCAGAGCTCTTCTATCCTTTGGGCAAGAGAGTCTGTCTTTTTTAAATTGAACAACTCCCGTCCATCGGTTTTGAACTTGAAAGAGATTTCTGGATAGGCTAAAGCATAATTAGTCAATAGCTCGATTATATGTTTGGTCTCAGTCAAAACAGTTTTCAAGAATTTCCTTCGCGCTGGGGTATTATAAAAAAGTTCACTGACTGAAACTGTCGTTCCCTGGATTGTTCCTATTTCCTTTTTCTCTTTTATTATTCCCCCTTCAACTTTCAAAAAAGTCCCGGATAAACTTTCCTTAGTTTTAGTAGTCAACTCCATCAAAGAGACCGAAGCAATAGAAGGAAGAGCCTCCCCCCGAAATCCTAAACTGTGGATATTATACAAATCATCTATCGATTTTATCTTGCTGGTGGCGTGCCTTTGCAAAGCCAGAGCCGCATCCTCACTGCCCATCCCTTCCCCATCATCAACAACTTTAATAAATTTTATCCCCCCGGATTTTATCTCCACAGAGATATGTGAGGCAAAAGCGTCGATGGAGTTTTCAACCAACTCTTTCACCACCGAAGCAGGCCTTTCCACCACTTCTCCCGCTGCAATTTTGCTAACCAAATCTTCGGGTAATATGACGATATTGTTTTTCATATTTCTTTATTTTTCCTGTGTCATTCTGACCCTGCCTTTGGCGGGGGAATCAATCTGTCATTGCGAGCCCATCTGGGCGAATCAATCTCTAAATAGTTAGACTCAATGAGATTGCTTCGTCGTCCATATGGACTCCTCGCAATGACGGATTAAAACGCCAACTTCCACACCGGCAAATCTTCAAATTTCTGATACATCGCCATACTCCAACTCATTCGTCATTAATCATTAATCATTCGTCATTTTTTTGTTTTTATTCTTTCAATATTCCCTTTCACTATCCCAATCTGCTCCGGCATACCAATTTTCTCATATATCTTGAGAGCTTTATTAAGATATTTAAGCGCGCTATCTAAATCCCCTTTTACTTGGTAAACAATAGCAATGTTATTCAGACCACCAGCCTCACCCTGCCTGAAACCTATCACCTTATGAATCTTCAAAGCATCCTGATGATACTTCAAGGCCTTATCCAGATCGCCCTTAAGATAATAAACATTACCGATGTTGCCCAATTGATTTGCCTCATACTGCCTGAGGCCTGTCTCCTTCTGAATCTTTAAGGCATCCTGTAGATACTTCAAAGCCTGATCCAGCTCACCTTTAGTTTGATAGACCAGACCGATGTTGCCCAAAGCAGTTGCCTCACCTTCTCTAAAGCCTATGTCTCTATGTATCTTAACTGCTTCTTCATATTGCGCTAATGCCTCATCTAAACTTCCTCTCGAATAATAAACCAAACCGATGGCAATTATTTGCTGTGCCTCGCCCTGCCTGAAACCTATCTCCTTAGCAATCTTTAAAGCATCCTGATGACACTTCAAAGCTAAATCCAGCTCACCCTTAGCTTGATAGACCAGACCGATGTTGCCCAAAGCATTTGCCTCACCCTCTTTGAAACCTATCTCCTTATCAATCTTCAAAGCCTCTTGATGATACTTCAAAGCCAAATCCAGCTCACCTTTATCTTTATGGATCACACCGATGTTGCCTAAAGCCGCGGCTTCGCCTTCCTTATCTTTGAATTGTCGGGCAAGATCCAATGATTCCTCATAATTTTCCAAAGCCAAAGAAAACCTTCCAGAGGTATAATAACAAATTGCGATAAGGTTGTAGAGAGCGACAAGTTGCTTTGCTTTTGCTTCTTTCATCGCCTTTTGGAACTCGGAAATAGCTTCATCCCATTTATATTCTGCCATCAATTTCGTGCCTTCAAGAAATGGGTCAAAGACAGGCGGGTCTGCAGAGGGCAAGCCGTCAGTATAAATCGAGATTCCGAAGTGCCTTTCAATGTTTTCTATATTCTTGTTGGCTATCTCGACCTTCCTGTCAGTTTCTATTGTCTTTTCTTCAAGTCGCTTCAGCTGCTCTTTTTCTTCCTTTCGCAAACGAGCTCGTCGAGGCAAAACCCAAGCGAAGAGGGCAACCAGAATAGCAATTATGCCAAGTACAATTGTCCAGAGCAGTTCCCGGCCAAGAAGTTTAAGAAGAAATTTTATTATTCCCATAAATTTATTTTACATTCGTCGAGTATAAAACCCGACGCTACGATTTTCTTTTCAGGTAGCCGCAGGCTTTAGCCTGCGAAAAATCAATTTTTCTTCAACTACGCAACCTAAAGGTTGCGGCTACCATTTCTATATACATCCGAAATTCGACATTCGTTATTCGTCATGGTTACTTTTTTTCGTCGGGTATGAAACCCGACGCTACAATTTTTACTCGCTTTATGTAGGGACAGGGCTTGTCCCTGTCCGAAATTTCAGACGGACAGCCACGAGGGCTGTCCCTACATTAATTTGATATATATTCACCGCCAAATCCTTCGGCAATTTCCAGATAGGTAGATCTTCAAATCTTACATAAACCGCCATATCTCTTATCCTTCATTCGTCATCAGTCATTCTTAATTAATTATTAATCATCCGTCATTATTTTTTATTCGTCATTAATCATTCTTTATTCGTCATTATTCATCATTCATTCTTCATTTCCTTTTTTACTCTTTCAATATTCCCTTTCGTTCCCTCAATCTCCTTTGGCATCCCTATCTCTTCAAATATCTTCAGAGCCTTATTATAATACTTCAAAGCGTCTTTTAAATTGCCTTTAGTTTCATATACCAGACCGATGTTGCCCAATTGACTTGCCTCATTTTGTCTATAACCTATCTGCTTGCTAATCTCTAAGGATTTCTGATGATACTTCAAAGCCAGATCCAGCTCACCTTTAGCTGGTCTGCCAGAGGCGGATCTGCCTCTGGCAGAATAAACCAGACCGATGTTGCCCAAATCACTTGCCTCACCCTGTTTGAAACCTATTTCCTTATCAATCTTCAAAGCATCCTGAAGATACTTCAAAGCCAAATCCAGCTCACCTTTAGCTTGATAGACCAGACCGATGTTGCCCAAAGCATTTGCTTCACCCCATCTCCGTCGCAATTCCCTTTCCACCACCAACACTTCTTCAAAACGTTTCAAAGCCAAATCCAGCTCACCTTTAGCTTCATAGACCAGACCGATGTTGCCCAAAGCACTTGCCTCACCTTCTTTGCGACCTATCTGCTTATTAATCTCTAAAGCATCCTGATGATACTTCAAAGCTGTGTCCAGCTCACCTTTAGCATAATAGATCAAACCGATGTTGCCCAAAGCTCTTGCTTCACCTTCTTGATCATTGATTCTTTTTCCAATTAAGAGAGCTTCCTGATAATGAGCCTCAGCTTCTTGGCGCTTGCCCAGGGTGGACAAGGCATTACCAATTAAAATCAAAAGGGCTTCTCTTTCGGTATCTTCAGTCTTTAGTTTTAGACAAACTTTAAAAGTATCTATGGCTTCAGTATATTTCTCATCTTTATATAAAGAGTGGCCTTTTTCAAAAAGTCTTTTTAACTGCGGGTTTTTTGTTCCTGGCAAACCATCGAGATACTCCGCCATCTCACCAACTTTTCTCTCTAACTCTTCAACCACTTTTTTTGGCGCTGTTGGGAAAAACATCTTATCGACAAAATAACCTATCGCTGCAATACCACCAAGTATTGTGGCGATTATTAGAATCTTTTCAAGCAGACTTTTTGGCTTTTTCGGTCTTCCCTTTTTCTTTTTCATAAATCTTTTTGTCTAAGCTCGTCGGGTATAAAACCCGACGCTACTTTTTTTATCCGTCATTCGTCATTAATCATCCGTCATTAATCATTAATCATCCGTCATTTTCTTTTATTTTCTTTTTTAACTCATTTAATTTATTTAAAGCATCTATAGGAGTCAACTTATCAGTATCAATTTTCTTTAACTCCTCGATAATTTTATTTTCCATAGGTGAGAAAAAGCTTAATTGAAAGGCTTTTTTTGCTGGTTTTGTTATATCTTGATAGGAAACCTCCGCCTGTTCCAATTCTGCTAAAATCTTTTTTGCCCTTTCTAATACCTCTTTGGGAATTCCGGCTAATCTTGCCACCTGAATCCCATAGGAATCATCACATCCCCCAGGGACGATCTTTCTTAAAAATATTATCTCATCCTCCCATTCTTTGACCGCCACATTGTAATTTCTAACCTTAGGAAGATATTTAGCCAGCTCAGTTAGCTCATGATAATGTGTTGCCACCAAGGTTCGGGAGGACAAATTAGGATGATTATGAATGAACTCGGTTATTGCCCAGGCTAAGGACAAACCATCAAAAGTGGAGGTTCCTCTGCCGATTTCATCTAAAAGGATCAAACTTTTAGGGGTGGCGTTATTTAAAATATTGGCGGTCTCATTCATCTCCACTAAAAAAGTGCTCTGACCTAAGGCGATATTGTCCATAGCTCCCACGCGGGTGAAGATTCTATCGACCAGACCGATTTTAGCTTTCTTTGCTGGAACAAAAGAGCCGATCTGAGCCAAAAGGACGATCAATCCCACTTGTCTTAAATAGGTCGATTTGCCTGCCATATTGGGTCCGGTGATGATATGAATTTTTTCCTCTGAATTGAGCAAAGTATCATTGGGAATAAATCCCTCCTCTAAAATCTGTTCGATAACCGGATGTCTCCCTTCCTCAATTATGATTTCATCTTCTAAAGTTGCCTCTGGTCGCACATAATTATATTTCTCTGCCACCTCGGCGAAACTTAATAGGACATCAAGTTGTGCTAAAAGCTCCGCAGTCTTTTGAATCGCCTCTATATTTTCGCTCACACCTGACCTGAGCTCTAAGAAGAGATCGTATTCCAACTGGAAAATCTTTTCCTCCGCCCCCAAAATTATCTCCTCTTTCTCTTTCAATTCCGGGGTAACATATCTTTCAGCATTGACCATAGTTTGCTTTCTGATATAAGAAGAGGGGACTTTGGACAGATGCGGTTTGGTCACCTCAATATAATATCCAAATATCTTGTTAAACCCCACTTTCAAAGAAGGGATGGATGTTCCTTTCCTTTCCTTTTCTTGTAAGGTTGCAATCCATTCTCTCGAAGATTTGATCTCTATATTCAATTGGTCCAGTTCTGGGCTATACCCCTTTTTAATTATCCCTCCCTCATTTATGACTGCAGGAGGGTCATCGATAATTGCTTTCTCAATTAGTTCGACTATGTTTTGGGTATCTGGAAGATCATCTTTTATTTTTTGGAGAAGATGAGACTTTGTTTCACCCAAAATCTTCTTAATCTGAGGAACATTCTTTAACGATTCTTTCAAGCCGATCAAATCCTTAGGATTTGCCTTCCCATAACCTAATTTACCAGCCAATCTTTCGATATCTAAAATTTTATCCAAAATCTTTCCTAAATCAGAAGCTACTCCCTTATTCTTTAGAAGTTCAGCAACTGCATCCTGTCTTTCCTTAATCTTCTCCACACTCAAGAGAGGTTTTAAGATCCGGTCCTTAAGCATCCTTGCACCCATAGGGGTCTGAGTATGGTTCAAGACAGAAAACAAGGTATTTTTCTTTTCATCTGTTCCCCAGGATGAAAAAACCTCCAGATTTCTCAGTGTGGTAGAATCCAAAAACATCTGGTCTGAATCGGAGTCTTTCAAAATCTTGTTAATATGAGGGAGAAAAGTTTTTTTGGTATGTTGCAAATAAGATAAAATCCCACCTGCCGCACCGATTCCCAATTTTTCATCTTTCAATCCAAATCCATCCAAAGAAGATGTCTTAAAATAGGAGGTCAAGGTATTATATGCGAAATCGTAGGTGAATTTGAAATCTTCTAAATAGGTAAAGGTGGTCTGGTTCTCGATAATTTTCAGCTCTTTGGATTTCTCCTCTCTTTCTCCTTCCGCCAAGAGTATCTCCGAAGGTTTTAAAGTATTGAGTTTCTCTATTATCTTCTGGGCTCTATCTTCTTCAACTTTAAACTCGCCGGTGGTCAGATCCAGAAGAGCCAAACCCATTCTATCTTTTCCGTCCTTCGAGGAGCAACAGACGATGCTGGCCAAATAGTTTTTATCACCGGACTCGATGATCTGGTCTAAAGTTATTGTCCCCGGGGTTATCAATTCCACCACTTCCCTTTTTACTATCCCTTTAGCTTTTTTCGGGTCCTCTACCTGCTCGCAGACCACTACCTTTTTCCCGGCTTTGATCAACCGGGAAATATATTTTTCAGCCGCATGGTATGGAACTCCAGCCAAAGGAACCTTCTCCGCCTTGCCATGAGAACGGGAAGTTAGGGTGATCCCTAAAATCTTTGAGGCGATTTTGGCATCCTCCCCGAACATCTCATAAAAATCACCCATCCGAAAAAATAAAATCTCATCCGGATATAAAGATTTGATCTTATAGTATTGATTCATCAAAGGGGTGTCGATTTTTCCCATTTTTTCCTAGATCCTATGTCAACCTTATTAAGATTTTGCGTGACATAAGTGTCGCTACTCCAATTGTGGGGCTATAGTTTTGAGTTACTTTATTCGGTAATTCGTCATTCGTCATCAATCATTCGTCATTCTTCATTCGCTATCACGCCACACAAGTGTCGCTACTCCCATCAGCCTAAAGCTACCACAAAGTTATCTTGTAAAGCTCCTTTTCCTCTTTTTCCAATCTCTCTTTTATTTTCAAAGCTTTTTCTTCTGAGCTAAATTTTCCTACCAAAACTTGATAGTATCTTTTCCCTTCAATGATTTTATCTTGAATTTTAGTATTAAACCCCTTCTTTTTGAACTTTTCCATTTGTTTTAAGGCATTCTCTTTTTGACCAAAGACCCCCACTTGAATAGTATAACTGATCCCAGCAATTTTTGTTATGGGAGTTTGTTTTTTGGGTGGGATATCGCTTTCCCTCAGTTCAGTTTCTTGTGCCATTTGAATTCCTTTAGGGAATTTCTCTTCATAAAGATTTTTATAAAGAAGGGATTGGTCCTGATTTAATTCACGATAACATAAAGACAATTGAAACAAGGCCAAAGATAAGACTTCGGATTGGGGATAAAGATTCAAAACTTTTTTATATTCCTCGATAGCCCTATCATAATCTTTTTTAGAAAAATGGATATCCCCCAAACCTAACTGAGACCAAGGCGCCCATTCTGACTCGGGGGACTTCTTTAAAAGATTTAAAAATAATTTTTGAGTCTCCTCTGTTTTCCCTGAAGCCAAAAGACTATAGGCATGCATCCATAAAACTTGGGGTAAAAAAGGGCTTAAGGGAAACATTTTTTCAAATTTCTGTGCTAAATCGATGACTGAAAAATGGAATCCTTTGGAAAAGTCATACTGAATCAGATTGACTAAAGCCTCATCTGATTTATCAAACCTTTCATTCTGTGAAGCCTTCTTTAAATACTCTAAAGATTTTTCCCCTTCCCATTCTATTTTACCTAAATAAAACCAGGCAATAGGGTCTTGCGGATTTGCCTTTCCGCCGGAGGCGGATCCTTCGGATAAGTAATCTAAAAAAAGAGTTTTTGCCTTTGAAAAATCCCCTTGATTGAAATAACCAACCGCTTCATCCAAAGTTTGGGAAAAAACTATGTTATTTTTAAGGAGAAGAAAAATTAAGATGGACAGAAAAAATAGCCGGCCCACGGCTGATTTATTTAAAAAAAAATCGTGGTGGTTGTTTTTCTCCATCTTCTTAAATGTTATAAGAGTTCCAGCTCTTACAATTCGGACATCTCCACAGAGGTTCATTTGAATTATGTCCACATTTTCGACAGATGAAATTGGTCGAAGGCGAAGGGCAGGTATCAAATAGACTATCAATGATATGTTTTGCTTTATAGGTCTGCCCTCTATCCTGATGAATTCTCAAAAGGCTCAATTGAGCCGGAAGATACTCTGGATCAATATCCAGAATCAAAGCATACCTCTCTTGGGCTTGCTCGGTTTTACCTCTTTTCTCATCCAAAGTAGCTAAAGCGAAAAGGGCATGGGTGTTCTTGGGATCTCGATTTAAGATCTGGTCGTAGATTTTTTCGATCTCTCCAAAGCTTCCCATTTCAAATAAAGTTTTCTCCAATTTTTCAAATATTAGATAGGCAGCTTTAGGGACTTTCTCCGCTAATTTTTTCCAGGATTCAACGGCTTCTTCCAGCCTTTCATCGCTACGATAAGCTTCCCCTAAAAAAATATAAGCCGGAACACATTTCTCATCGTAATTTAAAGCCTCCTTATAAGCCAGTCTGGCCTTATGATATTCCCCTTTGGAAGCTAACTCTTTTCCGAGAAAAACCTTATATAAAGCTAAGATCTGCTGATTCTTTTCCTTCTTATCTCTGGTTAATCTCTCTCGAAGCTCAAATGCTTCCTCCCAGTTTCCCGTTTCCTCATATTCGTAAATAAGTTTAGACCCAGCCCAGAAGTCGGTTTCGTTCGATTTGAGCATATCTTTTAAAATCGAGATGGCCTGGCTGTGCTCCCCGGATTCTATACAATCTAAGGCTAAGCTTTTCCTGATCTCCATTTGGTTCTCAAGAGAAAGGTCCGGTCTTAAGTTTAAGTTATTATGGATCTGCAAAGCTTTATCAAATCTTTTCTTTTTTCTGAAAATATCCCCCAATTTCAGATAAGCATCTATGTTATTAGTGTCTTGGCTCACCACCTGCTTGAGCCTTTGAAAGGCTTTAGTATCATCTCCGGATAAAAGAGCTCTTAACCCCTCGATATATAGCTTGTCTGCCGGCTTTGGTTTTACTTTTTTCGATTTGGACCAAAACAGCAAAATTAAAACCACCAGTATGATAATAATCGATAAGATCCACCAGTTGTGTATGTATTCCATTTAACCTCCCACCAATAAAATTCCTTTTATTTTTCTTCTATATCTTCCAAAGGGAGATTCCTTAAGGTGGTGATCTCCTCCAGCAATTTTTTGTTCTCCTTTTTCTGCTCTTTCAAATCGGCTTGAATCCTGAAATAGTATAATACCCCTAACAGAAAAGAGACCAGCATCCCCACCACAAAAGCCCAGAAAGCCACATAAATCATAGGCACCCCCACATATTCTCTACCGAATAAATTTGCTGTGGTTCTCTCCCCGGAGTTATATATGGAAAAACCGATGACCAAGGCGATAATGATCAAGACCAAAAAAATTCTGAAAGCCCACATAGAACCTCCTTTTCGTTTTTTTAATATTAATATACAAAGGATTTAATGTCAATTAAAAAAGAAGAGACAATAGATAAATCTAATTCACCTTTGGAGGATACTTTTTAAACTTCCACCCTTCCATGATTGCGGTGAATTCCCTATGGTTTGGACCAATAAATTGCCTTTCGCAAGAAAACTGAACCACAAACATATTTGCCCCTTTCTTAAAGAGCAAAAGATAACCGACGATGAATTCCTCTACAATTACATTCCCTCCCTCAGAGGAAGACAATTTCCGAGGATCCTCAACAGTTTTTAGATATTTTTTCCTGAAAGTCAACATCTTGGTCCTCACACTATCCACCAAGACCTCTTTCTCTTCTATTTTTTCCGCATCGGTCAAAAAATCTAACTTCAATACATATTCCTGGCGATTCTTCAGTTTCTTTTTGTCTTTCAAAAGTGCTTCTGAGAATTCCTCTAAAGTTATCTGCGTGGTATCGGCAATAATGATTATAGTGGGGATAGTGACCTCATAGGAAGCAAATCGGGTGGTTCTATCTACCTCATAATTTTTCTTAGTTAAAGTAGCCCTAATCAAAGAAGGTTCTTTTTCAGTTTTTAACTTCCAGTTAGATAAAAAAGTGAGGTTATATCCAAATCTTTTATCAGTAAAGACATTCCCTTCCACCTCACCTGTTCTTTTCTTTTGGGCAAAAGAGAGTTGAAAGATTGACAGGATAAATAAAAAGATCGGAATTAAAAGATATATCTTTTTCACAGCCACCTCTTGGTTAACGTTTGTAAGCATAAAATAGTTATTGAAAGATAACTTGGCAACATTTTTATTTTGGCAAAAGTGTAAAAGACGGAAACGAACTTCGCCCTTAAGAGATCTCTTCTGAATAACCAACAGCCATTTATTCATAGAAGGCATTAGTCTTAAGCCAGTAACACAAGTTGTCTTCCCGCTAAAAGCGGGATTATCATAGGTTGGGACAACCTGTGATACCTCATGATAATCTGCTGTGAAATCTGCTCAATCCTCTTCCTGAGCTGTGAATTCAACATTTGGACAGGGATGCGTATGCATTCATACGAACAAGCCCTGTCCCTACTCTTTTTGAGTCTCCCGCGTCTATGGTTTAGATAGATTCAAAATAAACATCCGCACATAAGTAAACAAAGTGATCAAAATCATCCCCACTCCGATCCAGAGAAAAACTTCCTTCCAGAAAGTGAGGTTGATTAAATAAAAAAACAAAGCTATCCCTAAAATCGAGGTAGTGTATTTGCCAAAAAGTGTGGGGGTGGGCACCATTTTTTTCTTTTTGATGAGGATGATCCCGCCTATGCTGATTGCTGAATATTCGATCAAAAGCAAGATCAAAACCCATAGAGGAAAACTATGATGAACGGTTAGATAGATTGCCAATGAAGCGATTATGATCTTATCCACCGTGGGATCTAAGATTCTTCCCAGATCGGAAATTTGGTTTAATTTCCGGGCTAAATAGCCATCGAATATATCGGAGAAATAGGCTATACCCAGAAGGATGATAGCGATGACTAAACCAGAATTGGTTTTTTTCAATAGAAAATAAAAAGCAAAGGGCAATAGAAAAAGGCGAAAAAGTGTCAAAAGGTTGGGCCACAAAAGAAGATCAGTTTTTTTAATCTGCATTAGACTTATTATCTTTAATCATTTCCTTAGCGTGTTTCAAAGTCAGCTCACTTATCTTTTCCCCGGAGATCATTCGAGCGATCTCTTTTACCCTTTCTTTTTCATTCAATTCTTTTATTTTCGTAACGGTTCTTTGTTTTTCTGTTTCTTTAAAAACCTTGAAATGATGTTGAGCTTGTGAGGCGATCTGCTGAAGATGGGTGATGCAGATTATCTGATGATTAGAGGATAAAGACTTTAACCTTTTTCCTACCGAATCAGCAACTTCTCCACCAATACCCACATCCACCTCATCGAAAATCATAGTTGGAATTCGGTCCGATTTAGCTAATACGGATTTCAAACCTAACATAATCCTGGAGATTTCACCGCCAGAGGCGATCTTAGCCAAAGGCTTTAATTCCTCACCAGGATTAGGAGAGACGAAAAATTCAATATTATCTATCCCCTTTTCATCAACATAATATTTTTTGCCATTCAATTCTAAAAGTCCACACTCATCTTCTTTATATGAAATCCTGACCTCAAATTCTGTTTTCTCCATCCCCAAAAAGGAAAGCTCCTTTTTCATTTTTTTAGCCAACTCTTCCCCCTTTTCTTTCCTTTTATCAGACAAAAGAAGAACGTTTTTCTTCAATGTTTTAGCAAGGACTTCTATCTCCTTAGAAAGACTTTCAATTTTTTCATCCAAATTTTCAAAGAGATCAAGTTCTTTTAAAAGTTCTTCAGCATACTTAAAAATTTCGGAGATTTCAGAACCATATTTTTTCTTAAGGCTATTAATTAGATTAAGTCTCTCTCTTATTTCCTCCAATCTTTGGGGATCAAATTCCAAATTGTTCAAATATTTTTCGAAAAAACGGGAGATGTCTGAAATCTGAATCAGCGAGGTTTCTAAAGCCTTGGTGTAATCTTTGAATTTAGAATCTATCTGGCTGGCTTTGTCCAGCTCTTTTTTGGAAAAAGATAATCTTTGAGATACAGAATTTTCCGAATCATAAAGCTCTTTGTAGGCAGTGGAAAGAATTTGGTGAAGGATCTCTATGTTCTCTAAGATCTTTTTTCCTTCAAGCAATTTCTCATCTTCGCCCAGACTCAAATTCGCTCTTTCAATCTCGTTTACTTGAAAACTGTAAAGCTGTTTTTTTTCTTGATTCTCCTTTTCGCTCTTTTGAATTTCATCTAATTCTTTTATTTTGCTCCTCAACTGAAAATAGATCTGGCTCACTTCTTCTTTAAGTTGATTCAAATCACCAAAGTTATCCAGATATTCCAGATGATTGGATATATTTAAAAGCGATTGATGCTGGTGCTGTCCATGGAGGTCGGCCAACCTGTCCCCGATCAATTTTAAATTAGCCAAGGTTACTTGTTTATCATTAACAAAACATCTGCTCGCCCCCTTAGAAGAAACTTCTCTGCGAATAATCAGAATATTCTCATCTAAAAGAATTCCTAAAGAAGCTAAAAGTTTTTGAATTAAATCTTTACTCCCTATCTCAAAAATCCCCTCAATTATCGCTTCCTCCGCTCCAGTTCTCACCATCTCCGTCGTAGCTCTTTCTCCCAAAACCAAGTTTACCGCGCCGACGATGATGGATTTACCCGCGCCGGTCGCTCCGGTTAAAACATTTAATCCCGGATAAAATTCAATATCCAAATCCTCAACTAAAGCATAATTTTTTATGCGGAGATTTTTAAGCATGTAAATTTTAAGTTTACTTTTCTGTTTTCTTTAATTAAGAGGGTAAGTTGCTCGGTTCAGCAGCTTGAGGTTCGGGGACCTCGAGCTACCCAAATCGGAAAAATGAGAATTGGGTAGCCCTGGGTCCCTGAACCCAGGGCTTGATATTAAAAATCCTTCAAACATTTATCAATCGTTTGCTGAATATGAAAGGGAACAATATCAATGTCACGACCCTGCTGAAACAAGAGTAGTGCAGCTTTCAAATCTTTATCCCCTTTTGCAAACTATTTGTTTGCCAATTTTTTATTGTTTTTCATAAAGAACCTTCCCCTTTTGAAGAATCTCACAAACGAAATCATCCCCAATCTCTAAGCGGTGTTTGAGCTCTTTAGGGGTGTAGACCAAAGGTGAGAAGGGCAATATTCTGTTTTCTTCTTTGACCAACTTTCTAACCTGCACCCTTCGATCAATCTGACTTTTTTTTGTATTCTTTATGATCAGCAAATCCACATCACTATCCTTTGTAGGTTTTCCATAAGCATAAGAACCAAAAAGAATAACCTTTTCCGGCTCATAGGCAGTTTTAATTTTCTGAAGCATCTTTGCGATAATGTCTTCAGTAGATCTATCTCTGTTTTTAACTTTTACCATAATCACTTCTCCCCTTGGGGCCTGATTCCCCAGTGGAACTTTCTTCTCAAGATGGAATAGAAAGAAGATTCGGGGAATTTTATCAAATTGACTGAATGGTCTGCTTTACTGACTAAAACCGCCTCTCCTGATTTAACCGGCTCAGCTACCTGACCATCCACAGTCAGCATAGCGTCTCTTTTTGAACATTCAACCACTATTTTCAGATTTTCATTTTCAGAGAAGATGATAGGACGGGAGGCTAAAGTATGAGGGCAAATCGGTGAAACGATGATAACATTCATCTGGGGATGGATTATGGGTCCACCTGAGGCTAAGGAATATGCAGTTGATCCTGTAGAGGTGGAGAGGATCAATCCATCTGCTGAATAGGAGCAGACAAACTCCTCATTATCATATAAATGCATTTGAATTAACCGGGCCACATTTCCTTTGTCGATAACCACATCATTTAAAGCATACAAAAATGGTTTTTCATCCCCTTCGATTTTGGTCTTTAAGACCATCCTTTTTTCGAGCAAAAAATCTTTTCGGGCTATTCGATCCAGCGTTTTTTCTATGTCATCCGCAGTTATCTCTGTCAGAAAGCCAAAGCTTCCTAAATTTATTCCCAAAATAGGATTCCCTCGCTCTCCCACTGCTCGAGCGGCAGCAAGCATCGTCCCGTCTCCCCCCAAGGAGATGATTATCTCAGAGTGCTCGGGTAGTTTTTCTCGAGGGAAAATCTTTTCATCATAGTCCCAGAGAGGTTTCAATGCTTCATCCAGACAAAAATCAACCTTATTTTCTTTAGCCCAGGAAATCATCCTTCCTACAGTTTCTTTAGCCCCGGGCTTTTTAACATTAGCGATTATGCCTATGCTTTTCATATTAGTGTCGGTTAAAGTTGTTCGCCAATATGGTTGATGGCGTTAAGAGTCTATCGACCTCTTCCGCATTCAAACTTTCCTTTCTTAAAAGATTTGGATATGCCTTGAGCAAAGTCTCATAAAACATATAAACCACTTTTTGCTCGAGGAAGTTAGGGTGACCTACATAAGATGAGGTAGTTAATTCCTGAACCAATTTCCTTTTTCTGGAGATAGGTGCAACGATGACTAATCTTCTTCCAATGCCAATTTGTGGCTCCACTCTTAAAAGCGCATAAAATCGCTCCAAGGCGCTGGTTATGGGAGTCTTGTCTTCTACTTCAAATGCGAAAATTGGAGTGTTATCTTTGTGAAACCAGATACAATCGATTTGTTCAATTTTTTTTCTTAAATCCACTCTTAAGTTTTTCAAAGGAAATTCCTTCAGATATTTTAAATCCTTAAAGATATCTTTGCCCGCTATTATCATCTCTCTTTTACCTAAATAAGGAATGAAACCTGCCTTGCTGCCAAGCATAATAAGCCGGTAGATCATCTGATCATGCCGCGATCCAACCGGGACCTCAGTCGACAAAACCCCTTCTTCTCCAAGATCAAACTCATGTTGAATAATCAATTCCTCAGGCCTTTTAAGTTCCCATAATCTTCCATTTCTCGAAACTGCTATTTCTTCTAAAACATCCAGAATGTCCTTTTCGGGTGGAGGCAGATGAGTGTTAATTAACAAGGGAAGTATGGAGGTTACTATTTTGTCAAAATCGACTTTCTTCTCTCGTCTTAAAAAACTGATCATATAATATCGAAGGCGGTCTTTAGCTTTAATGTAATCCCCTATCTTTTTTTCGTTGGCTTTCTTTATATGCCATCTGTCATCCAGGCCAAGTTCAAACTCTTTTGCCAACAGCTCTGCTACATCGCCGGTTGTTTTCAATGCCAGTTTATCAATTAGCTTCGCTTCAAAAAGCTCAGGCACAACAGCTCGCATAATTTCCTCTAAAGTTGCTCCCCCACCTCTAACAATCTCTCGCTCAGCCGCATTTAAAATAACCTTGACAGCAGGCAAAGCTGGAGGCTCAAAGGAAGGATACAAACCCTTTGATTTTCTAAAATTAATTATAAGTTGTTCCCCCAGAACTCTAAGAGGATTTTTCTTTTTGTGTATTGAGGTAGTATGTGTAGGTTGTGCTACTGTATTAACATATTCAAAACCTGCATCCTTTGCGCCATCTTTTATAGCATACCAAAGCCCTGCATCTTTATGATGAAAAACCAAAGATAGCCAGGCATCTTTCTTTAAAACTTTACACATTTCGACCATAGATTGCTGTAACAAACTTAGATATTCTTCTTTGGAATGTTTCTGGTCACCACCTTCTATTACTTCTAATTCTCTATCCTTTTGAGTGATCTTAAAACCAAACCAGCCATTCCACATAGTTGTTAAATCAAGATAAGCAATATGTGCACCGTATGGTGGGTCAGTATATATATAGTCTATAGATTTTTCTTTTATAAACTTTGACAAATTGGTAGCAGATTCAACCAGTGCTTTAAAAGTATCTCCCTCTTTGAAAAAAACACCTATGTTTGTATTAGAACCCTCTTTTGCTGTTTTTACACAATAAAATCTATATTTGAACCTTTCCCAAACATCCAGAACTATTCTTTTCTTTGGCTTCCAATAACGATATTGAGCAAAAATGCTACTTCCCCCATCCCCTAATCTGTTCTCGCCTCTTGTTGTACTGAGATTATAAGTTAGATTTGCTCTGGCAATTGTGCCAGAGAAAACCAGCTTCATTAAATCTCTGATGGCTTTGTCTTTGATACTCTTTATTTGTTCCCACAGTTCCGCATATACTAATAATTGTCTTTTATCAAATAGGTTCTCTACAAATTCAAAATCTGAATTGCTTGGCAATGTCACTGCATGAGGATACCAACTTTTTATTTTATACTGCTCAATTTTTTTATCATTAGCTTTTCTAGCGAATTCAACTGTTTCCTTTATCCTTTTTTCTAATACATTGAAAGCTATTTGAAATTTACTCAAATCTGCAGGGGCAATACAGGTCTGTCTTGTCAAGAAAATTGCTAAAGGTGAAATATCTACAACTATTGCTTTTCTTCTAAGGGTTAAAGCTTCGATTGCAGTAACTCCACTCCCACAGAAAGGATCTAAAACAGTATCCCCTTTTTTAGAAAACCATTCGATATAGGACCGCACCACATTGGAAGCCTGTTTAGTAAAATACGGATGAATCCTAAAGTGCCATTGCTGAGCTTTTTTTGGCGCGATTGCTTTTTCTATAGGCTTAAAATCTTCCAATTTTTGCTCCTCTAAAAAGACCCTGATTTTTCTATCTTCTTTTCAAAAAATTGATTTGCTCAGAAGAGATTTTCTTTTCTATTTTGAACATACTTTTTATTGTTTTATAAATCCCTTCCTCATCCAGCCCCAATTCCCTCAAAAGAACCTTCCTGGGACCATGCTCGACAAACTCATCCGGGATTCCCATCCTTTTAATGGCTAAATGGGAAAGTCCCATCTTTTCAGCAAACTCTAAAATAGCGGATCCAAAACCACCCAAAAGTGAGTTCTCCTCCACAGTGACAACTTTATCAAAATCTCTCAGCAAATCATTTAAAAGTATCCCATCCAATGGTTTAATAAATCTACAATTAACCACACAAGCTTCAAGTCCTTCTTTAGATAATTCAATTGAGGCTTCCCTTGCTGGGTAGACCATCGAACCACATGCTAAAATTAAAATATCTTTCCCCTCTTTCATAACTTCCCATTTTCCCACTTCAATTGAATTGAATCCTGCCTTAATCTCATCCGGTATTGGGGTCCGAGGATACCGGATAGCAAAGGGGGATTTGCCCCAGTTGACTGCAGTGTAAAGCAAATCTTTTAGTTCATTGCCATCCTTGGGTGAGGCTATGACAAAATTGGGGATGGCTCTTAAATAGGATAAATCGAAAGTCCCATGATGAGTCGGCCCATCTTCACCTACCAAACCAGCTCTATCAATGGCGAAGACTATAGGGAGATTTTGCAATGCCACATCGTGAATCACCTGATCAAAGGCCCTTTGTAAAAATGTGGAATAGACAGCAAAGACCGGTTTTAATCCTAAGGTTGCCAACCCTCCGGAAAAAGTTGCCCCATGTTGTTCGGCGATTCCCACATCGAAAAATCTATCGGGAAATTTCTGGGCGAAATCTAAAAGCCCGGTGCCCAAAGACATCGCCGCAGTTATTCCCACTATTTTTTCATCCATCTCCCCTAACTTTAAAATAGTTTCTCCAAAGACATCAGTGTAAGTCTTTCTTCCTTTATCACTGTTGCAATTTCCAGTAACTTTATCAAATGCACCAATTCCGTGAAATCTTGGAGCGTCCTCCTCAGCAAAAGGATACCCTTTCCCTTTTTTGGTTAGGACGTGTAAAAAGATCGGCCCATTCAAGGTTTTAAGATGGCTCAAAGTTTTGATCAATTGGGGGATATTGTGTCCATCAATAGGACCGAAATATCGAAAACCTAATTTCTCGAAAATCACTCCGGGAACCAAAAATCCCTTTATACTCCCTTCCACTTGAGCCACCATAGCTCTGATCCTATCTCTGCGCTTGAATTTTCCGATCAAATCCCAGACCTCGGCTTTCAATTTGTTATATCTTTCATCAGTCAATAGGTCGGTAAGATATTTTGACATAGCTCCCACATTTTTAGAAATAGACATAGAATTGTCATTCAAGATGACAATCATATTTTTTTTCTGGGCACCTGCATTATTTAATCCCTCGTATGAAAGCCCACCAGTCAAAGCCCCATCCCCTATCACTGCAATAACAGAGAATTTCTCTCCCTTTAGGTCTCTGGCGCTGGCTAAACCTAATGCCTGGGAGATGGAAGTGGAAGCATGTCCGACGTTGAAGAGATCATGCTCACTTTCATCTTTTCGGGGGAATCCAGAGAGACCTTTATGTTGTCTTAGAGAGTCGAATCTATCTTTTCTTCCGGTCAAAAGCTTGTGAGTATAAGATTGATGTCCCACATCCCAGACGATTTTATCTTTGGGGGAATCGAAGACGTAGTGTAGAGCGATAGTCAATTCCACCGCACCTAAATTTGATGCTAAATGCCCTCCCCCTTTAGAGACAACACTAATTATTTTATCCCTTATCTCCTCTGCCAGCTGGGGCAAAAGTTCTACTGGAATTTTTTTCAAGTCTTCCGGGGAATTAATTTTATTTAAGATCTTATCCATCTAATTCGCTCTATTGACGATGAAGTCAGCTAACTCTTTCAATATAAATCCATTATCTCCAAAGACTTCAAGCTTTTCTTTAGCCTCTTCTACGAGTTTTTTCGCTATTCTTTTTGATTTTTCTAAGCCCATTATCTTAGGATAAGTAGCCTTATTTTGATTTTTTCCAGTTTTTTTGCCGATTATCTTTTCTTTTCCCACTACATCTAATATATCATCGGTGATCTGAAAAGCCAAGCCAATTTTTTCTCCGTACCTCGAAAGAGCATCAAGCTCTTCTGAAGAAGCCTCTCCTAAAAGTGCTCCTGCTCGAATTGAAAGCTTTATTAAAGCTGCGGTCTTATGGGTATGAATAAAATTTACCTGGGATAAAGAGACCTTTTCCCCTTCTGCTTCTAAGTCGGCAACTTGGCCACCGATCATCCCTTGAGTTCCAATCGCATTAGCGACTTCTGAGATGACATCCAGTCTTTTAGCTCTTAATAAGACTTCAAAGGCTAAGGCATGCAAAGCGTCGCCAGCTAAGACGGCCATTCCCTCTCCGAATACTTTATGCGAAGTCGGTTTCCCGCGTCTTAAATCATCGTCATCCATACAGGGCAAATCATCGTGAATCAAGGAATAGGCATGAATAAGCTCCAAAGCACAGGCAACTGGCAAAATAGAGTTGCCCTTTCCCCCTACTAATTCGAATGAAGCCATTGACAAAATAGGTCTTAATCTTTTCCCTCCGGCAAAGACTGAATATCTCATTGCCTTATGAATTATTTTGGGTTCATCTTTCTCTTTGGGCAGATACTTATCTAAAGCCTGATCGACGATCTTTCTTTTTCTCTCCAAATAGTCTTTTAAATCAAGTCTCATTTTCACACCTATCTTTTAGTGTTAGTGATCCCGCCAAAGGCGGGACTGACTTGAATAATTCTTGCCCCCGCCAGAGGCGGGAGCAAGCACAGTGCTTTTACTCGCATTTTTATTCCTCATCTTCCTCTATATCCAGAGGCTCCAATTTGAACTCTTCCCCTATTTTGATCAACTTCTCTACTTTCTTTTCTGCCTCGGAAAGCTTTTTAGTGCAGAAGCGGGAAAGCTGAATACCTTCCTCGAATAATTTTAAAGAATCATCCAAGGACAGGTTTCCCTCTTCTAATTTTTGGACGATCTCTTCCAACCTTTTTAAAGCGCTTTCGAAATTTTCCTTCTCACTCATATTTATTCCTGATCAATCTTCTCCACACTCGGACGTGGTAGCCACAGGTTGAGACAACCTGTGATACCGAGTAGTTGGGGTAAATATTTACTCTTTATCAACTTTTTCTACCTTTGACTCGATTCTTCCTTTCAAAAATTTCACCTCCACTCGATCATCTATTTTGAGTATTCCTGCATCTTTAATTATTAAAAGTTCCGGTAACTTTCTGGTCAAGCTGAAGCCCCTCCCGAAAACTGCCAGAGGGGATAAGGCATTCAGCTTGCCCATAAATAAAGATAAAGATTTTTTTCTGAATTCAAAACAGTTTTTTTTCTCTTTGAAAAGATTACGGGTTAGCTCATCGGTTCTCTGGGTCAATTGACCCACCAGATCCATAGGTCTTCTAAAACCATAGCTTTTGATGGCAGATTCAACTCTTTGTTTTAGATATTCAATTGAAGAGCTCTGCAATGTAATCAACCTATTGATTAAAGTATTTAACTCACGACAGATTTCAGCTCTATCCCTTACTGCCAATTCGGCTGCGGCCGATGGGGTAGGGACTCTTAAGTCTGCAACAAAATCTGCGATGGTGAAATCTATCTCATGACCAATCGCTGAAATTACAGGTATCTTAGAATCATAAATAGCCCGGGCAACAATCTCCTCATTAAAAGCCCACAAATCCTCCAAAGACCCTCCCCCTCTTCCTACGATTAAAAGATTAACTTTTTTATATTCATTGAAATCATATATCGCCTGTGCGATCTCTTCTGCGGCTCCTGGTCCCTGAACTTTAACCGGATTTAATATGATCTTCACATCTGGCGCTCTTCTTTGGATTATCTCTATTATATCTCTTATCGCTGCCCCAGTTGGAGATGTGACTACTCCTATGGTTTGAGGGAACTTAGGTATAGGGATTTTATGGCTTTCGTCAAAAAGTCCTTCTTTGAAAAGCTTCTCCTTCAATCTCTGAAATTCTAACTCTAATTTACCGATCCCCAAAGGCTTAAGTTTAATAATGTTCAATTGATATTGCCCATTTCTCTCATAGATAGTGATATTGCCCAAAGCGATCACCTTCATCCCATCCTCTATCTCAAAGGATAAAGAATAAGCTTGCCATTTCCAGAATACACATCTGATCTGGGAATTTTCGTCTTTCAAAGAAAAATATCTATGACCCGAGGAATGCAAAGTGTAATTCGAGACCTCCCCCTCCACCCAGATAGTGGGGATATTTTCTTCCAACAAAGTTTTAATTTCTTTAGTGATCTCTGATACAGCATATATCTTTTGCATTTTACATATCCCTCATCTGCTTAATCCATTTAATCAGCTGTGAATTCCTCCGTTTCATCCGTTCAATCCGTTGACAGTTCTTCACCCTCCTCCACCTGGGCGGAGATAAATCTCCGCCCCTACGCGTCCACCAAAAATATCCGTTTTATCCGTTCAATCCGTTGACCTACTCCACCAACTTCTTAAAATCCTCATCCTCCCAGAGATTTTTGAAGTCCTCATCTGTTTTAGCTTTTTCTTTGAGTTTCACATCCAATTCAATAGCTTTATTCAGATTTTCCAAAGCCTCTACTTTCTTGCCCAATAAAGAAAGTAGACACGCTTTATTATACCAAGCGTCTGCAAATTTTGGATTTAACTTCACCGCCTCATCGCACTTTTCCAGCGCTTTTTCATACTTTCCTAATCTCATCAAGGCAAAACCCCAGTTGTAATAGGCTTCAGCCAAGTTTGGATTTAGTCTTACCGCTTCGCTAAATTTTTCTATAGCTTCCTCATGCCTCCCTAAATTTCCCAAGGCTGCTCCCCAGTTATAATAAGCATTAGCATACCCTGGATCCAGCCTTATTGCTTCTTTACACTTCTCTATAGCCTCCTCATGCCTCCCTAAGCTCCCCAATGATCCTCCCCAGTTGGAATATGTCTCTGATAAGTTTGGATTCCGTCTAACAGCCTCTTTGAACTTTTCAAAGGCTTCCTCATGCCTTTCTAGACATGCTAAGGCAACGCCCCAGTTCAAATAGGCCTCTGCTGATTTCGGATTTAGGGTCGCTGCCTTCTTATACATCTCTATTGCATCCTCATATTTTCCCCTGTTTTTCAATGCTACCCCCCAGTTCACATAGGTTTTATCATGGTTGGGATTTAGCCTTATCGCCTCCTTATACTTCTCTATCGCCTCCTCATACTTTCCTAAATTCCCTAAGGCTCCGCCCCAGTTGTAATAGGCTTCGGCTAAGTTGGGATTTAGCCTTATCGCCTCCTTATACTTCTCTGTCGCCTCCTCATACCTTCCTAACTTCCCTAAGGCTACACCCCAGTTGTAATAGGCTTCGGCAAATTCTGGCTCTAACTCTGTTACTCGTTTACACTTCTGTATTGCTTCTTCAAACTTCCCTTTCTCATACAATACGTTTCCCTCAGCAAAATATCTCTCTGCCTCACCTCTTCTTGCCGCCTCCTCAACAGCTATCTTTTTCTTGTCAATTCCTCTATCAACAGTCTCCGCTTTCTCTAAAATTTTCTCTATTTTTAGATACATTCTATCTATTTCAGCAGCTTTTTTCTGTGTATCTTTACTCACGGTTTCCATCTGCGACCTTAACTCAACAGCTTTATCACATTCCCTTGTTATTTTAGTCTTTAATTCATCCACTTCTTTTAACCCTTTTTCTACCACTTCTCGTATTTTTTCAGTCTTAAAATATCCATAAAAGCCGAGCACTCCAAGAACAGCGACTAAAATTCCCAAAAACGTCAGCAATGTGTTGACATTTTGAATACTCTTAGTTGCACTCTCTATTGCCTTTTCATACGCATCTTTTTTAACCTTCTCTACTTCATCCTTTAAGCTATCAATCTGATCTTGATATTTATCCACTTCCATCATAAATGACACAGTATCCTTTTCCTGAGCGAAAACAAACACACCAAGAATCAAAACCAAAATCCCAAAAACAAATATCTTTTTCATCCTTTCCTCTTTCTAAATGTTTTTTACATCAACATCCAGGGCGGAGATTAACTCCGCCCCTACGCGAATTTAATTTCATCCCGGCATCGTAGGGACAGGTCTTTAGACCTGTCCAGGACAGACCTAATGGTTATCAACTAATTATGTTAACAATCCAACATAACGCAATAGCTCTGATGAGCCGTTGGAGAGTAAAGCGAATTCTTGACGCACGTGCTGGCGGAACACAACAAAATCATCGCTCCAGGGATGGGTATGAGTTACCCGCTGTTTGGTCCATCGCCAGAGCTTCTCCACGGCGTTTAACCAAGGAGCGTAAGTGGGTAAGGGCACTATTTGAATGCGCTTACAGGTCTGAATCGCCTTCTGCACCTGGGGATGTTCATGCACGGGCCAGTTATCCCAAATCAAAAAGATCCTCTTGGCAGCCGGATACCACTGGGGCACTTCCTTCAGGCATTGGGCCAGATTTCGGGCAGAGACCTTGGGCATATCCATACTATGGACTGCTCCATTGCCTCCATTTAGAAACCCTACTACTCTCATCCGGGTATTGGAATGATGGGAATAGTGCAGTTTGGGCTGGCGACGCCCCGGGTAACTCCACAGCCATCCTTGAGTGGGTTGCCGATAAAAGGTCCCTTCATCCTCAAACAAGGCTACATATTCTTCTGGCTTTTCCTGGGCTAATTTCACGGCTTGATCCATATCTCGTTTTTTTTAACATACAGAGGATCGGGACTATGCAAATGAGGTTGACCTCGTTTGTAAGCATATCCCACACGTCTCAGGACTTTCTGAACCCCGTAAGCCGAGAATCCCTTCAAACAAGGAACTGCCTCCGCCAAAGCTTGCAAGGTCCAGCGAGTTCGGTTCAAGCCAAACCGAAAGGGAGACTGACGGATATGCTCCTCTACCTCCTCTTTGCTCACCTTAGACTTCCGACCCCGCCCCGGATGCACCCTCAACCCTACTATCCCCTCAGTTTGAAACACTTTTTTCCATCGGGATACCGATTGACGACTCACCTGAAAGATCTTTGCTACTTGATTCTGAGACAAGCCCTCAGCCAGATTCAACAAAGCCAATGCCCGCACTCGTATGTAGCCCGGATGCGAATGTTTAACCGCATAAGTCAATTCCTTTCGCTGAGTCTCGGAAAGTTCCATAAGCTTCCTCCTTTCGGAGAAGAGCATACTGTTAGGGCCAAAATTTGTCAAGTTAAAAAGTTGATGACCAT
>Ga0315291_10001934_pt1 | contig 27435 bp, 21 predicted proteins | sample YL17G12_20_MG_FD_203070 | JGI IMG/M metagenome (GOLD analysis project Ga0315291, IMG submission 203070) | Sediment microbial communities from Yellowstone Lake, YNP, Wyoming, USA - YL17G12_20 | ecosystem: Environmental > Aquatic > Freshwater > Lake > Sediment | place: USA: Wyoming | collected...
TCCTACACAAAAATATACGCCCCGCAGTCGGGCCGATTAGTCAAAAAAAGTGTAGAGGATGGCGAACATATTCGGATGGGCCAGCCGTTGATGTCAATTGTCCCGCCCGATATCTGGGTTATCGCCAATTTTAAGGAAACCCAGCTTAAAAATATGAAGCCGGGCCAGCATGTTGCGCTTAGAGTCGATGCGTACCCGCAGACCAAGTTCACCGGCCACGTTGACAGCATCCAGGCCGGAACAGGCGCCATATTCAGTTTGCTGCCGCCTGAAAATGCCACAGGAAACTATATCAAAATTGTCCAGCGAGTCCCCGTTAAGATTGTTTTCGACAACGACCCAAACGAAACAAAAATGCTTTCACCCGGAATGTCTGTCTCGCCTGAGGTAAAGGTTAAATGAGTTCCGATGCGGTTAATTCAGCCTCGCTGCACCAGGACTGGATGCCACGCAATCCCTGGCCTGTTGCCATGACCGTTATGCTCGCAACATTTATGGAGGTGCTCGATACGAGCATCGCCAATGTCGCTTTGCCTCACATTGCTGGCAACCTGTCGGCCACAGTCGATGAAAGCACATGGGTATTGACCTCATACCTTGTATCAAATGCAATCATGCTTCCTCTGGCGGGCTGGTTTGCCATGCTCATCGGCAGGAAGCGGTTCTACCTGTGGTGCGTGATTTTGTTTACCGTCAGTTCCTTTATGTGCGGCCTTGCTCCAAATATCGAGATGCTCGTGTTTTGGCGTATTTTGCAGGGCGCAGGCGGCGGAGCACTTCAGCCGCTTGCACAGTCAATACTGGTTCAGAGCTTCCCCTTAAATAAGCGTGGAATGGCTATGGCCGTTTACGGTATGGGAGTAATCTTCGCACCTATCATCGGGCCCACGCTTGGCGGCTGGATTACCGACAACTACAGCTGGAGATGGATATTCTATATAAATATCCCCGTCGGAATCCTTTCGTTTTTCCTGACCACGCTTTTAGTTCACGACCCGCCTTATCTGGTGCGAAAAAGTTTTAAGGATGGTCTTCGCATCGACTATATCGGCCTGGGACTTTTGTCTATTGGCCTCGGAGCCCTGCAGATTGTTCTCGACAAAGGTCAGCAGGAAGATTGGTTCTCTTCAAGGTTTATTGTGGTTTTTGCAATAACCAGTGCTGTCTGTCTTATTGCTATGGTTTTCTGGGAATTGAGACAGAAAGACCCTGTTCTTGATTTGCGGCTGCTTAAAGACCGTAATTTTTCATCGGCTGTTTTTATGATGTATGCGCTGGGCTTTGTCCTTTACTCCAGCACAATGCTGCTGCCGATTTTTTTGCAGACGATGATGGGTTATAACGCATTGTACAGCGGTATGGCACTTTCGCCGGGAGGAATACTCACATTGATAACAATGCCTATTGTCGGCTGGTTAACCTCACGCGTCCAGGCACGATGGCTTGTCATTGTCGGGCTTGTCGTCGGCGCTATCGGCCTTTTCAGGACGGCACAGTTTAATCTGCAAATAAGCTTTTATGACGCTGTCTGGGCAAGGAACATACTTTCCGCATCGCTTGGATTTTTGTTTATCCCGATTAATGCCGTTGCCTATCACTTCATAGCCAAGACCAAGACCGATGCCGCATCAGGGCTTATCAATCTTGCCAGGAACCTGGGGGGCAGTTTCGGAATCTCGGTTGTTACGACAATGCTCGCAAGGCGCACCCAGTTCCATCAGAATATCCTTGTCAGCCACGTTACAGAAGGCAATCCCAACTACAGGGAAATGTTCGAGGGCGCTCAACAAATGCTTATTAGCCAGGGGGCGGACATCGCAGATGCAGCCATCAAGGCGAAGGCCATGATTTATGGAATGGTTCGGCAGCAGGCCGCCATGCTTTCCTTTATCGACAATTTCTGGATGCTTGGGGTCATCTTTGTAGTTATTATTCCGCTGGTATTTGTGATGAGAAAAACCACCCCGCAAAAGGAAAATGTGACCGTGTAAGGAAAATCAAATATCAAAAATAAAATATCAAAATTATTGAAGTAAGACTGATTTAATTTAGTCTTAATTCCACAATTTTTCTTTTCTTATACCGTCGCCGAGAAATTTGCTGGTTTAATTAACAAGCTGCAGACTTGCCAGTGCGACGAACTTATCGTCGGCAAACTCAAAAATCTCGTCGATGCCCGTCAGCGTAAAAATATTTTTAGTTGCCGGCGCGACATTGCAGAATACAAGCTTGTGCCCGCAGTCGCTCAACAGCTTTCGCAATCTCAAAAGTGCAGACAGACTTGACGAGGTTATGATATCGACGCTCGAAAAATCTATTACAACCTCGCAGTTGCCTCTGTCGCGGACCATTGCTGTCACCGCCTTGATTTCCTCGCCGATTTGCGGCTCAGCAGGCAAATCCACCAGAATAATATCCTCAGACCAGTTTTGAATACCCATTTTAGTTCTCCTGTACAACAAAGTAATGACTCTTAAAATTTCAAAGTTTATATCGACATAACTTTGCCTCGGGTTAAAAATAAAAACAAAAATGGACTTGCCCTGTACCTATAAAAACAGCCCCTGTGCATAAAGGAGGCGTTTTTTACTTTACCGTTGAAATTTGATTATCGAAATGAGCTGCCGGGTGTCGGTAATTTCTACCTCTCGCCCGGCAGCGGAGGAGTCTATTTGCTTTTATTTTCTTCGTCCTGTGCCGCACGGATTTGGTCAAGCAGTTTAATCAATGTCGTTGCAGCCTGTTTGTTCGTCGAATCAAGACTTGCCTGATGCAGCGGCTCAATCGCATTATCAATCTCGCCGGTGCCTAACAGTTGATAACCCAGCAGAAGCTGCAAATCCGCATTACTGCTATCCTGTGCCGCCTTTGCCTTGAGCTGGTCAATCTGCTTGAGCAGAACATCATCATCCTGATACAGCCCGCGAGGATAAAAAACGCCTTCCTTTTCAGGCGTAACCTTCAATAATGCAGCTCTCAAAACCTGTGCGGCCTGGGCATATTTCTCTGATGCTAAAAACGCCTGAGACTGCGCAAACGGAAGAATCATATCTTCCGGCGAAAGCGCACTGGCCTTGGCAAATTTTTCAGCCGCCGCTGCATAATCGCCGTTTTCAAATATCTTTACTCCCTCGTCAAAGAGGGTATCGGCAGTCGTTTTGGCAGCCGGTTCTTTGTTTGCCGCCTTTTCCTGTGCAAGTTTCTCGCGGACATCCTTATAAGTATTTTCATCTACCGGCTGAATCTGACTGCCGGTCGCCTGCGTTGCAGCGTCGCCGCCGGTGGTGTAGTAGTTGTATGTGTAATAGTTGTACGTATCGCCCTGAACTTCATAAGGGACAGGGTAATAACCATACCACTGGTAAGGATGGTAGCCGTACCAGTAATACCGCATGTAGGTGTACTCTGCCGGCCAGTATCCGCACAAACTCACAAACACATATTTGCGATGATAGTACGGATGGAAATACTGAACCGTATACCACGGACCGCAACTGTAAAACAAATTGAACGAAAAGCTCGGTGCGATTATCCTGTGGCTAAGCATCCTGTGGTGGTCAAAGAACACGTGCTCACTATGATGTCCCCATCTGAAATCATTGTGTCTGTCAAAATCCCGACGCCCGTCGAAATCACGACGACCGTCAAAATGTCTGTCGCCGCTGCGATTATTCATAACCGTAGTTTTGTTGTTTATCATCGTATTGTTGTTTACAATCCTTGTTCGGTCGACATTTTTTTTGGCTACCCTGTTGCGTTTACTATCCGATATGCTGTTGACCGTACTCATCTCTATAGGCCGTGCCTTACGCCTCGAATCAATCCCTGCCTTGCCATCGCTGTTTTTGCCAATCGTCCTTGATTTCCTTTCGAGCGTACCACTGTTATCAAAAGTTTGCCGTTGAGTCTGAATTCTCATATTACCGCCCTTGTCCGCTGGCCCAATATCTGCCGCAGGATTCTTCCTGCCGGTATCGATGCTCTGCCCTGTGCGTTTCTGATTGTCTGTTCCCTTTTGCGGCTCTTTTCCTGTAGTTCTTGTTCTTCTTTCAGACACGCCGCTGTTGTCGGTACCCGGTTGCGTTGAAGACGCCAACAACTTTGCATCCGCATCAGCGCTAATGACCCCGCCTATCTGCCTGCGGTCAGCTCTCGCTGTATTATCGATGGCAGTGCCGGTTCCTTTGGACTGCTGTGGAGATACTATCCTGTTGCTGCTTTGAATCGGCGAAACAATTGCCGGCTGCTTTGTGCCCATCACATTACCGATACGTGCAGTCTCAGCAGGAGTCAAATTGCCGGCGGTGTTTATACCATTTGCTTTTCCTGGACCAACGTTCGGCCGTGCCGCCGTCGATTTGCCGACAGGATTGCTCACCGGCACATCAGCCCTGTAATTTTTCTTAATGGTGGAATTATCAAAGGTAACGTTGGGCCTCTGCACAATGTTGGGCTTCTGCACAATTGAGTCCGGCTCTTTTACGCGTTGTACTTTGCCCGGCTCCATTCGTGGTGCCGGCTCCTTTGTCTGTGGTGCGATACTGCCCCGAGCATTGTCCCTGCCGACGGCACCCATATTAACCTGCCCCCGCTGAACTGATGCCGGCATTGGCGGCTGTTGCGGCGCCGTAACCGCAGCCGGCGGCGCAGGGTTTACATTTGCAGGCTGTTGCGGTGCCTGTGCTGCAGGCTGACTTGCCTTGTCCTTCGGCTCAGGATTACGCTGCGATGCATTGTCTTTGTCTTTTTTTGCAAACGCAGGTCCCGCAAGAAGTACTATTAATCCCACCGTCAGTGTTAAGGCGATAACCTTTTTAACATTTTTTTGTAATTTCAGTGTGAACATGGCAGCCTCCTTCCTCTGGCGGTCTTTCCGGGTCTGCGGTATTTGCATTTTAACCTCGACCTCGTCCGTCAGATATTAATCATGCTTTTGGTATTTCATATATGGCTACGAGCCGTTATTTCAATTAGCTGTGTTACTTGCCATCGTTGCTTACGCCAGGATGTTTGTCGAAAAACGTTATCGCGCGACTTAGCACCTTCGTCATGACTTCTTTTTCCGGTTCCGTTACATTGATTGCATCAAACAAGGTCTTGAACCGATCATCACGCTGCTTATTATAAACCTCAATCGCTTTTTTGCCCTTATCCGTCAGTTCTACTATGGTTGTTCTCTGGTTTTCGGGGCTGATTGTCTTGGTAACCATTTTCTTATCGCGCCAGAGTTTTGTTATGGTTGTGGATATGGTACTTTCGCTTGCAGTGGGGTCAGCGGCGGATATTTGAGAGACAGCCATTTTGCCGTTTTCGTTCAACAGGCCAAGTATCATTAGATCGCGTTCAGTCAAATTTTCTGCTGAGACCTTATCCTCCTGCGCAGCTTTCAGATGCCTCATCCTTGAACTTAACTCCTGAATTACTTTTGCCAAATCCGGTCCCATATTGAACTCCTATTCTGTACTTTTAATTATATATACGTTTTTACACTGAAACTGTTCGCTCGTCAAGTGTTTTTATATAAAAATAGTTAAATTATTGAACTGCTCTGTTATTGAAGTATTAAAATTAAGCTCTTAACTCTTTTTTATAAAAGGACTTAGGTATTATAACAAAACCGCGGCTATGGGGTAAACTTTTTTGCAATTTAAATGAAAAATTTTGCCACAGATTGCACAGATTGACACTGATTTTAGACAGGATTACAGGATTGACAAAAGAGGGGGTTTGGGTTATTTTAATTTTAATGGTGCAACGAGGCGGAGTTATTCAATTAAGGCGGTGAGTGGCTATATTAAGTGAATCGCAAGAGATTGGAGGAAATAACATGCAGTACAATATTACGTTCAAGGCTCCCTGGGGAACACCGCTCAAATCAATGACAACTCTGTCCATATTGATTGGTGTTGGGATTCCTCTCATTGGCATATTCTCAGGGCCTCGCGGCGACATCGGTTGGATTCTTGGCATGATTATAATGCCGCTTGCGATACTTATCATTGCAGCATTTTTTATGATCCGCGGGTACGACCTGACAGGTGACACCCTATTAATTCGACGTCTTGGCTGGAACTCGAAGCTGGATCTATCACGCCTGATATCAGCGGATGTTGATTCTAAAGCCATGACGAAATCGATACGAGCGTTCGGAAACGGCGGAATGTTCTGCTTCGCAGGACTTTTTTATAATAAGAAGTTAGGTTCCTATCGAGCATTTGCAACTGACCCTAAGAGATCGGTGGTTCTCAGGTTTTCAAATCGCGTTGCAGTAGTAACGCCCGATGATCCTGCGGAATTCACCGCAAGAGTCAAAGAGTTAAGAGGATTGTAAGAGTCAGGCCGATGCCCAACAAACACATTCACTCGTACGGTGAAAACGCCGCGTATTCCCACTGGCGGTCGGAACATAAAATTGATTATTGATTATTGGGTGGTTGGAGGCGAAAATGGCAGGTAAAAATACAGAGGCAGATTATGACAGAACAACAGCAGCAAGGACAAGGTGGAGGCATAACGCCGGAGGTGCTCAAGAGCGCGATGAAGGCGTTCAAGAAACGGCTTAAACTTACTGCGCTGGATGCCGATTCGCATCTTGGACGCGGGGCGCTTTCGGGCGGGCCTACGGGCGTTTTTGCGGTACAGCCACCCAGCCAGTTTCCTCGCGAGGTGTGGGATGAATTGTGCCGGCAGGGCAAACTGCGCGACAGCGGGCATGGAATGTATGAACTGGCGAAAGGGGAACCGTAGAAAAAAAATTAAATATCAAAAATAAAACATCACCCCTTGGGGGTAAAAAATGGCGGAAGTTGACAATTATGCGAATAGACGCTACTCTACTGCGATGAATCGGTATTTTCAAATTGCGGTGTTTAGTTGTGGTTTGGCAGTGGTTATTCTCGGCGGGTGCCGCGGCTCAAAGCAGGAGCAGGATGAGCCGATATGGAAGCATGTCAAGCTGCGAGACCTTGCTACGCCTGATGTAAACGGGCAAACAGACAGTCAATTAAAGACCATAAATTTCAACGTATTTATTTACGATATGCCTGCTGCGAAAATCGGCGACCTTAACGACATCTGGCAGGTGCTTTATACAAGGCAACTGCAGTTCAGTAATTATAATGCATTTCGCGCCAATTCTTTTAAGGTTGGATTCGGCCAGCAGGGTCAGAGCTGGGGCAAAATTGGGGAAGTGCTGGGAAAGGCTGGTGCAAAAGAAAGTGAGCTGCTTTCGCTTTTTCTGACGAACGGTCAGAGTGACTATGTATCAATTGCGGTTTTGGAAAATGAGCAGACTGTCTGGTATTTTCCGAGCGGCGATGCGATAGAAGGAGCGACACTCGGGCCGGGAGAGATTACACTCAAGGTAAGGGCGCAAACAACGGCTGAGCAGCGCGGCGTGTGCAAGGTTGAGATGCAGCCGGCTTTTCCGGCGCGGATATTGGGGCCAATCGAAGAAGCGGTCGGTCAAAAGAATGGTGATTTTCTTTTTAGCGGCTGCAGGCTCAGACTGAAAATGGGCGTTGGAGATTTTATTTTCCTGGGGCCCGACAAATACATCGCGGACAAAATAACCCTCGGCAGTTTGTTTTTCAGCAGAGCCGGGCGCATGCCTGCCGTCAGGACTTACCTGATTGTCTGTACCGGTATAAATGATTGAGCCCTGTATGACCCAGCCGAGCGTAGCGTTAATCCGGTGCACCGATTACAGCGAGCCGAAAGTTATTGAGGCGATTCGAAGGCAGTTCGAGCTTCTGGGCGGGCTGGAAAAATTTGTAAGCCGCGGGGATAGTGTTCTGCTCAAGCCCAATTTCATCGCACCCAAATCCCGGTGTTCTGCGGTTGTGACCGACCCTATGGTTCTTATAGCAATTGCGAAACTTTTGATAGATTTCGGGGGGAAACCATTTATAGGGGATTCGCCGGCGTGGGGTAATATTTTTGCGTGTGTAAAACGGCTAAGGGTTGAGGAAGAGCTGAGGAAACTGAATGTGCCGGTAAAACAGCTTGATAAGCCGAAGATATGCCGAATATCGGATGATACAGTAATCGGCATAAGTTCGGCTGCGCTCGATGCGGACAGGATTATAAACGTACCGAAGTTCAAGGCGCATCGGCAATTAATGGCGACATTTGCGGTCAAAAATATGTTCGGCTGCGTAAGCGGCAAACGAAAGGCGCTTTTGCACTTTTCAAAAGGTAAAGACGAAGGCGACTTTTGCAAAATGCTCATCGACATATACAGATTTTTGAATCCCGTTCTGACGATAATCGACGGTATAACGGCGATGGAAGGGAACGGGCCGATAAGAGGTACGCCAAGAGAGCTGGGCTGGCTGATATGCGGAACCGAGCCGATTGCCTGCGAGGCGGTCTGTGCAAAATTAGTCAGCATCGAGCCGGAGAAACTGCCGATAGTCAGGGCAGCAAGAGAGATGCGTTTCGGCTGCGCCGAGTTCGAGAAGATAAAGATTGTCGGCGATGATTTCCCCGCAGAGGCGTGTACGGATTTCAGGCCTGCCGAGCCTCTTGCGATAAGATTTTCTCTGGGCCATGTCTGCAAAAGCGTTTGCAAACAGATATGGCTGGTTGTAATTGGTTTTATTTTTGCTAAAATGGGGCGGCAGCGGGGCAATGGTCGTTGTGGAAACCTGTTGCAGAAACATCAGCTTTGATATTGATAAGGTATGATTTGTTATTTGCCGTTAGAAAGGCAGGAAAGTAATAATGACTTTACTAATTCTAAGTTTGTTGGTTGTATTAGGCGTTTCATGTTTGTGTTCGCTGTTGGAGGCGGTGGTGTTGAGTGTGACGCCAAGCCAGATAGCAGCGATTTCTATTAAAAAGCCGAAGCTCGGTGCAATCTGGCATGGGTTAAAGACGCATATTCAACAGCCTATCGCATTGATTCTGGTGTTAAATACGGCTGCTTACACGGTTGGGGCCACAGTAGCCGGCGCACAATTTAGCGAACTCTTCGGCCATAAATGGGTTTGGCTGTACTCTGTTGTACTTACGTTTGTAATGGTGCAGTTTACAGAAATCCTGCCCAAGACCCTCGGTGTCAGATTCAATCGGGAACTGGCAGGGGTAATAGCTGGACCATTAAACTCCGTTTTAACAGTCCTTACGCCGTTTTTAAGACTTGTTCACTGGATTAATCATCCATTTGAGGCCAAGAAAGGTTCTTCGGCATTCGTTGCGACGGCTGAGGAAATAGCGGCGATGGCAGGTCTTGCGAGACTGTCGAATCAGATAAGTTTTCATCAGGAACGCATAATCAGGGGCGCATCGCATCTTGCCCGGCATAAAGTTTATGAGGTAATGATACCGGTCGAGCAGGTTGCGTTTTTGTCTACCTCGCAGACATTGGCGGAGGCGGTAATTGCGGCGCACATGGATATTCACACGCGTTTCCCTGTCTGTGAAAAGAACGACAAGAATAACGTCGTTGGTTATGTGAATTTCAAGGAGATGATATATTTTATGCGGACAAATCCGCAGGACCCGAGTTTCAGGGGGATAATCAGGCCTGTTCACTTTGCCGGGCCTGATGAATCGGCGGCGGATTTGCTGCAGGTGTTTGTTGAGCAGCATATTCACATAGCTATCGTGCGCGACAAAAATGGCGCGACGCTTGGTTTTGTGACACTCGAAGACCTTGTCGAGGAGCTTGTCGGAGAGATTGAGGATGAGTTTGACAAGCTGCCTCGCATGTTTCATGCCCTTAGCGGCGGAACGTGGATGGTTGGCGGCGGCGTAAGCATGGCTGAGGTGGCCAAGGGGCTGAATAATCCAAAACTCGAAAGCGCGGAAAAGGTTTCAGTGTGGCTTTCAAATGCTCTGCGCCACCCTCCAAAGCCGGGTGACATTTACCGACAGGCCGGGGTGGAATTTGCTGTCCGAAGGGTCAGGCGGGGACAGGTTTTTGAAGTGTCGGTAACGCAGACAAGTACGCCTGCAGCATGAGTCGGGGTTCGTATATCGTATTGCGTTATGCGTAAAAGAAATAATAAACCGAAACCCTGTTTCAATCGTAGATAAGGAAAGAAGTGGCTGAAAAAAAATGTGTTGCTATAATAAGCGGCAAAACTAATGCTATTGATTCATAAACTGTGGATTGTAAACTAAAGGAGAAATTTTATGTGTGAACAATGCGGATGCTGTGGTGGAGAAAACACTGAAAAAACTTTTGAAGAAAAGGTCAAAGAGGTAATTGAGTCTGTTCGACCTGCCCTGCAGGGGCATGGCGGCGATATTGAACTTGTCGGGACTGAAAAGGGTAATACTGTAAAGGTGCGGCTGCAGGGTGCATGTCAGGGCTGTCCCGGCGCACAAATGACGATGAGGATGGGTATCGAAAGAATCCTGAAGGAAAAGGTGCCTGAAGTCAAAAAGGTCGTAGCGGTATAAATTAAACGCTGTTTAATCGCTGGTCAGTTTGCCGGCGGTTTTTGCTGTGTATTGTTTGCGGGTTTTTGCAGACGGAAGATGTTGACATAACCCCTGTCTGAGCCCACCTGCGCCACAAATTCATAGGGGCCGATGTTCTTTGGTTCGCGGAGGATAGCTATGGTCTTATCCAGATTTGTCTTGCGGTAGCCGGTATGGTCTGTGCTTAATCCTTCACGTGTTGCCCAGACGACGTAGGTGATGTTTTCATTGCAGCAGGCCTTGATAAATTCCGAAGGGCTGTCGGCTTTGGGCAGGCCGACGATATTATCAGCATACTTAGGTGCAAATATCTGTACTACGCCGGCCATATAAAGCCCCATCTTTTCGCCCGGCTTTGCGTTTGCCACATACCAATCCGCCAGTTGTTTGAACTCGGCATCCGTCTGGCCGTTACCGAGCATGCGGACAAGCATGAATTGATTTGAAATGATAACAAGACACAGAACCGCAAGAACAGCGAGCTGATGCAACGGGTCTTTGAATTTATAAATATAAGTGCGCGCAGCAAGCAGAATAAATACGACCGCCATCGTAACATAAGGTACCGAAGCGGACGTGACACTTACAGGTTTTAATTTGGGCAGAACAGGCAAAAGACCGACCAGCCACATACAGGCGATTATAAGAATAATTCCCTGCAGCAGTAAAACTATTGGCCGCGGGATTCGGCTGTTTTTGTTGAGTAAGTTCCAGATGCTTTGGAAGCCGAACAGGCACAATAATAGAGCAATCCAGAAAATCGGGTCGTGGAATCGCGTGAGGGGATATGGGTATCTTGCGTGGACGATAAAATACGGGACGAAAAATAAAAGCAGGGCCAGTATATTCCAATTCTTTTTGAATAATCCATAAAGAGCGCCGAAGAAAAAACCGGCCGCTGCAAAGAGTTTGCTTAGTTTCCAGAGCGTATCCGCGGCATCCTGGCCTGCATCGGAGTAAGGCATAAGCAGTGGATAGAACGTTACCTGCCAGAGCAGGTTCATATGTTTTACTATGCCAATCCTATTCTCAACGGATTCTGTGAAACCTTTTGCGTATTCTTTTGTAAAAAATACATTCAAATAATGGCTGTCTTCTGAGCCCCAGGTCAGTATGGTGCCGAGCATCCAGATTCCGAAAGGGGCAGCGGCCAGAACTGAGTATGCAAAAGCAAGTATGCGCTGCTTTTTAGTTTTGCGATAGATTAAGTCCATTATAAAAGCAGCCAGAATCAATGCCGCTGCTTCGTAGCGAACCATAGTTGCAATTGAGGCGAACAGGTAGCAGAAGTTTGAGCGATTGAGTAAAAAGTAAAAGGTGAGCAGGATGAAGAACAAATAAGTAGTTTCGACTATCGGCTCAGTGAGCAGGTAAAGCACCCAGGGGTTGATTATTGCCAGGATGGCAAACCACTGAGCAGTCCTGCCGAGGAATTTTCTGGCGACCAGCCAGAGTAAAATCAGGTTAAAGGGGTGCAGGATGGCATTGAGCAGCCAGCCGGCGGTGAGGTTTGGATACTGTCCGCCGAGGAAATACGAGAGAATAACCTGAAGCAGACCGACAACAGGTGCCAGTTTGAATGTCGAAGGAATCTTAAAAGACAGAAGCTCCTGGCCGACCCGGAAAAAAGCGGGAAAATCAGAGATTGGGACAACTGTGTGGCCGAAATAAAGAATCGAATGGTAAACGCCGAAGGCAAAAAGAACTGCAGCAGTAAAGATGTCGAGATATTTTTCCTGCCTGGCGAGAGTTTCGGGCGACAGAATTTGAACGGGGCTTTGCTGTATCGTCTTTTGAGCGTGTTGACTGATTTTTTTTCCTTTTCGTTCTGCCACTATTATTAATCCTGTTAGCTAAAAACTATCCGCTAATCTTCTGTAATTCTATCGTCTGGAATATACCAATCAAATTATTAAAAGGATAGAGAGCACATTCAACTGCTTTGACAATCGGGTAGGCAGACGAAGGCAGCAGCTGCCGCAGGGTGAATCCGCCGCTGATTAGATAACGCACAGGCGTATGATTATGTATCGCAAGGATTTTCAGGGACGGAAATTCGCTTTCGAATATTTTCCTGTCGCGTGAAAAGATTATCCATGGAAGAGCGCCGTTGCCGTGCGAAAGCGGACCAGTTTTGTCAAGACCCCATTTGGCTTTTGTATCGAAAAGCTCGTGATGGTAATTCCCGTAGACAAAACGTGACCACAGGGTATTTGCCGGCTCAATCATAACGATTTTACCGCCGATTTTAAGGCAGCGAAAGGCTTCTTTGAAAAAGGCCATCGAATCGGCGATGTGATGAAGGACGTCAATCATTAAAAGTGCGTCTATGCTGTTATCCTCAAAAGGCATATTGACGGCGGAGAAGACCTTGTCAACATTCGGCAGTTCGAGGATGTCGGATGTAATTACGTTTGGAATGACCTCTTTGATAAAGCCGCCTCCGCTGCCGAGCTCGACAATGATTTTGTTTTGGACGGGCGACACGGCTTTTTCGAGCTGTTCGTAGAAGTCGATGTATAATCTTCGAAGAAAAAGTTTGCTCTGTGCAATTTTTGCGTGCAGCATCGTAACAGCGGGGTCGTCGAGATTATTGATGCCCATTGTTTGCGGGAGTTTAAACCATTCGAGTATCTTCATAGTTAGCCCAGTCTATTTTTTAAAATCACTTAGTTTAGTCGTTTGCGATGTCGGCACCGAAGGGGGATGCAGAAAATCAGACAATCTCGGCTGATAGCAGAACCTGACGCGGTGATGCCCTATTGATAGTCCGACGGATTTAAATGTTCCAAAAAGCAATTCCATATCAGCAACTTTGTCATCCACAAAGACCTTCCAGCCCGGACACCAGTTATCGATGAAACTAAAGTACCCATTGACGGGGGTATTGATTTCCCAGATTAGCTCATCGCCGTTATAAGACACAAGTTTGCCGGTATTTTTATAGCGAACTGCATCATTCAAAAACGACTGGATTGTCGAATGCGCTATTGATTCGGAGAAGAAAATCTTTGTTCCGTCACGAACGCCGAGCAGTATTCTTCGAACGTCAAGCTGGTTATCTGTTTCCCCGAGGAATTTGGCATATCGATTGAAATACCAGTTGGGAACAATACCGGTGTTGAAGTTTGGTCCAAGAGAAATTGTGTTTTCGTAATCCGTGCGGGCATAGCGAAACGAAAGTTCGTCTATTTGTGCGACATCCAGCTTAAAGCGTTCAGGAACGGCGTTACTCTGGTACGACCACATATTGGCGCCGACAGGCCTCATCTCAATAGTCGCTGCCAGTATCAGGATAACAAGCACTGTGATAAGTGAGGAATTTGATTTAAGCCGAAACCGGCTTGAAAAAATTATTATTAGAAGAACCGTCAGAAATGCGGCAGCACCGGTTATAAGGAAGATTATATCTTTTGAGGATACATTTTTAAAAAACTGCTGCCAGTACATGTCATAAATTTTATTTCGATACAGATAAAGCTGAAGGGCAATTACAACGGCATAAACTGCAACGGTTGTTACAATCGGCATCCATACCTGCGAATTCTTTTTGGCTTCGGATTTTTGCGAGATTACCGATTCAAAGGAAGCATAGGCAAATGACAATAAAGCGGCAATGATGGGGACGAGAATGATGTTAAACCGACTCCAGACACGCAGGGCGGAAAAACCGGGCATATATTTCCACAGAAAAATAAACAAATATGAGCTGCGGCCGTAAGTGATATAAGTGATAACCGCAATCCAGATTACAAAGAATAGTTTTACCCATTTGTCATTAAGATTTGTCGGCGCTAAAATATCTTTTTGTTCGCTGGAAGCAACGGATTTATATCTCAACAGATACAAGAATATAATCAGAACGGCTGTTATGCTGAAAAAGTACCAGCCCTCGGCCTGCGAGACAGGCGGATATACAAGCGAGCCGACAGTATCCTCGAAATTAAATATGTGTTCGGTCGAATACTCGAAATTTTTTCCTGTGCGGTCGGTTGTCTGGGCCATAAGGTTTTGCAGGCCCAGCAAATATGGGCCGCATAATAAAATTGAAACTACTCCTGCCGCTACAAGGGTTATCAATGCCTGCCTCCAGGGAATCGGGGTAATGCCGAAAAGCCGCATACGCAGGGGCTTTATAAGAAAAACCAGCAGGTATGGCACGATGAGAAATGGCGCGTAATAAACATAATACGGATAGCCGGCTGTGCACAGACACGTTACAGAAAAAACCAGAATGGCCGCTGCTGCCAGGGCATTCTTACGCGAACCCGGCAGCATAATTTTTGTCAGGGCATAAAGTATCCATGGATACCAGGCGGCTGAATGAACTGCGTTGGGAAACCTCAGTATTTCTGTCGTTTTGAAACTGACGGACATAATCAGGGCTGCAAAAAGAACAGCTCTGAGATTAGTATTGAGCAGCCGCAGCCACATAAAAAGGCCAAGGGCAAAAATCGAAATGCCGATGACTGTAAAAACCTGGTAATCGAGCGAACTGTAGCCGCTGAAAATTTTATACCAGATAAGCAGCAGAAAGTTGAGCGGATAAAAAGTTTGACTAAATGGGTTTGTAAAAAAAGAGAAACCGGCCGCTTCAGCCGGCGACCAGAGAGGTAAATGAAAGTTGTCCAGACAGCCCAATAGATAAAGTTTGTACTTGTAGTAAAAAGCAATAAAATCATTGCCCATTGCTGTATATTTTCCGTCTATGGAAAAAACATGATTGAATAAATACAGCACCGGCCAGCAGAAAACAAATATTGGCAGAATAAATTTTGCCCAAAACCGCCGCCGGCCTGAGAGGGTCGGTATGTTTTCCCGCTCGTGTTCGGACTTTTTCTTTTCCCTGACCTTCACAATTTATACCTCCGCCGCGGGGCCGGTGTTGAGCTTTTTGTTTTTGCCCTGATGTGCATCTTCGAGCAGGTGTTCGAGCGTAGGACGGGGCTTTGCTATGACGGCAATCTGGTAAGAGAACAGGCTTTTCGAGAGGAAGATTAACAGCCGGTTTACCCGCAATAGAAAATGCGCCAGCGGTCTGTCGCCTATTGCCAGCGGAAACGGAGCGGGTATGCCGTACTTTTTCACAACGTCGTATCCGTTTATTTCGAGCGTTCTTTGCAGGGTCGAAAAAGTGAACAGTCGCGTATGATCCATATCGAGCACACCCCGTTTGCCGTAGTTGAAACTGTCGAACAGCAGGGCTATTCTCAAAGTGAAAAAGGCGATATTTCCGGTCGTTATAATAACATTCGGTACATCGCGGGAAAAACGCTGTCTTAGAATTTGCAATAATCTCTCTGGCGATTTTAAATGTTCAATGATATCCAGCGCCAGAATGTAATCGACCTTTCCGAAATCCTCGTCGAATTCATATTTGTCGACATCGGTCTCGACGCATTTCCAGGAGTTCTCGACAGCTTCCGGCCGGATTTGCAGGTCAATCGACACAGTCTTTGCGTTTTTCTGGGCTAAACGCCTTGCCATAAAGCCGGGCCCGCAGCCGATGTCCAGCACGGTAGAGCCGCCGGCTACCTGGTCGAGTGCAAACTGCTGTGAGCTCGGATATCCGAATTTTTCCTTGTAACGGTAATTTGAGGACGGTTCGTAATCAAACTTTGGATGGTAGTAGATGCCCAGCCGCATTACCCTCGAAAGTATGCTCGAGCGGATGACTCGCACGGCGTATCTGATTCCCCTGACTCTCGAAATTTCATTGCCGTAAAAAGTTGGAACGGTAATTTCCCTGATGCGCTTCTGATTATCCAATAACTGGATAATGATGTCGGTATCGAAGTCAAAATAATCGCTGTTATGTTCAAATGGTATGGCTGCGAGAGCCGCGACGCTGTAGGCGCGATAGCCGGTATGAAATTCCGAAAGGCGGCAGTTCAGGATACGGTTCTGAATGAAGGTCAGCAGCTGATTGCCCAGCCATTTGTGCAGAGGCATTCGTCCTTTCAGTGCATCGAGCCGGTGAATCATTCGCGAGCCGAGCACCGCATCGGCCTGGCCGGTGAGAATCGGTTCGAGCATCTGCCCGAGATACTCAGGTGCGTATCGGCCGTTTCCATGCAGCAGCACAACGGCATCAAAACCTTTTTTGGCGGCATAGCAATAACCGATCTTCTGATTGCCGCCGTAACCCTGGCTTTTGGGGTTGTAAAGAATTGTAAGATTCCATTGCGGATGGCGGCGGGAAAAATCCTCGGCAACATAAAATGTTTTGTCTGGCGACTGGTCGTCGATGATAAGAATTTCAGTATAAAAACGATTACTTTCCCATATATCTTTTGGAATACGTTCGAGGACCGACTCGATGGATTTTTCATCGTTGTAGCAGGTGATAAAAATCAGTACCTTTTTTATGGCTCCTCGTGCCGCAGCGGAATTATTAGTATTTGTGCTGGTATCCTGCATAGAAGCCGGCCTAATGCCCCTTTCCGAGCCATTTTATTTTTTTAAAGGCAAGCCAGCTCATTTTCAAAAGGAGCCAGCCGTGCCTGAACCGGCTGATGCTTGTCGAGCCGTAGGTTCTTGCCCGATAGTTTACGGGCACTTCGATGACCTTTAGGTTTTGTTTTACAGCGCCGAAAATAAGGTCGAAATCGCCGAACGGGTCGAAGTCGCCGAAGTAGGAGCGGTTTGCGGAGATAAGCTCGTAGTCCTGTTTGCGAATCATTTTTGTACCGCAAAGAGTGTCCCTGAACCTTTGGCCAAGCAGCCAGCTGAACAGCATTCCGAAAAATTTATTGGCGATGAGATTAAGAAACCGCATCGCCTGTTTTTCCATCGGGTACACGAGCCGCGAGCCGTTGATGTACTCGCCTTTGCCGTCACGCAGTGCCCTGTAAAATTTCAGCAAATCCTCAGGCGGGGCCGTAAGGTCGGCATCCTGAATTACGAGTATATCTCCTTTTGCCGCTGCGAAACCTTTTCTTACCGCATCACCTTTGCCGATTCCGCCGCCCTGATGGATTAAACTGATTTTGCGATGTGGATTTTTCTTAATCTGCTGTTCGATTTCCTCTGCGGTCCCGTCAGTGCTGTTGCCGTCGACAAATATTATTTCCGTTTCGCGGCCCATCGGCGGAATTCGCCTTATCGCATCTTCGATATTGCCTCGTTCGTTTCTGCACGGCACTATTACCGAGACGGACAAATCTTCATCGTGCTTTGGAACGGGTGCGGGGCGGGCTATCACCAGGTTGACAAGATTAAAAACGCGAAATCCCGGCAATAGCGAAAGGAAATAATTGCAGAGGATTGTCAGGGGCGGAATACGCTTCGGCAAAAGCACAAAGGAATCCGAGCGGATTACATCGAAGCCGGCCAGGTTGAGCAGATTTTCTATATCATGCGGCGGCAGCCAGTTCTGGTAAGGATTCGGCCGACGGACTCCCAAAGATGAGCCCAGCCGCATAATGCCTTCCCACAGATAGTTGTAATAGGTTACTACTATGCGAGTGCTTTCGGTCGTGAGCGGGCGGATGCGTTCAAATATCTGCTGAATGTCATGCCAGTATCCCAGTGAATTGCAGATGATGACGTAATCGAATTTTTCATTGAGATTTAATTCGTTCAGCTCTGCGGTATGGAATTTTAGATGAGGGAATCTTTTTTTTGCAAGCTCAATGCAAGCCGAGTCCGTGTCAACGCCTACGCCGTAGGCCGGCTGAACCGCCGCCAGAAGGTCGCCGCACTCGCAGCCGACATGCAGAACTTTGCTGTTTGGGCGGACGACGAATTTATAAATCTTTTCGAGCCACCTGTAGTAATAGACGTTGCGGTTTCGCCAGCGGAGCAAGGTTTCGCTGTCAATGGCAGCGGCAGAATTAACTTCTGTCGGGTTTGAGTTATGAATACCTGTACTGGCCATAAACTTATTGCCTCAGATGTTCCGTGACACTACCGGTATTTGGGTTCTCAATTACGCCTTTTTCAGTAATTATCGCTGTGATAAGAGCGGCCTCAGTTACATCAAAAGCCGGATTATAAACATCCACGCCATTTGGTGCAATTATTTTATCGCCGAGACAGGTTACTTCCTGTGCCGGCCTTTGTTCGATGGGGATTTGGCTGCCGTTTTTTATGCCCAGGTCAAATGTACTTGATGGTGCGGCGATGTAAAATGGAATGTTGTGTTTTTTTGCAAGGACAGCGACAGAGTAGGTGCCGATTTTGTTTGCGGCGTCGCCGTTTGCAGCGATGCGGTCGGCGCCTGTAAAGACGGCGTTGATTTTCCCCTGCTTCATCAGCCAGCCGGCCATATTGTCGCAAATTATGGTAACATCGATGCCGGCCTGTTTGAGCTCCCAGGCGGTCAGGCGGGAACCCTGTAAAAGGGGACGTGTTTCATCGGCATAGACCCTGAATTTTTTCCCCTTTTCATGCGCCTCAAACATTATAGACAGCGCCGTCCCGCGGCCTGCCGTCGCCAAAGCGCCCGCGTTGCAGTGAGTCAGTATACCATCGCCCTGTTTGATAAATTTCTGACCGTTCTTGCCTATCCGCAGGCACATATCCGCATCTTCCTGGAAGATTGCATTTGCCTCATTTAACACAATATCTTTGAGTGTTTGTAAATCGGTATTGGGTTTATCGGCAACGAATTGTTCCGCTTTTTTTACGACCCGGTCCATCGCCCATAATAAATTCACGGCAGTTGGACGCGATGAAGCGAGGTATTCCCGGGCCTTATTCATCACGGAAAGAGCTGTTTTGAGATTATTGTCATTATTTAGTTTCCCAAGACTCAAGACAAGGCCGTACGCGCCCGCTACGCCGATAGCAGGGGCGCCTCGCACGGCAAGGGACTTTATCGCATCGAAAAGCTGCTCGACATTTTTGCACCTCAGTTTTAAAAGCTCCCCCGGCAGACGCCTCTGGTCTATAAGCTCGAGAAAGCCCTCGGTATCGCCGACCCACTTAAGTGCGCTTGTAATCATAATCAGCCCCTGTGATTAATGAATTAACTGACCCTGCGATTTTCGGCCTCTGCAAGGAGTTTTGTCTTCAGATATTTTGCGGTGTAGCTTTTGTCGTTTTCGATAATTTCCTCAGGAGCGCCTGCTGCAACTACCTGGCCGCCCGCGTTTCCGCCTTCCGGACCCAAATCTATAATATAATCCGCCATTTTGATTACGTCGAGATTATGTTCGATGACCACGACGGTATTTCCCATATCGGTCAGCCGCTGTAGAACGTTCAGAAGATTATGAATATCGGCAAAATGCAGGCCGGTCGTCGGCTCATCGAGCAGGTACAATGTGTGGCCTGTGGCGGCCTTGCCTAATTCGGCGGAAAGTTTTATCCGCTGGGCCTCTCCGCCCGACAGCGTAGTCGAGGACTGGCCGAGGGTCATATACCCGAGCCCGACATCGTTCAGGGTTTTCAGAAAACGTGTAATCGCCGGAAAATTTGTGAAGAACTCGAGGGCGTCCCCAACCCGCATATCGAGCACGTCGGCGATGTTTTTGCCTTTATAGGTAACCTGCAGCGTTTCGGGGTTGAATCTTGTGCCTTTGCAGCTCTGGCAGGTAACATAGACATCGGGCAGAAAGTGCATTTCGATTTTCTTTGTGCCCTGTCCCTGGCAGTATTCGCAGCGGCCTCCTTTGACGTTGAAGCTGAATCTCCCGGGCTTGTAGCCGCGGATTTTCGCTTCCCTTGTCATCGAGAACAATTTTCGTATTACGTCAAAAACGCCTGTATAAGTGGCTGGGTTGCTCCGCGGCGTTTTGCCGATGGGCGATTGGTCGATTTCTATGACCTTGTCAATCAGCGAAGTGCCGATAACGATTTTGTGTTGGCCTGGTTTTTCGCGTGAGTTGTACAGCCGGCGTTTGAGCGCCTTTAGAAGGATTTCGTTGACCAGTGTGCTTTTGCCGGAACCGGAAACGCCGGTAACGCAGGTAAAAACGCCCAGCGGGAATTTGACATCGATGTCTTTGAGATTATTCTCCGATGCGCCTTTGACTTCGATGCATTTTCTAAGACTGTATTTTCGTCGCCGCAACGGCATCTCGATTCTCTTTTTGCCGCTTAAGTATTGGCCTGTCAGGGAACTTTCACAATTGATAATATCATCAATTGTACCCTGTGCGACGAGTTCTCCGCCGTGCGCACCTGCTGCCGGGCCGATATCTATGATATGCTCGGCACTTTTAATAATGTCCTCATCGTGCTCAACCACTATAACGGTATTTCCTATTCGGCAGAGATGCCCAAGTATGCCAAGCAGCCGGGCGTTGTCGCGTTTGTGCAGACCTATTGTCGGCTCGTCGAGAACATAACATACGCCCACAAGGCCTGAGCCCACCTGTGTGGCAAGGGCGATTCTCTGTGCCTCGCCGCCTGAGAGCGTGCCGCTTTTTCGGTCCAGCGTCAGATACCCAAGCCCGACGTCGAACATGAATTTGAGCCGGGCCTTTATTTCTTTCAGGATTTGAACGGCAATTATGGACTTTTCGGTATCGAGCTGCAGTTTGTTGAAGAACTTTTGCGCCTGCTCGATGCTGAATGAAGTAAGCTCGTGTATGTTCTTGTCGCCCACGGTTACAGCAGTCGCTTCAGGCCTAAGCCGTGCCCCATTGCATTGCCGGCATGGCTGCTCGGAGAGGAAACTGTGCAGCCGGGACTTGACGTATTCGCTGCTTGTCGTCTGCCAGCGCCTGGTAAGATTCGGGATGACGCCCTCGAAAGCCATGCCGTATTTTTTTTCATCTTCGCCGCTGGTCCCGGACATCAGAATATCTCTTATCTCGACAGGTATCTGCTCAAACGGGATTGATTTGCTTATCCCCATATTTTTGCAGAACCTTTTTACCAGGCGGTTATAATAGATATTCATTCTTTTCCCGCCTTTTCGCCAGGCAGAGATTGCGCCATTTTCGAGCGACACTGTTTTATCCGGCACAATCAGGTCGGGGTCGAATTCCAGGATTGTTCCCAGGCCGTCGCAGCTTTTACATGCGCCGTAAGGACTGTTAAAGCTGAACAGCCTCGGCGACAATTCTTCCAGGCTTGCCTGCGGATGCTCCGGGCAGGCGAACTTTTCGCTGAAAATCAGATGTTCCCATTTTCCGCTTCCGCTCGCCGCGATGACGACGCCCGCCGTGCCGTCGGCTCGTCGCGGCAGGTCGCGTCGCAGCGGGCCATTCTTTGTGTCCTCATTTGCATCCTGGAGCATCACAAGGATTATTCCGTCTGCCTGTTTCAGTGCCGTTTCGACCGAATCGGCCAGACGAATCCGCACCGTATCTTTAACGATGAGCCGGTCAATGACCGCTGCGATATTGTGTTTTTTGTTTTTATCGAGGACGGGCACGCTTTTTACGTCATAAATACTGCCGTCAACGAGGACTCGCACGAAACCCTGCCGCTGTATATTGGCAAAGATATCTCGGTGTTCGCCTTTTTTGCCGCGGGCAAGCGGGGCGCATATCTGAATCTTCGTGCCTTCAGGGCGGGCCATTATTGCATCGACTATCTGCGAGGAATGCTGACTGGTGATTTCCTTTCCGCACACCCAGCAGTGGGGCTCACCTGCTCGGGCAAAGAGCAGGCGGAAATAATCATAGATTTCGGTCGTGGTCGCTACTGTCGAGCGGGGGTTCGAGCTTGCGCCTCGCTGCTCAATTGCGATTGTCGGGGGCAAACCGGTAATCTCGGTAACATCCGGTTTTTGCATCTGCTCGAGGAACTGGCGGGCATAGGCGCTCAGCGACTCGACATATTTTCTGCGACCCTCGGCGTAAATGGTATCGAAGGCCAGAGAGCTTTTGCCTGACCCGCTTATGCCGGTTATAACAACCATTTTATCTCGGGGGATACTGAGATTGATGTTCTTAAGGTTGTGCTCCGCAGCCCCAGTAATCTTGATTACCTTTTCCATACCCTTTGCAAGCTACTTTCAAAAATTCAGGAAACCCGAAATTGCTTATTGTAGCAAATTACCTCTAAAAGGTAAAATGTTTTTGTTGGTAGTTTATAAACCAGAAACTGCACTATGAAAATTACAGGACTGCATAAGTGGGATTTGTCTTATTCGCGTGCAAGGGAACTGCAAACGCAACTTGCCGGACGGGTAGAGTTTACGCCTATCGGGGGCAATCCGAAGTTAATTGCGGGGCTGGATTGCGCCTTCAGCAAAGATGGACAAAAGATTTTTGCCTGTGTTGTGGTCTTAACATTTCCGAATTTTGAGCTTATCGAAACAAAAAACTCCGTTCGCAAGGTCAATTTCCCCTATATTCCGGGTTTGTTGTCCTTTCGCGAGGCCCCTGCCTGTATTGCCGCTGTCGAAAAGCTTAAAAATGAACCGGACATATTTATGGTTGACGGTCAGGGCATTGCCCATCCCCGCCGCCTCGGTATCGCTGCTCATCTTGGGCTGTTTTTTGATAAACCGACTATCGGCTGTGCAAAAAGCAGGCTTATCGGTGATTACGAAGAACCGCCTCTGGAAAAAGGCGCATATAGTCTATTAAAAATTGCCAGCGACGAGATAATTGGCGCTGTCCTGCGTACTCGCACGAAGGTCAAGCCGGTCTTTGTTTCGGTCGGCAACAAATGCCTGCTTGAAGATGCTGTCGAACTTGTCTTACGCTGCACAACCAAATACCGTTTGCCTGAACCGACTCGCCTTGCACATCAGTTCGTGACCAAATTGAAAAAATCGTTTTAATTTTGTTGTCTTTTGCATATAGTTGTTGTTATAGTATCCGCTTTTATGCAGTCAGATACATCTGCAATTCCGGCAAAGATTTCAAGGCCGATATTACGCAAACTGCGTCTGCGAACTATGCGTGCGTCTATCGTCGAAGGCGCTTTTGCGTTTGTTATGATAGGCCTGTCGGAAGCGTTCTACATCCCATATCTTAATGCCCTTGGCGCAAGCCATTTGCAGATAGGCATGGGAGCAAGTTTGCCGGCGCTTATGTCGGGATTGATACAATTAATCGGTCCCGCAGCACTGCACAAAAGCGGCAGCCGGCGAAGATTGATTGTCCCAACAGTCGTCGGGCAGGCATTGGCATTCGTTCCTCTTGCACTGGCATGGCACCTTGCTCCTCATCTGCAGGTATGGTCGGCCATAACGGCATTTGTAGTCTCAGCCACATTCGGCAATCTCGGCGCTTCGGCATGGGCTGACTGGATGGGTGCAGTCGTCCCCCGCAGGAGGCATGGCAGGTACTTCGCCACAAGAAACAGACTGCTCGGCATAGTTCAGATTTCGATAGCGGTGCTTGGCGGCTATCTGCTTGACCACGCTATCGGCAAGGTGTTGATTATGTTCACCGCGATATGGTTTGCATGCAGCTTTGCACGGCTTGTCAGCGCCGCTCTTTTCTATCTGCATTATGAACCGCCTGTCGTCCGGCATCCGAGCGGCGAGCATGTAAGTTTTCTGGATTTTCTGAGGGATTTGCATGCAACGCGATTTGGGATTTTTACTGCTGCAACCTCGCTGCTGAGTCTCGGCGTCAATATATCAGGGCCGTTTTTCGCCGTCCACATGCTGAACAATCTGCATCTTAACTATATCGCATACACCATCCTGATAGTGATGCCGATAGCGTCAACTATTGCGACGCTCGGCTTGTGGGGACACATCATCGACCGTTTTGGTTCGGTGCCTGCCATAAGACTTAGCGCTATAATCGTTTGTCTTCTGCCGCTGCCGTGGGTAGTAACAACTTCTTACACGCTGCTGCTTATCACGCAGATTGTAGCCGGTTTTAGCTGGTCGGGTTTTAATCTGGCGACATTCACCTTTTATGTCGGCTCGCTCAAACCTCATGAGCGGATAAGTCACATCGCATATTTTAACACTATTAATTTTGTCTGTACTGCCGTCGGCGCAGCGCTTGGCGGATTTATCATCCCATATCTGCCGCAAGTCGCTCAGTGGCAGCTTCAGAGCATCTTTGTTTTCAGTTCTATTGTACGAATTGGACCGGCGGTGCTGTTCCAACTGGTGCGGCACGAAAAATATGCGGGGGCTATGAACACGTTTGAGCGGTTCTTCTTTGACCCAACGCTAACGCTCAGAACGGGGGTAACATCGTCAATCCTGCGGTATTTCAAGAGGCAGTTGTAAAGAAAAAAACATGGGCAACACGCCACATGCACAGTTGCCTTTGCAAATTGGTCTTACACCGCCCGCCGTGCCACTCGCCGCGATGACGACGGTCGCGTCGCAGCGGGGCGACTGCACGTCGCGGCAGGTCACCATCTAAGACAAACAGGAAAACACAATAGAGTTTTTCGCCGCCGCTGCCTTTACGAGTTCAGTGAATAGTTTAACCATTTTCACCGCTGGCCAGGTGCGTTCATCAAGCTCTTTATTTTTCTCATACCACGCCAGTGCCAGCGGTATCATCACCGCGTCATCGGCAGCACAGAGTTCCCTGGTGAATTGACAAAGAATATTTGCCATTCGCACCGGCAGCTCGACCACCTGCGCCTCGCCGCGCCCGCCTTTGCACCCTTGTGCAGAGCCGGTGACAAAGTGTTCCCGGCAGACAAGAGGTCTCTGCTGGTAAATGACGCACTGATTGTTGTACATAAAAGGACAGACAAGATTCAAACTCGCATACCAGTCTGAAAGCGAATGAAGCTCAGAAAGATTAGCCGATTCATCAGAAAAACATTGTTCCGGCGGCGGGGATGGTGGCCTGTGCTTTATAATCTGACTTGCCGCCAGAAGGTAGGTTCGCAGTATATGACTTGACAAATGTTTCGGTTTTAGGAAAACCTCACGATTGAAACAAAATACCTCCGGAATCGACAATGACACAAGATAACTGCAGCAGGCAGGACAGCCTTTATGACAGGGGATGTGGCCTCTGTGGCAATATATTCGTTCAGTCGCGATGTCAGTGATTTTAGCCGAGATTGCACGTGCCGCAGGTACTATGTCGGCCAGACGGGCACTCCCGCTGGCGGCAATACGAAAATCGACCGCCTTACCGAAAATATCAAACTCAAGGCCGATAACCTCAGAGCCATCGCCGCAGACTGTTTCTGTTTTGCAGCCGTCAAAAACTCTTATCGGCATATTCTCTAACATTTATCACCTTCCGTCTTTGGCGTTTCTCCCACTCAAACACAGCCACTATAGGACGCAGGCAAAAAACGGCCTATGTTCCCATACCAGCCGACTTATATCGGACAACCGCAGTGGTCGCTTAATTTAAATAGGTTCTCATAAAACCACTGATTTTGATAATTTGGGATAGATTGCTCGGTGGTGTTCGGCTTTTTATTATCTGTATCAGGCGATGTAATTGTTGCCAATGATTCAACGATGGTATATAATCAGAAATTATCATAAAACTAATATCATATTTTTTGGAGGTTTATTGCTATGTTACTTTGGATTTTTAGAAGCATTTTTATTATGGTTATCCTTGCTGTTTTATTTGTAAATGTAAGCTCAAAGTTGATAGGCGCCGATGAGACCAGTTTCTGGACGGTAGTCTGGAGCGGGGCCGGTATGAGTATATTTGTTTTTCTGCTGGATTTTTTAACGCCGAAAAAAAAACTCGGCGCTCTGGCGGGGGTCTTCTTCGGCCTGCTTGTCGGAATGCTTATCAGCGGTGCCCTGGCGCCGGCGGTGGATATGATAACCAGCACTTACAGGATTAATGCGCTGCCTGAAGCCGTTGCCGCTGTCAAATGGATGATGGGTATATGTATATGTTATCTTGTCATCAGTATCGTAATGCGGACAAAGGACGATGTGCGTTTTGTCATTCCTTACGTCGAATTTGCCAAGCAGACCAAAGGCGCTCGCCCGATGGTTCTGGACACATCGGCCATCATCGACGGACGTATCGCTGATATGTACCGAAGCAAGCTTTTCGATGCGCCGCTTGTCGTGCCGCGATTCGTTCTTAATGAACTCCAGCTCATCGCCGACTCAGCCGACAAGCTTAAACGCAATCGCGGCAGACGAGGCCTGGATATACTCAAGGAAATGCAGGCTAATCCCGTAATTGATGTGCAAATCGATGATATAGTCGTGCCGGATAGCGAAGATGTCAAAGGCGTTGACCAGAAGCTGATAATGTTCACCAAAAATTGTAACGGCAGGCTTGCAACCACTGACTATAACCTCAGCAAAGTCGCACAGGTACGCGAGGTCGATGTTTTAAACATAAACGACCTTGCAAACTCCCTCAAGGCTATTGCTCTGCCGGGTGAGAATTTGGAAGTCAGGATAGTTAAGACAGGCGAAGAAGCGGACCAGGGCATCGGCTACCTGGCAGATGGAACTATGGTCGTTGTCGAAGGAGCAAGGACTAAAATCGGAAGGGACATCCTCATCAGCGTAACAAGCTCGCTTCAGACATCGGCAGGCAAGATGATTTTCGGCAAGTTCGAGAATTTTGCCCAGAAAAATAACGATACAAAAGACCAGTTCAGCTACAGGAAATCAGCCGACCCATCAACCGAAAACAACAAATAAAAATAAAACCATCAACCCCCAGCAGCTTATACTGGGGGTTCTTTTTTGGGTTACAACAATAGGGGACGTTGGGGCTGTTGAAAAAGTAGCATAAATTTCCCCCTAAGCGGCTATTCTCCAAATCTGATATTCTTTCCATACTCCTGGCAAAAATCGGTTAAAAGTTAGTTCTCTCAACCCAAAATCATTGCGGCAGCTTTTTCGGCAAGGTTCAATATCATAATTACGCTTTGTGCCTGCATCGGCATCTTTTTGTTGGGCCTTGTCAGCGATTATACCTTCGGCAGGTTTGCCGCTACTCATCTCTGGGCTAAAATCGGAAGGTTACTCGTGCCGAACTTGCAGATTTTCTGACAGAAATAAGGCCGATTGTAGGTGGATTTTTTACGCTGCAAGTGGTTTTTGCTGTTTTTTCTCCTGCTTGCCCTGCGTAGCTTTCCTGTCCTCCATAGCCTTGGCGAAGGAGGAAGCGAAGCGGGATCGTCATTGCGAGCGTAGCAAAGCAATCTCCGCCCCAATATTGCAGA
>Ga0315291_10001935_pt1 | contig 27426 bp, 21 predicted proteins | sample YL17G12_20_MG_FD_203070 | JGI IMG/M metagenome (GOLD analysis project Ga0315291, IMG submission 203070) | Sediment microbial communities from Yellowstone Lake, YNP, Wyoming, USA - YL17G12_20 | ecosystem: Environmental > Aquatic > Freshwater > Lake > Sediment | place: USA: Wyoming | collected...
ATTGATGGCTTCTGCCACGCGGTCTAGCTCATCCTGCAAAATACGGCTTGTTTCTTGGGAAATACTGAGCCCGACCTCGGCAAATCGTTCGCTCATGTAGCCCCAGTATTCATCGTAAGGTATCTCGCCGAACTCAATGTGAGTGCCCCAATTGAAAAATGCCGCATTCGGAGAATTGAACATGGTGGTCAGAAGATGGCGTTTCGAGCCGAGGATGATGACTGGAATATCGTGCGGCAGGGTTTGCAGACAGCCGCGGAGAATCCCTTCGGCCTCGGCGGCCTGGTGGATGTCCTGAAATTCGTCCATGACCAGAAGCACCGGAATTTTTCGCTGCTTCATGGTGCCTAAAGCAGCGATGATTTCGCTGACACCCTTGTTTGGTCCTTCGGTCAAACCAAGGGAGACGGAGATCTCGCCATCCGGGTCGAAGTCCATTTTTGGCCGTAGCGATTTGGCTATCTCCAGCGCTGCACTCAGTGCGGCTCTGGCCGGAAAGGCCTTCTTATAGCCTTCGGCCATGGCAGCCGACAACCGGGAGGCAATCTGCGTCATCGAAGCAACACCGTAGAAATCGACGTAGACAAACATCCCACCGTGACCTGGTCCGGCCTTCCACTTGGCGGCCATTACTTTGGCCAGCGAGGTCTTCCCCGAGTTCCGGCGGCCGTAAAGGAGGATTTTCTCACCGTTGCCGATCGCTGCCGCGATGCGCGTTCGCTCGCTGTGGAGGTTGCAGATGTCCACTTCATCGAGAACGGTGTCAAAGTAAAAACGGCTAGGCATCGATGGCTCCGGGAAGTCACGGTTGCTCGTCCACGTGGCGACTGCTCTACTGGAGCAGTCCTACTAGGGCAGTTCCGCGGAAACTAGATTAACATCCTTTTTTTAATGGATAAATGCCAATCTGAAGAACCTCGACCTGCTGCTCTATTGGGGCAGCTCTATTCGAGTCATAATTCCTTAACATGATTTAACCTGCCATATTCTCAAGGATCTTTGGCAAAATACACGTGCCACGCCTTCCCGACCATTCGATGGGTACACTACGCCTTTGTCGCCACCAAGACAGGCATCACGTCCGCAGACACGGCAACCGGGACGGAAAGGATGCATAGGCGTCTGGTCATGAGAAAATGCGTTCCGTGCTAAAGCAGATACTAGTTCAGCACAAGTCGTTTGACGCCAGTCCCCCTAAAACCTACAATCGATCAGTACTACTGCGGATTTGCATGCAATTTAGCACCGACGGTGATCATAGTGCATAACAGACTAATTAAACTACCCAATATCCCTACCCGTAGTTTCTTCCTCTGGGGCCCGCGCCAGGTCGGAAAAAGCACTCTCCTACGCCTTCTCTATCCACAAGCTATTGAAATTAATCTATTAAAATCCGATCTTTTTGCAAAATACCGACTCCACCCCGAAAGCCTCCGAGAAGAGCTAGCCGCAGCCAAGCTGGCTAAACTCATCATCATCGACGAGGTGCAAAAAGTTCCCGCTCTGCTGGACGAAGTTCACTATCTTATTGAAGAGCATCACCTTGTCTTTGCTCTATGCGGGTCGAGCGCGCGAAAACTGAAGCATGGTCACGCGAATCTCCTTGGGGGGCGGGCCCTACGTTACGAAATGTATGGACTCAGTGCCAGCGAGCTTGCCGGCGATTTTGACCTCAGTCGACTTCTGAACCGAGGCTATATCCCGTCTCACTACGACTGCACGGATGGCGAGTGGCCACGCTTGATGCTTTCGTATGTCGGCGACTATTTAAAAGAAGAAATCGCCGCCGAAGGCCTGGTCAGAAACCTGGCTGGGTTTGGCGAGTTTTTGCGCATGGCGGCCTTGGGCGATACTGAGACCGTAAGCTTTTCGAGCTTTGGACGTGACGTTGGTGTGTCACCAAATACGGTAAAGGAATACTTTTCAATTATGGTCGATACTCTCCAGGGCTGGTGGTTGCCGCCGTACGCAGCAAGACCCAAGCGCCGGACGGTCAGTGCGCCGAAATTTTATTTTGCCGATATAGGCGTGGTTAACCACCTTGCACGTCGGGGTCCATTGACAGCCGGAGGAGAACTGTTCGGCAAGGCTTTTGAAAACTGGCTAGGCCACGAGATACGCACCTACAATCAATACCGCGACCGCTTCCTCGACCTTAGCTACTGGCGCCTTTCCAGTGGTATCGAAGTCGACTTCATCGTGGGCCAAATAGCACTGGCTGTGGAGGCAAAAGCCGTGACGCGCGTCCGCAGTGAGCACTTTAAAGGTCTCCGTGAACTAGCAAAGGAGCATCCTGGCGACTATCAGCGAATTCTAGTTTGCCTCGAGGCCGTTGCGCGAACGACGGAGGATGGCATCACCGTGCTACCCTACGACCAGTTCGTCGGTAAGCTTTGGAATGGCGAGTTTTTTTAACAAGGCAGAAACGTAGTTGCAATCACCACATGCGTTCAAGTCACACGGCACCCAAACGCCGCAGCGAATCTTTCGTCTTTCTATCCATGCCGCCCTTCGCTGCGACGAACGATTCACTATCAACTGTGCGGCCTCAGCTATGTGTATATCGTCGTGCCTACTTCGAAGACCACACAAGGCAAGGAGTATATAGACCTGCCCATGGGGTTCATTGACCGAGCGATTGCCGTAAGGATTATTGAGGCGCGTGTGCCTATCCGTGGTGCCGAAGTAGGTATTTTTTGTTTCTATGATGGCACGGGCAAGTTTCCTTGCCATAAGACAAAGCGCAAAGCGCTTCAGAGTATGAGAAAATGGAGCGGCATCGGCCGCGAAGCCCATAAGAAGATCTAATGGCGCAGGAAACCGGGCGTACGGTTGCACTTGATCCTGAGGGCGCAAGCCGTTAAAACCAATATTCACCCCTCCCTGGAGACCTCGAATGATGAAGTATGCAAACGCAACGTCCGTAGCATTTCTTTTGCTGATGCCTCTAACAGGCTGCACCACGACCAGCGAAGATGTGGCCAAGACCGAGGCAATAGCCGATGAAAAAACCGAGGAAGCCTACCATGCGGCTGATGAACGCGCGTTAAAGGCACAGGATGTCGCCGAAGAGAAGACGATTCAGGCCGTTGACGAAGCCGATCGCAAGATCGAGGCAGCCCTGCGTCAGGCCGATATCGACACCGAAAAAGCCTATCAAACAGCTGACTCGATCGAGGCAAAGCAAGATAAGCGGGTCGAGATCACGAGACAAAAGCAGTTCGTGAGCGACATGAGTAGCCGCCTGAGCAGCCGGAAAAAAGAGATCAAGGCCTTAGCTGATCAAATCAGCAAGGAAAGTGCCAGTGATAGGGCCCGTGATGAACCGCGACTCGCCGCCTTGCGCGATGCTCAGCACGCGGCAGAAGACCTCCTCAACAAGGTTAAAAAGGCCGACTGGCGGGAGTGGACGGTGCAAAAGGCAGCGGTGCAATCCGCCTTCGGTCAACTTGACGATCACTTGAGCGAGACCAAAGTCGCACGCTAGTGCCACCGAGGAGAACACTTGGCGTGTGCCGCCGGTCTATTTAGACAGCGGCTACGTCGGTCGTCACTCAAACATCCCAGAGGCGCGGCGCTAGAACCTTCGCGGAGCCAGCCACCTTGGACTCTGCGACGCTCCTGTCACTTGCTCATGAGCAACTGACGGATGAGCGTCGCAGCGCCATTCCAAAAAATCTCTGCTCCTAGACACACGACGATAAACGCCATCATTCGCAGCATTACTTTGGTTCCCGAGGCACCTAGCCGCCGTGCCAGTAGTTCGGAATAGGCGAAGGATAGGTAGACGGCAACGCAGACTCCGATGATGCCAATGACGGCTCCGGCCTGGCGGCAAGCGGTGTTGACGAAGGCTTCGTTTTGCGTGTGGGCACTGAGAGTTAAGGCTACGGCAATGCAGCCTGGCCCAACTGTAATCGGAAAGGTAAACGGGTAGAACAAGCGATCGCCATAGGATGCCGCCGCGCCGTCCGGGCTTTGGCTGGTTGTGCTGTCATCCTGATTCAGCATGCGCCAGCCCATGGAGGCTAAGACCAGGCCACCTGCGGCCTGCACGATCGGGATAGTCAGGCCAAAAAAGGACAGCAAGTAGCTGCCGACAAACAGCACAATCGCGAGCAACACAAAGGTATTAAAGGCGATCTTAGCGGCGATCGTTCGCCGCGTCGCGCTGTCGATGGGACCGGTCATGCCGAGCAGAATGACTGCCGTGCCGATGGGATTGATCACGGGGAACAAGGCCAAAAATGCCAGAGGAACTGCTTTGACTAGAAGAAGGAGTGGAGTTACCGCATCTTGCATGTCTAAAGAGCCTTATAAAACAGGGAATTGAGATACACCTAGCGGCAACAATCTACGCCGCTGAGGCCACGGTCGCAAGGTTCATGAAAGCCGCTTTTGACTGGCTAGCCAAGTTGGCGGTCTAGCCAAGTTAACCAAATATTGATATATAGCACCGGTTCGTCAAGCATTGAGGAGGATGGCATGAAGGTACTAAGTCGGTATGGATTCATCGGGGTGATCGCTTTCTCTGGCGGTGCAGTGTCCTGTAGCCAGGCTGATTTAGCTAAGAGTGTCCATGGCTCACGAAGGTCGGCGCAGCCTGTGGTGGCAAACCTGACGACGCGGCCTGAGGTGTCACCTGCGTCCCTTTCGCCCAACCCGAAGGTCTTTGACGAAGCCGATGCCAAGGCAGCAAGCCTTAAGGTCACGCCTGCATCCACCGCGGTATCCGGGCGCGTGGTGTTTCACAAGGACCGCTTGTTCCACCGCGAGTTTCTCTACGGCTTTGACCTGCAATACAGCGGCGGCAGCGATGATAAATATGCGTTGATTCCGCAGGCGCAAGCACTCGGGCACATCCCTTGTACCTTTCGCCGCGTCGCCGATCGGTTGCAGCTCGTCGCCGACCAAAGTCGACTGTTTGAGAGTGACATCAATCATCCAGAAGTGCTGATCGCTACCTATAACATCGTCAGCGAAGACGCGGCGACCTTGACGGTCGAGTTCGCCAGCGGCGGTTTGGTGATGAATGAAGTGATGAACGGCCTGTCCTCCGACGGCGTTGCGTCTGGCGCAGCCGTCGATCTGCCAAAGCAGGCGTGGATCCGCTCGCTGAACTTTGTCCCAGAGGGAGAGTACTTGCTGCAAGAGACCGCGTTGCAGGTCAAAAACGGCAGCGTCCAGACCTTTATGGAGACGGTCTTTCCGCGGAGCAATCTCGTTCCCGAGGGTGCGACTGGGCTTGAGGCCAACACCAAGGTCGAGCCCTTGGCTGAGCGCTTCCGTTTTCTTGGTGCTGAGGAGGCCTTTGTCACGCGGCAAAAGGATGGCCTCAAGGTTCGCGAGAAGACCACCTTTGCCTCGCGCTTCCTGCTTAAGGAGGGGCAAACCATCGACTGGTATGTCACTTCCAATGCTCCTGAGCATCTGATGCCGATCTTCAAGAGCGGGGTGGAGGGCTGGAACCGCTACTTCATCCCCGAGTTTGGTCGGCCGGTGATGCGCTTTGTCGGGGTTCTTCCGGCGGATATCGCCATCGGCGATCCACGTTACAACATCATCAATTTCGACAGCGTTGCCCAAGCCGGAGCAGCTTACGAAAGTCAGGCGACGGATCCTGCGACCGGTTACCAAAGCCACAGTCTGATCTATCTGCCCTATGCTTGGTACAATATCGGCGTCGAGATGTGGAAGAAGCGTAGCGAGACACTCGATCCAGCCAGTGCTGCCGCCGTTCGCGCTGCGGTCGCACCTAAGGCGCCGGAGTTTGCCTTTGCCCGAGGTCGCGAGATCCTCGCCTGCGTGCGGTCGATGGAGGTGTTAAACCTGCCACTTGCGAACATGAGTCAGACCCTTGATGATGCGCCTTCCGGACACGGTGAAGCGCTGGCGGTGCCGGACAGCGTGGACGAGTTTGCCCGGCGTTTGATGATCTCGACCCTGTTCCACGAAGTGGGCCATGCCCTTGGTTTAGCGCACAATTTTAAGGGCTCACTAGCTCTAGATGCAAGCAAACCGCAAAGCGAAGGCAATCCAGCGTCGTGGTCGATCATGGATTACAATTACTATCAAAACGAACAAGATATCTTCCGTGACATCGGTGGAACCGATGGACCGATTCTAGAATACGACCGGCAGATGATCAGCGAGCTCTATCATGGCGGCCAAGGCGTTAAGCCGACCGATCCCATTGTGCCGGCCTGTGATGATAAAGAAGCCGATAGCGTCGCCGACGGCGTCGATCCCTTTTGCTTGCGCTACGATGTTGAAAATGACCCGACCCTGGGCTTAGTGCATGCCTATCATAACGTCGTGGCTGCGGCTGATCCGCAGGGAGTGACCAGCCTGACCCTAACCCAGGCGTTGCTGGGCCTGAAAAGTCAGATCGCGGCTAAGTTTGTGTCGCCGACGAAGGTGGCCTCGGCCGCGGCTTTGGAAGCTCAGACCAAGGCCTTGTCCGGGCAAATCGCGGCACTGATCGAGTTTTACCTAACCGGTGGAGCGCAGTCCTTGCGCGTCAACCTGAGCAACAACAGCAAGGCCCTGCGCGTTTGGAAGGGCACCGTACATACCGACGAAGCAGCCTTCCGTGGCCGTTATCTGCAGGTGTTTTCGGACACCATGGCGCTAAAGACGCTACCTCCGGCACCTGCGGCAGCTCTGGCTGATTTGGTTGCGACCTTGCAATCGAGTGCTGCGAGCAACACTGCGGTTGGTGCTGACGAGCCGGGCCGCAAGGCGGCTGCCGACCAAGCGAGTGCAGCCTTCACTGCTGCAGTCGGTGCAAGGGTCACGGCTTTGCTTAGCAAGGTACGAGCCGGCAGCTACGCGGGTCTGGCCTTTGACCTTAAAAATTCCTTCGCCCTGCAGCTGACTCCTGGGGGAGACTTGTCGCACTTCGAGGATCTGGCCTTTAGCACGCTAGCAAACGGTGTATTAGTCGGCTTCGATCCTGCCGCTGATCCTGCGGCCAGCGTGGTGTTTCAAGCCGAGCGTGCCGCAGCGGCGACGGCTCTGCTGAGTTTTAAACCGCATGCTAAGTCCTACGGCGATGTGATTGAGCAGCTCAATGCCTTGTACTTAAAGGCTCTGGCTACTGGTCAGACGCAGATGGTGCATGACCTGCGGGTGCTTCTGGCGCAGCTTGGCTAGGTCGAGCGGGCCTACATCGTCGGATCGATCCATGCCGGAAAGAGTCTGAGGATGTAGGCGTAGGCGACGTATGCCGAGTAAAAATAAGCCAGCACGCCGGCTAGAACCCGGCTACGAAGCAGGTCTGGCCTTCGCTCCAAGAGGAAGCCGGCGGCAATCATGTGGCAGATGATGAAGAGCGATACAACCTTGGTCATCGGCGCCTCAGCTATTCGGCGTGGATCAAGTCGCTGCGGTCGAGGACGAAGCGATCGAGTTGGTCTTTGCCGCTGAGCAGTTTGTAAAAGGTCGTGGAGTAGCGCTGGATGTTTCCTCCGGCGCTCTGGCGCAGCAGGATGATGCGGCCGCTGGCAAACCGACTGAGGCCCCCTGCCATGGCTAAGCCCTGTAGCAAGGTCGTTCGGCTTTGCATGGAAATCATGCCGGGCTTGTTCACTTCACCGGAAAAAAACACCTGATAACTGTCGTGTCCCGCAACCCCGACGGTAATGATCGGGTTCTTGACGTAGGGCTTGAGTGCTTTTTCCATGCGCGTGGTCAGTTGCAGGGCGGTGTCGCCGGCAGCAGCGACAAAGCCGATCAATGGGAAGGTCATCATCCCGGTCGGTGCCACCATATAGGTTCCATTCAGATTTTCTTGGCCAAAGACCTTGATGGTGACTTGGTCGCCTGCACTGATGACGTAGTCACCCACCCGGTTAAAGGTGCTGCCGGCCGTGGCCTGGCTTAAATCGACTGCGGCGACGCTCGCCGCGCAGCCGTGGACGAAAAGAAGCAAGACTAGGGCAAGACAATGGTCGAGTCGGTGCTCACTTCGGGACATATTCGGACTCTCCCCTTCTCTGCAGCAAAGCTAAACTGTGGATCGACACGCCAACCACCAGGCCGAGTAGTGCTGGTAGGCGGAATTTGAACAGGCCAACGTCGGTGTAGGCGTAAACCAGCCAGCGGATCACCATACCCCAGGCTAGAAACGCCAGTATTTTGGTCCACGCATCCTTGGCGGTGCGGTTAAGACGCAGGGCAACGGCTAAGCTCAAGACGCATACGGCCGCGATCGCCGCAGCCGCTAGTGGCCCCCCATTGGCCCACAGGAATAGGACGTTGTTGTGCGGCAAGACGTCGTAAAGCGGGTAGAAGTTTGAGATGTCGGTTAGAGGCATAAACATCTTCATATGATGACCAAAGCCCCAGCCGGTGAACGGGGACTCCATGGCTTCGTGGTACTGGTTAAAGTTTTCGACGTCGCGGTAGTCTAGGCTAAAGTATTTGTCTTTGATGAAGAATCGCTTTAGAGGATAGACCAAAATACCGAGTGGCGACGTCGTGTTCCATAGCAGCGTCAAGACCAATGCGGCGGCTGAACTAAGCCCGAAGGCGCTGACAACGTGCCACCTACGAATGTGTTTATAGTAGACGATGGGTAGCAGAGCCAGGGTGATGCCCAGCCCGAGAAACGATGCTCTCCTGAGATTGAGAAAATAGGGCAGGATTAGTGTGACGAGGCAGGCAAGCGCTAGCACAGTGTGCCAGATATGGCGGCGATAGTGCCACCACAGGTAGCTGACGAGGAGCATGCAGATAGCGATGTGCTCTGAAGTGATGTGCTCGATGAGGTATTCGCGCTTGCCCATCTTCATGTCAAAGACAACAAAGAACACATACCATCCTTGAAGGCATTTGATCATCGTGGCGCCGAGGATCAGCTTGAACAGCAAGGGTAGCTGAGCTGGGCTATGGTAGCCGATATAACCGAGATACAGCCACAAACCGAAGTAGGGAATGTAGCGAAATTGGGTGAAGGCAAGCCGCAGGTCGCCGCCAGTGAGCTGGCCACGAAGCATGGCGATGGCGCCGGCCATGGGCAGCACTAGAGCCAAAGCGGTGACCAATCGAAATCTAGGGGAGCTGAACAGGGCGTAGTGTTCGCGCCGCCCGCCGCTAAACATAAGCCATAGCGCCAGGGATATGGTTAAAATTTCCAGCGGCGTGATGATCAGGCCGGGCACGCCCAACTCGCCGAGTCGTTCGTAAAGCAGGGGGCCAAGGATTTTGGTCCACGGATCCCATTCGTTGTAGGCGAAATTATGCGGTTCATCGAACAGGACCATGGCTGCCATCAACCAGCTGATCAGCGTAAAGCCTTCCAATCTCGCCAGCAGCGGTACGGCAAATACCAAAGAAAATGTGGCGATTGGTAGCAGGTAAAACGTTGGATCATCGGCGTGCCCGACATATTGGACCATGGCCAAGGTGCTGGCAGCCATCGCGGCGAGAACTAGTCTTAGGTCGTAGGCGGCGAGCATGGCTCAAGTTCCGATCATAACCAAGCCCAAGGTCTTGGCGGTCGGGGTGAGTTGAACGGCGCGTTCGACGTCGGTAAACGTGGCGCAGCGCGCATCGACCAGGACGATGCAATCACTGGCGGCATAGAGAAACGGCTCGGTTTCAAGCATGCGCCGGATATCGTAGGCGCGGATATAAATGCGGCTATAGGGTTTGGCTAGGCTGGTGAGGAGATTGGCAACGGCGGAGCGGGTAAACGCCATGCTCGGATCATTGCTACGGGGTGCTGCCACGAGATCGAAGGCGCGCTCAGCGTTCCGGCTCTGGCGTACCTCACGCCACGTCGCCTGACCGGCGAGAAAGTCAGCGAGGGAGCGCTTTGGCGGCGCCAAGTCGTGGCTGGATGGGACTGGGTCGCGGCTGTCGCAGTCGATCAGTAAGACTGGTCCGGGTGTCTCGGTACAGATGACATTGAGAAAGTTAAAGCAGTAGGCACCGGTATGTCCCTGTTCGGCTGCACTTTGAATCAGCACGACCTGACCGCTGCAGCGCTGCCGAAGCTCATACTCCAGTCTGCGGTAGGATTGGAGGACCTCCGAAGCACGTTGGTTCTGACTCCGGTTGGCGCTGGCGGCGCTGTCCCTGAGCAAGGTGGCAAGCTGTGGCGAGATGCTCTCGTAGGCTTTAAGCCCAGCTTGATTTAATTGCGATAGGACCGGCAATTGACAGCGCCAGGCAACACGCCAAAGGTCCCGCGCAAAGGGTGTGCGTAGCTCGCGAAGCACGGCGGAAGCAGCAGCGACCATCGCGGCTAAACATAGCAGCACGAGGGTTGTTTGCCGGCGGCCTTTGCCCGGAGGGGTCGAATCATAGGATGCTGGTAGGAAAGGCCGGAGGCGTGTACGTAGGGCCGGGGCCTCGGCTTGGCGTGACATTCTGATTTCTTCGAGACTTAGCTCACGGACGCGGTCGGACAGTGCCGGTAAGAACTGGCCTTGGCGCGGACTGTAGTCTTCGCCGCGGCCTTCAGCGGTGGTGACACGCATGCCCAACTTGCGTTCCTGTTCCCGAATCTCCGCGAGCTGGGCTTTCAACTGGTTGATCTTCAAGCGTTGTCCTGGGTCCACGGCGTCGCGCCCGAGTTGGCGGATCTCGTCTTGCTTGGCAATGACGTCCGGGTGCGAGGGCTCAAGCTTAGTCGTGAGGCGGGCAAGGTCGGCTTCAAGCGACGCCCGCAGGGCTGCGGCCCGGCTCTTTTCTTGATCACCATCAGCGCGTAGGCTTTGGATCTTATCAAGGAGTTCGGTTTCCTGTTCGCGCAGACGATCCTGAGCGGTCACTCCAGGAACGGAGTTTTTATCGTCTTTTTTCAGGTCACGATCGGCCTTGCGTTCGGCCTCAGCGGACAGCGTGAGGTGATGCAGGTAACTGGCAAAGACCTCGTGCTGGCGGCGATAGGATTCAGCCTCAAAGCGAAGTTCGCTTTGAATAAATAGTTCCATGGCAGCATCTGCTAGTTGCTTTGATAGCAGTGCGTCGTCCGTCGTGACACGCAGCGAAATGGTGTTCTTTTTGTCGTCGTATTGTGTGTCAAAGGCTCGACTCAGGTATTCGGCATTGGCATCCTTCGCCTTGGCGTCATCTTGGTAGCCTTTGTCCCCTTTGTTTGACTTAAATAGTTGGCTGGTGCCAGGGATGTGGCGAGTGATCCACTGTTTGAGTGCAGAGAGGTCTTTGCCCTCCCTTTGATTGAGTCCGACTTCTGTGGCGACCTGCCAAAGAAATTCAGGATCGTCGAGCTTGGTTTTAAAAGCATCGGCGACTTGCGGAAAGCGGGGGTAGAGCGGGTACCTCGGCACGGCTTCGGAGCTGTCGCGGTCATCATAGATCGCCGCGGTATAGGAGGACATATGATCTTTTTGTAGCGCGCCGATCAGCAGGGCGATAGGTGCTGTTAAAGCAAAGATCAGGAGCATCATGCCTGACTGCCGGCGCAGCACCCGAAGCACATAGGCGCTGTCGGGTAGATATAGCCTTTTTGCTGCGGCATCTCCCCGTAAAGCGGCGGAGTGCTCTCCTGGCTCAAGCATAGAAGGGTCATCCTGAAGGGTGAAGTATAGAACGGGGCGTCGGGGGAAGCGGAGCTTACTTTATTGTACGTTAGGCATGGGGAGGAATGGAAAGCGTGGGCAAACTTTGCCGACTTTAGCGGTGACGTTTAGGCTTCGCTCAACTCCCAAAAGCCCATAGAACGTGGCGCTAGTTGAAGGCACAAGTGACTTTGCGAGGGCACTTCGGCGGCTTCATTTAGGCTCAGGTTGGGCTGAAGGGAGGAGCGGTAGCTTTTTACCAGGTGCGCGGTGTCGGCATTCGGAAGGGTCAGCGTCTGTGACGTCGCGGCGAAGTTTATGGCTGCAAGAAAGCTCCTGCCATCGTCCTTAAAGCTATAGGTTTGCACATCGGCGTCAAAGGCAGCAGTAAGGCGCGGTTTGAGGTCAAACAGCTGCATCACATAGTCTTCTAAGGCCTCGTTCATCACGGGATAAAAGGCAAAATGGGCATAAATTCCATGTCCAGCGTCAGGCCGCGTCATGATGATGGCCGGTGCTTGGTCGTATGGACCGCCGTAAAAACGCCCGGCCTCCGTCCAGCGCTTATGATTGGCGACGACGATCTTCTCCGCCCATATCTGACCTTGCAGGTCCGGTCCGCCTTGATTCAAACGAATGGCTTCGCGCTCCTGCGCCAACAGTCCCCCTGCATCGTCGAAGTAGAAATCGTCGCGGGCAAAGAGTTGCAGTGGGTATGGCGACATCCTGCCATGTTGGTCCTTGACCGCGGTACGCGGAAGTGACCAGACGCTTCCACCCGCCGCGATGAAGGCCTCTATGGCGGCAATCTCCGACGTTGATAGCTCAAAGGCATAACCAGGCAGGATCAGCAGTTTCGCTTTGCTCAGCTCGCCCTTTGCGGCGGCGATACTTGGCGCCATAGCAATGCCGAGACCGTGGCGTAAAAACGGCCGCTGTAGTTGTTCGATCAGGCGAACGCCGTTCCAGAGAGTCGTCTGGCTGGAAATATCATGAGCCCATAGGCTCTCCATATTGTGGATGATCAGCACGTCGGTGGTTGGACAGGGCAAGGCCTTAAGGTCGAAGTGACTAGATACTGCAGCAAAAACCTTAGTCTTGGCGGCGATAATCAGCTCTTGGCGCGACTGCGGTAGGCGTAAGTCATGCGGGACGATGCCGTCGTGGTATTGTTCGACACCGCCGTAGAAGCGTTGCCAACTAAAGTAATACATCCCCTCAGCGCCGAGAAACGCCGCCTGCATGCCCCAAAGAAAGAGCCAGTCGATACCCCAACGTCCGTTGACCTGCTGCCAGTTGACCTGGACGGGCTGCTGCTCGAGGACGATAAATTTGCGTCCCCCCTTTAACGAACGCATCAGATTATATTGACTAGCCGAAGACAGGGGATCTGGAACAGCCTGCATTTGATAATGATCATATCCAGCAATATCGAGATCCTCGCACAGCTGCCATAAACAGATGTCGAACATCATCGGAACGATATTGTGGGTCACGCGGCGGCCCGGCGAATAGCAACGGATGATCTCGACTTGGTCGCGTTGGAAGTCTCGGTAGGCCTCGCTCATAAAGCGGCGGTAGGCGAGCTCTAGATGCGGATTGGCTTCGGTCCAGGTGTGTAGTGGGAGTTCAACCTCGCTAAAGGACCGGTAGTGCTGCGACCAGAAACACGTAAACCACGTTTCATTTAAAGAAGCGATGTCACCGGCAAACTGGCATTCAAGCCAGAGGCGAAAGGCAGCGAGGACAGCATCGGTGAAGATCTCTGCCGAGCTATGGTTGGCAAGCTCGTTGTCGGTTTGCCAGGCGGTGACCGCAGGGTGGGTGCCAAAGGCCTTGGCATAGACCTCGGTGATCCGCCGCGACTCAGCGCGGTAGTGCGGACTTACGGGGTCGTAGTGGCGCCGTCCGCCCCAGGGGATGCGGTAGCCGGTGCGGGTGATGGGTAGAATCTCTGGGTGCGCATCGATGAGCCACTTGGGTGGCGTCGCCGTGGGCGTACACAGCATCACGCTGATGCCGAACTCGAGGGCTAGGTCAAGGGTCTGGGTGAAGACCTCGGTATGGAGGACACCTGGCGACGGCTCAACGTGGGACCAGCTGAACTCGCCAATCCGCACGACGCTAATCCCGTCTTTGCGCATGCGCTCAAAGTCGACCCGCAGCCGCTGGGCCACGGTGAGGCGCTTGATTTCGCCAGAGGCTAGGCGGGCCTCCTTGCCCTCACTTAGGTAGTCGGGATAGTAGGCGACGCCGAGAGTGAATAAGCGGTCTTTGTCGGACATGGGGCCAGTTCCATTGGGGGAGCTTCATCCTAGCTCTGCACCCCGCCCCCCACTCGTGGCTATGACGACAGGCGTGCTGCACAACTCACGGTCCATTCATAACTTTAACCTGACGATAAATCGATTCCATAGGTGGATCCTTGAAGGAAAAAGTGTAGCTATCGGTGTCATATGGCGTGCCGTTGGCTCTATTCGGCACGGCTTGCCAAATCATGGTCCCGGCATAGCCGGCTTGATTGGCGGCCTGGTAGACCTGGTCTAGCCATTTGGCGCGGTCGGCGGCGTAGCCTGCGGCCGCGACCTTGACAGCAAAGGCGCTGCGGTCGGCTGGTTCGACCGTGGCGTAACCGGTTTCTTCGATGATGATCGGTTTGCCGGCGGCGTGCGCAATCCTTGCCCTGTCTTGAATCACCTGCGGCACGAACCAACTCTGGAATTCGCTCGAAGCGACGTTCCAATTGTCCGGATACAGGTGGGTGGTGGCAAAGGAGACATTGGGCAGGGCGATGTTGCGGTCAAAGTCGACACCTTTTGAGCCGTCAAATACCCATGTATTTTTACGACCGTCACCACCCCGGACGCGGTAGCCCTCCTCGCCGGTTGAAATGAGGTGGTTGTGGTCGATGCTGCGGACAAAGGTGGTCATCTCTCCAAGCCAGTGGTTGACCAAGGTACCCGGCTTACCATCGATAAAGGGCTTGCAAGCTGCGTCGATTGGACCGGCGCCGCCGCTTTCATAAAGATCTGTGGTATGTGGCTCATTGGCGACCTCGATGTCCATGATCGCTGGGTCATCTTTATATACGATACCGCTGACCGTATTCTTGCGGTTTAAGATGGTCTCAAGGTAGCCCTTGTAGGCATGAATCACCTTTTGATTGCAGTAGAATGCCTGGCGGCTTTCACCCGGATTACCGTACACCTTGACCCACCACGCCATACCGCAATACTGCGGCTCGAAATTGACAAACGGGATGATTAACTTGAGATCATGCTTAGCAGCCTGCGCGACGACCAGATCCAAGTAGCTGAGAGCGGACTCGCTGATTTGGCCGTGTTGATCCAAAATGGCGGGACCAAGCGAAGCGCTGCCACTGCTTTGTAACATCTCCTCCGTCCAGGTGCTTGGCGTCTCGCAGCCAAAGCCCCAGACGCGAAGGACCTTGAGACCGGCACTAGATAGCTTGGTCATGATGTCGTCGACTTCGCTAGGGGTGAACTTTAAGTCGAGCAGGCTCAGACGGTAAAAATTGGTGCCTTGGAAGGCGAAGGGCTTACCGCCCAGGGTGAATGTGGTGCCGGACACCTCGACGAATTTACTGGGCGTGGCCATGTCCGGCTTTGCTGGGCTAGTGGCCGATTGGGCACTCCCGGCCGGCGTTTGGGTTTTGCAGTGGGCCAGCATCAAGGAGGCTAAGGCTACCTGGCGAATGGAACTGCCACGGTGAAATTTGGGCATGACTGAAGTCCTTGGATGTCGCGAGAGCTGGTTAAGTTACCGGCGAGTCTAATAACTTTTAGTTTATCATTGGTCGACGTTGTGCGGCAGCGCTCGCTTATTCGTTTGAACATCGATCTATTTTGAACATAAATGACAATGAATTCAGTGGTATAAAAAATACACCCAGTTTGAGCTAATGTTTTTCTGCGTCCAGCCGATGTCAGGGCAGGAGTTAGACACTTCGACCATTTTTACAAGGGTAAGAGACATGGCCTTAAAATTTAACCGAATTGCCGTTAAACTATTTGCTGTTTGTCTTTCATTTGCCCTTCCGATCACCGTGTTGCTGTTTCTTATGATCGAAGCAAAGAACAAAGACATCGAATTTGCGGCGATGGAAAAGCTTGGCGATCGGTACCAGAGGCCTTTGGAATTGTTACTAAAGGATGTGTCCCTGCATCGGTGGGCGGCCATGCGCTTAGCCAATGGCGACTCAAGTCAGAAGACAGAGCTTGCGGCGACTGAGGCCGCAGCAGACAAGGACTTGGACACATTGCTGGCAGTCAATGCCGAGCTTGGCGCCACCCTGCAGTTTACGGAAGAAGGTCTTGCCAAACGTAAAAGAAACGAGTTTACGGCAGAAAATCTGCAAAAGTCCTGGACGGAACTGAAGGCCAAGCAGTCGACGATGGACTCGGCGGCGGTTCAAGCTGCCCACGACAAGTTGATCACGCATATCTCGACCATGATCACGCACATGGGCGACACTTCAAACCTCATTCTCGACCCCGATCTCGATAGCTACTATCTTATGGACGTGACGCTTCTAGCCCTACCTCAAACCCAAAATCGCTTGCAAAATATCGCCGTATTTGTCGAAACCGTGACCAAGGCTGGCAAGCTTACCTCTGCTGATCGGATTCAGGCGAGTGTTTACTCCGCCTTTCTCAAAGAGGCGGATCTGGACCGGATCAACGGTAGCTCGCAGACTGCGCTGAACGAGGACCAAAACTTTTACGGCGTCAGCCCTAGCTTACAGAAAAAGCTCCCACCTGCTTTGGCAAAGAACACCCCTCTGATCGAGGCGGTCATTGCCGATTTGAAGGCCTTAGGTGAGGTCCCCGACGTGAAGTCCTATCATGTCGTGTCCTTTCGCGAGCACCTACGCGCTGCATTGCTTAACATCTACGACTTCCACGCGATGGCTCTTCATGAAGAAGACGTACTGCTCAAAAACCGCATCGCTGATATTCAAGGCCAAAAATCCAGAGCCTTTGTTTGGACTAGTCTTTCCCTGGCGATCGCAGCACTGTTGGCCTTTGCCATCACCAGTGGCCTGATTCGTCGCGTCAAGCGCGTTATCGGCGTGACTAGGACCATCGCCAATGGCGATCTCAATGCTCGTGTCGGGATGAAGCCAGGTGATGAAGTGAGCGAGTTGGCGCAGTCGTTTGACGTGATGACCGCCAAGGTTGTTGGTCTGAATGATGAGGTGGCGCGGAAAAACCGCGATCTGCAGGGTATTAATGCCAACCTCGAAGGCATCGTGGCGGAACGGACTGCGACCATCAAGACCATCCTGGACAACGTCAAATTCGGCTTTTTGATCGTCGGGTCTGACGGCAAGGTTCAAGACGGCTTCAGCAAGAGCTGCCAGGACCTGCTCGGCAATGAGCTGGTCGCCGGTGTCCACTTTATCGATGCCTTTAAGCTGCGGGAAGATCGCAATGCAGGTCTTATTCAGGAGTTCTTGGGTCAGGCCTTTGACGACATCATGCCGGAAGAGATGACCCTCCAGCAGTTACCGTCGCGTATCACGCATAAGGGCCGCACCTTAGCCCTTCAAACCTGCACCGTCCGCGGCGCAACTGGTGAGGTCAAAGGGATTCTCTTTACGATCATCGATGCGACGGATCTGCAACGCGCCGAAAAAGAGAGTGCTCGCCAGGCCCTGTTGGTGAGGATCCTCAAAGAAGCCGATGCCTTCCGTGACTTCGTCGAAGAGACCAAGACCCGTGTTGGCATGTGCCGCACCTTCATACGCTCCAATCATCCAGCTAAGGTTCGTGCTGAGTTGCACACCATCAAAGGCATCACCTCGGCCTTTGACCTGATCGAAGCTGCCAGGATGGTCCATGAGATCGAAGATCAAGCGAAGATCACCGAAGCCGATATCGACACCTTCGAATCAGCCCTTCGCGCCTTCCTTGACGAGAACTTTGACGTGCTTCAGATCAGCTACGACGAGGGCGGAGAGGACACCATCAGTCTATCCAGCGATCAAATCGAGCAGATGCTGGAGCGTCTCAGCCGGGTTCCGGCCGGACAAAATGTGCATCAAGAAGCCGTTCGCTGGGCGGCTGAGGCCCGCTTTAAGACCGCTCGCTCCTTGATTGGAGCGCTCCCTGACTATGCCAAGCGTCTGGCGACTAGACTGTGTAAGTCAATTGATGTGGTTGTTGAAGGTGGCGACATTCGCATGGATCCAGAAGTCATGCGGACGACGACGCAGTCTTTGGTGCACCTGGTTCGTAACTCGATCGATCATGGTATTGAAGATAGCTCGGAACGCCAGTCTAAGCCTGAAGTCGCGCAGCTCAAGATTATCTTTGGTGACGCACCAAGGGCTTGGTCGGTGAAGGTCGTCGATGACGGCAAGGGTATCGACGGGGACCAGGTTGCCAAAAATGCAGTGTCCAAGGGTCTACTCACCCCTGAGCAGGTGACGTCGATGTCGGCACAGGAAAAGCTCGGTCTGATCTTCATGAACGGCCTCTCGACGTCCGAGACCATCTCCGAGGTGTCTGGCCGTGGTGTCGGGATGAGCGCGGTAGAAACGACGGTTAAAGACTCCGGCGGCAAGCTCGAACTCGACAGTAAGCTTGGTCGGGGCACCACGATCACGATCACGATTCCTAAGCCTGAAGCCCGAGGCATGGCAAAAAAGGCTGCATAATTGCGTTGGGTCATAAGGCCAAGGGATTTTGAACTGTCAATGGGAGTAGCGAGAGATGACTGAGTACCATAAGAAACTGATCGAGCTGTTTAATTCCTCAGCCAATGATTTTTTCCTGTCCACCGGAGTGACCGATGTGGCCTTGGTATCCGGTGAACTGCCCAAGGAAGCGGTGGAGCGAGGTCAGTTGTTTTCCTCCAGCCTTGGCTTTGCCAGTGCGAAGGTCAAGGGAGTTGTGGTGATCACCACGCAGTCCGCGGTGATCGATGCGACAAACCCGCAGCGCGAGTATATTCCGGTGTTCTCCGATGCGGACCGGGCTGATTGGGTCGGTGAAATGGCGAACCAGATCGTCGGCAATCTGAAGCGGTTTCTGGCCAAGTACAAAGTGGACTTCTCGCTCAGCACGCCAACGGTGATCTGCGGCAAGGACTTGGCTGTAGCCAACGTGGCAAAGTCGCAGCTTTACGTCGTTGAATTTGCCGTGGTCGGCAAGAAGGTCAAGTTGTGTTATAGCGCCGAGTTTAGCGTCCCGGTGGATTTTGATGTGTCGGTGAGCGCCGAGCCTGAACAAGTGGCCGGCGGTGACGGATTGTTTTTTTAACCTGGGTCTTCCCACACTAGGAGCCTAGTCCATGAGCAAGAAGAAGATTCTCATTGTTGATGATTCCAAGACCATTCGTCAGCAGGTCAACTTTACACTGACTAAAGGCGGCTTTGATGTCGTCGAAGCCGAGGACGGGAAGCTAGGGATTGAAGCCCTGGGTCAGCATGCCGATATTGCCATGGTCATCAGCGATGTAAACATGCCCAATATGGGCGGCATCGAGATGATCGAAGCCTTGAAGCAGGCCGGGACCCATCCCTCGCTGCCGATCATCATGCTCACCACTGAAGGCGGCGCGGCATTGATTGAGCGGGCCAAGGGCGCTGGCGTCAAAGGCTGGCTGGTGAAGCCATTTAAGCCAGAGCAGCTGGTGGCGGCGGTGACCAAGCTGACGGCGTAGTAGAGCCCAGAGAGGGGTGCAGAGGCCTCTCTGGGATCTATGGAACTTAACACGTAGCGGCGGTGTAGCTAGCGGCGCCTAACGAGGGTGACCGTTGGGGCGCCGCCGCATCCTCGCTTGGGACCTTATTTCAGAATCAAGCGAACCGTGGCGAGGTTAACCGAGAAGATGCCTGTGTCGGTTTTGATCTTGCCTTCTTTGTCGTCCTCTTGGTCCATCTCGTAGGAAATGCCGCCGAGGTAGTTGACATTTTTTGCCAGCGGCACGACTGCGTTGATGGTCACTTTCACAGCCAATGTGTTGTCATTGGTTTTTACATCGGAGTTAACGCCGGCGCTGCTCGTGACCGTCTTCTTGCCGCTTTTGGAGGTATAATCGAGGTTTAGGCCGTTTTCAATGACGAGGGCCTTGGATACGTTGACATAGTAGATGCCCCAAACACCGTATACATTGGTACTGGCGGTTTCTTTTGGCTTGTTGATGCTCAGGGAGTTCAAGCCTAGGTCCAGGCCTAGTTCTAGGTTGTCCTTGACCATGTAGCTGGGTGACACAATGCTTGATGCATTGAACGGGTAGACATAGAGATTGGCTTTGCCCCAGCTGGCTTCGAGGTACGAACCGCTTAGGTCGTTGGTTTTGCTCGTCGAGGTCGTTTTAGTTGTTTTGGTGGAAGGGCTGCTGCTGCTATTTTTCGCCGACGATGAGGCACTCGAATAGTTCAACACAGGCAAATGGAAGGTGAAGCTTGCTTCGTCTTCAGCCAACGCTGTGTACGAGCCCGAGAGTCCTGCCATGACGCCTGCAACGATCCATTTTGACAATTTCATCTGCCGCCGCTCCTCAAAGATCGAAGAAAAATTACTCCCGGCCGCTTGGGACCGGCAACCTAACGTTCAGATTAAAGAATACAAAGTAATATGGCAAGGTCTAGCATTCCTAAAATCGGATTCACCAGATGCGCTTGCCTACTCACCGGATAGTTTCATGGCATATTTCGCGTTGAGAAGATGAATCGATGATTTATAGGCCGCGTCGGTCCATGCTGAGCGCTGCGGGTTGTAAGCTTCGCTGACCAGTCCGATGTCTTCGCCGGCTAGGGGTTCTGTCGCCCATTGAAAGATGTCGGCGTTGGTGAGAGGGCTCCCGGCCTTTACCCAATACCATCCGTCTATCCACTCCCAGAAGGTCGTCGCAACGGCAGGCGGGATCTGCACCGGTGTGGTGATGTGGTTATCGGTAAACAGATGGTCGAGGCCTTTGTGTAGTTCGGCCTCCAGCTGTTCAATTGGCCCTTTGGCCAACTTGGCCCAGAATTCAGCGCATGCGGCGCTGTCGTTGTAGACGGTGCGAATGGCGTGCATCGGCGCCGCATAGGCTTCAGGGGGGATTTCGACGTAGCTGATGCAATGGCCGGTCGTATAGGCGCGCCAGATGTTTTTGCCGTCGGCGGTGCGGACTTTGTCCCACCAGGAATCCTTGAACCACTGATTGATCACGGTGACTCTGACACCTATGAGTGCCTGGTATTCCGGGCGCTGTTGGATCCGTTTGGCGATGCTGCCACCGATATGGTCAAAGGCGGCTGGCGGCACGGCGATGATGACCTTGTCCGCAGCAACCATCCTTTTGGCCGTCGTCAGTTGATAAACACCGGAGGTGCCATTGATGGCCGTGACCGGCTCGGAGGTGAAGACGCGCACCCCGCTGGCCTGTACCTTCGCCGCCATGGCGCGGACGAAAGCCGACATGCCCCCCACGGGATAAAAGGTTTGGCAGCAGACGTTGATCTCTTCGGCGAGAAAGTCAAGGTAGCCGCGCGCGCTGAGTGGATATTCAAAGTCACCACGAAAACGGTTCATGTCATGTAGATATTGGTAGCCGACGGGGCCGATGACCTGATGAATGTAGGATTTGAAATCAGGGTATTTGTCGGCGTGGGCCCGTTCCGGACTGCTGAGCAACTGCTGTAACAGCTGACTCTCGACATCGGGCTTGGTGTGATCGTAGGTCAAGCCAGGGTAGAGCGGAAGGAAGTCGTCTTTATTGGTGGCAAACTTGCCGCGGGCGAACACCAAGTCGCTACCGGTTTTCGGTTCGTCGAGTTGGATGCCAAGTTCTTTGGCCAGGCTAAAAACCACGGATTGACCGTCCATGACGCGGCGCCCGCCATTGCCGAGGAACGGTGCGGCGGCTTGGTTTGGCGGCTTGCCGATATCGTAGATGCGGCCACCAAGTCGCTCTTCTTTTTCGAACAAGCAGACTTTAGATCCAGACTTTGCGCCTAGACGCATAGCGGTATGCAAACCGCCGACACCGCCGCCAACGATGGCGACGTCGCAGACGGTCGTGATGTTGGATGGTCCGCCCTCGCTTTCGACGGTGGCATCGGTTGATTTGCAGCCTGCTTGAACGAACAAGGCGAGGCTTAGGACGATCAGCCGATGTTCGGACAACATTGAGACCTCCGCATGTGCAAGTGGTGCCGCCTCTGCCGAGGCTTTCACGGCCTAGTGCCGTAGTTTTTTGATTAGGAATGGCTAGACTGTAGCACTCTGCTTTGAGACCTGGCAACCTAGATGGTGTGACCGGTTTGGCTGGCGCATAGCCTCTTAACATCATAGCGTTAGCTTTGTAGCGCTAGAACAATGGCACTGAGAGTGAGGAGCCGATGATGAAACGCATGGGATCTATGTGGGCTGGCGCAGGGGTTGTGCTTTTGTCCTTCTGGGTGACGGCGACAAGTTACGGCGCTAGTAACACCATCAGCCTGTGGACAAGGTCCAGTGGCTCCTATAGCGATGACCAGAATCCCCCCAAAGCGAAGCTACAGACCTACGCCTTTGATCCGGCGCATGTGGTCAAACGGCGCATGCTTGATGTGCAATACGGGCATACCGCGGTGTATCTTGGGGTCCCGCTGGGCGATCTATTTAAAGCCTATAAGCATGGGGGCCAGAGTGATCTAGCGATCCTGCACTTTGCCAACGGCATGGCGGTTCCGGTGCCGCTTAACGCTAGTGACATCGGTCGTCTCGATGCCTTTGTCGCGGTCCAGGTTTGTGTGAAAAAGGAGGCCTGTAGCGCCGATTTTGCTGAGGTGGCGAAGGAGGACGCCTTCGCCGTCACCAGTGATCCACGGCCCATTACCTTCACCTGGAACAAGATCGTCCTGCCGACGCTCTGGCATCCCGAAGTGCCTGAGGCGCGCCAGCATATCTTTACCCCGTGGCACCACGTCGACACCCTCACCGGTATCGAGTTTGCCAATGCCGCGGCCTATTACCGCCAATTCGACTTGGGTGAGACCGAGGGACTTGGGGTGTTTCGTGAACGGTGTCAGTACTGTCACGGCGTGCGGTTTGTAGGAGCAAGCTATGGCTGGGATTTCGTCACGCCGCTGCCCATCTACGAGAAACGTCCGCCCGAGCAGCTGCTCAACCACGTCAAATATCCCAAGTCCAGGGCCAAGAGCATGGGACTGATGATGCCAAACCAGTCGGACGTAACCGTCACCGAGATGAAGGCGATTTGGCGCTGGATGAAGAAGGCGGCCGGACACCCATTACCTAAATACCAGCCAAACTAGAGCCCGACTCAAGACTTGAGCCAGGTCCTAGTCGTGTGGCCGCGCGCTTAGGCCTCGACTGCCGCAACACCCGGGCGGTATGTCGAGTACACATAGACGCGCAGGTCGGAGGCTTTGAATTCCTTTTCGATGATCTGCTTGACGCTAGGCCAGTCCAGGCCACCCACGCCTGTAGCGAGGCGACTCAGCGCCAGGGTTGGATGCTTCTCGCGCTCGCATTCCTTGCGCAATGCGGTCAAAGCGTGATGCACCGCTTCAACCGTCGCTTTGCCCGGGCGGCCACCTTGGCCGTAGGCAGCCTCTTGGCACATCAGATTGTAGATGACCGGGCTACCTGGTCCCTTCCAGGCCCAAAGCGATCCGGTCTTGGGGTGGGTCGTGTGGCAGAAGTGGCGAAAGTCCTTGTACATGCCAGGCCAGCGCTGACGCAGCTCCAGCGCTAGGCCGCTGTGGAAGTCGTCGTTTGGCGCGATGTTGTGGGCGATGGCGCTGGCTTTGGATAGGAGGATGTCGCCTTCGATGTCGATGATCATGAGCATTCCTTGTGGGTTGAGGCGCCTTGCGCCTGTTTCGCTAAGATGTCGTCAACGTGTCAAAATCAAAGCGCTGCCATCAGTGACTCTTGCCGGATGGTGGCACCGTGATCAATTGCTGCAGTTCGGCAAGGAGGTCTCGGACGTCATCTGGGACATGCGTGCCGCTTGAGCCGCTAAAACTCGCGATATAGCTTTGCTCGAGCAGGTCGAAGGCCTTCGGCGCGAAGGGAGCTTTTGGTGCGAGGCGAATGGCCGATTCCAAATAAAACTCAGTCCTTGATAACCAAAACGAGTGACCAAGCAGTGATTCCGTAATGCCGAGCATGTAATAAGCTTCGGCTACGTCTTGCCCCCGGTCAGGGTGATCATGGACGTAACGATTTAGGATGGCACTGGCGACCAGGTAGTGGATGATACCGTCTCGGTCGCGTAGATACTCCATCTTGTCTCGGCCATGAGCTAAGATCTCGCGAGCATCGCCCAGATTGGTTTTGCGCAGCGATTGGCGCTTGTCAAGCTCAGCCAAGGTCGCCGACCAACGCTTGAGCTGAGCCTTGGTCGCTGTGCTGATGTCTGACCTAAGGGTCACGGCATCGATCAAGCGCTGGGGCCTGGCTAAATCCTGCTTCACATTGGCGCAGATTTTTAGGTAGTCGATGAAAGCGCTTTGCGTCACCAAGGTCGACGGCGACACGTCTTTTTGCTTAAAGTAGGCTTCATAGCTGTTAAGCGCCTCGTCAAACTGCCGGCTCATCACGTAGTAGCTGGCCTTGGCGAGCGGCGATAGGCTATCGACTTGAACCGCCTTGAAAAAGGCCTTAGCCGGAGGAAACTTGTGGTGCTCTGGCAGGCTCGAGTGGCAGGTAATGCAGTTGTCGGTGATATTGCGCAGGGTAAATTGCGCCTCGTCATAGGCGCCGTGGGTGTACCAGCGATAGATATTCTTGGCGTCGTTTTTAAACGATTTGGCGATGAATTCAAAGGCGCGGTCCTTGCGCTTGCCGTGCATTTCGAGCACCGTCGCGTGATCTTGTAGGTCCTTCAGCAGAGCGGTGATTTCGCCGCGGTGCTCAGCGGATTTAAAGGCGTTATCATCCAAGCTTAGTGGCAGCACTTTTGACATGGGGTCAAAAAGCGAGTGCATGATGGACTGGGTGAGAGGATCTCCCGCGGTATTTTCCTCGGCTTGCACCCTTAGGCTCGGAGTCAGACCTAAAGCCATCATGACAAATGCCCAACGACGCATGCGCCCCCCTCAGAAGCTTGGATAAGTGTGTGGCAAAACACGCAGGCCAACAGTCCTGCAATTCTAGTGCCATCCACGGGGGGATGCAACCAGAGCTGCGGCACCAAAGGCAGAGATCCATTGTGCAGACCCATTCTGCTGATCAAACGCTGGCGTCGATGTCACTTCGGCGAGAATGACGGCACCCGAAAAAGACCTATCTAGCTGAGGACATGGCTTGCTCTGGGGGGGGTGTCGAGGGTCGCTGGATCGGGCCAATGCGCCGCGTCGCCATTGGTATTTGGTAAAAGGTGAGCAAGATCCTACGCTGGTCTGAGGTCGCGCCTTGTTAAACCGGTGTTCCCGTCTTTGGTCGCATGGCATGTTCTGTGTATTTGCCGCTGGTTAGCGCTGGAAGCGAGCGCCGTGCTAAGGCGCTAGAGGTCGCGTTGGCCAATGCGAGTCAATAAATGTGATGAAATTTCCGATAAAGCCACAGTTCGGCTAAAACGCCAAACCAGCCCCCGTGTTGTCATCATCGACTCAATAGTAAGGCTTCCTGCATGAAACACTCCTCTAGTGCTAGTGTCCATGTGATTGCGCTCGCAGCTACCTTACTACCGGTGGTGCTGTCCTGCAGTAGTCCATCGCAGCAGGCTGCTCCGGTCGACGCTACAAAGGAAAGCCCAAAGCACTCAGCTCAAGGTGCTGCCGATGCTAACGGTGATGCCAATGGTGCTGGTGGGAACGCTCAAGGCTCCGTCGCTGGCACGACGCAGGGCGCTCTTGGGGCTACGGTTGCGGCCGTTCTGGTCCCAGATACAGCAGCGATTTCTAAACTGATTGCCGCAGATTTTGCTGCCCAGGGCAGCAAGGGTAACCAAATCATTTATGCGACGATAGACCATCTGGCCCCGGACAAAATCGAAAATCCGAAACTCGAAATTGTTCGCTTCGGCATGACCAAAACCCTCAACAGCGTGTCGATGGCACCCGCCATCGCTAAACTCCCGGCCATTGACCCAGCCAAAACAGTCTTTCGCCTTAATCTCGCGGATTTCAACCAGGCTGGTGCGCTGGGAGCGATCAAATCTGCGCCCTATGCTCAACAGAACGTGACGCAGGTTGGCGGTGCGACCGTCGTCAAAGGTGATTGGTTGGTTTATGCTTTGACGCGGCCTGAAGTTTATGACCCATTGATGAAGCTGCCAGCCATCGACACGATGCTAGAAAGCACCCTGCGCGTCGATTACAACAAGGCAGGGTATATCAATGCGCAGAGTTCAGATGTCGTGTTTAATGGTCGCGTCTTAATGCGAATCCCGATCGAGCTAGGCGGCAAACCCGGTGGGTACTACTGGCGTTCGTATGACTTTGCTAGGACCGATGTGATGCAGCGTGCTTTTAAGGATCCGAGCTTTCTGCGCGCCGCGACGATTCCAGACTTGGTGGCCGGCGAGTTCTTTTTTAGTCTTCCCAATGGACTGCAGGCCTATTACTTAACCGGGTTTGGTAATCAACATCGTTACGACGTGCCGGGACCAGGAGGCTTGTCGATCGATCCACCGGTGGCGACCGATTACCGCCGTCCACAAGACGGACTCCATCCTTGTGTCGGTGGCAAAGCGAGCTGCGGCTTTGTCATCAATGGCGAGTCATGCATGACCTGCCATGGTGACGGTGTTAACATTCCTAAAACTCCCGCCGGCACCAATGGGATCAGCATGGTTGATATGACCAACCTCATGAACCAGGACCGGGCTAGGTTTGCCGGGGCGATCAAGGAGATGGGTTTTACCACGGTTACCGATGAGCCGATTTTTGCCACCCTCAGCATCTTTCGCAACGATCGCAAGATTGCAGACAAGCGTAGTCAAGGCAGTGAAATTTCCGGTATCACAGGTCAATGAACTAGGATGACGGCTGGGCGCCGCGACTAAGGAGTCGCAGCGATGTACTTGGTGACCATCATGGCCAGCTCAGCTTGAATCTGCTGAATTTGTTCTGGGGGCATCCGGCGGCTGTGGGCTGCGGCCAGAACCCCTTCAACGGCCTGCGTGACGACAAAGGCGGTATTCGTCGAAACGTCATGGCGCAGGCTGTCCTTGCCGATGAGAAAGGTGAAGGCGAGAAAGGTGACGGTTTCGTCGAAGATTTTCGCGATGCGTTCTTTGGCCGGGCTGGCAAGCTCTTGCATGATGGTAAAATACAGACCGTCGTGTGCGGTCAAGGCGTTGGTGAAGCGGTTTACTGCCAAGGCGATGATTCCTGGGTCCCGGCTCAGGATGCCGTCGCGCAGCTCGCATGCGACTTCGGCCTTGAGAATCCTGTAGTGCTTGTCCACCAGGGCGACGGCAATTTCGTCTTTGTTGGCGAAATATTGGTAGAGGGAGCCGACGCTGACGCCTGAAGACTGCGCGACGCTATTGGTCGTAAAGCCAGTCCAACCGTCGTGCTTGAGGACTCTGAGTGCGCCTTCGAGGATGGTCTCGATGGTTTCGCGGGCCCTGGGTTGGGTCGGTTCGCGCCTGGCTTGCTCTCCGTCCGGTTGGTCTGGTGGCCTGCGCTTCGCCATGTGGGATGTCACCTTCTCCTCGGTGAGTCTGGAAATACCCTATTTAGTTTACTCTAGTTCGTTGCAATGACCATCAAGCTATCAGCTTTTTTTGTTTGTGCTAAAAGTTTCTCGTTGATGCGCCGATAAGCACTTGAGGCGCAATCAGCCTCCCAAGCTCGATGTTATATAGATGATATCACCAAGGAAACTGACATGTCTTGGGGTTCGGAGTGGCGTCAGAAGTTGGCTCGGGTGGTGAACGTGTACTTCACCCCGCTCACTTACTCGCATTATTTGGAGTT
>Ga0315291_10001936_pt1 | contig 27419 bp, 31 predicted proteins | sample YL17G12_20_MG_FD_203070 | JGI IMG/M metagenome (GOLD analysis project Ga0315291, IMG submission 203070) | Sediment microbial communities from Yellowstone Lake, YNP, Wyoming, USA - YL17G12_20 | ecosystem: Environmental > Aquatic > Freshwater > Lake > Sediment | place: USA: Wyoming | collected...
CCTACCGCATCCATGGTTACATTTATCAACGCCGAACCCGACAAAAACTTCTATAGACACTTTAGAATCAGGCAGGAAAAAGGAGCCGATGATATTTCTTCCATGAAAGAAGTTATCAGACGGCGCTCCAAGTATTTTGCAACCTGGGGAATTCCGGATTTAATCGTTGTTGACGGAGGAAAAACTCAAGTTTCCGCCTTTTGGGCAGCTCTTACAGACTTTAAAATACCCGTTGTCGGGATTGCCAAGAGATACGAAACGTTGGTAATTCCCATCAATGAAAAATCTAAAATCAGATTCTTTGAAAAAAGGCTGCAAAAAGGGGGTGCCTTGAACCTAATCCAAAGATTACGTAATGAGTCACACAGATTCGCGCGAAGATACCACCACCACCTTTATAAGAAGAGTTTCCTCTAAAGAAAAACCCTTCTTCCTTTTTCTTGACTTTAGAGGCCTTTTAATCCAATACTTAAGTTAGATGAAAACCCTGATAAGACACTACGTGATTGATACAGTCGCTCTTTATTTGGCTTCAACAGCAACTAGCGGACTTGTCTTTACTGAGGGAATAAAAACCCTTCTTTTGGCAGGGGTGGGGCTCATGGCGGCTTCTTTAGTCGTTCGGCCCTTAATAAATCTTCTCATTCTCCCTTTAAATTTAATTACCTTCGGTCTTTTCAAGTGGGTATCTTCGGCTGTTGCACTTTACTTGGTTACTTTGGTTGTACCCGGTTTTAAAATTGGCAATTTTGTTTTTCTGGGACTTTCTACCGGTTGGATAGGCATTCCCAGCTTTTCTTTGGACGGAATTCTCGCCTACGTCGGCTTTTCTTTCCTCCTCTCCCTTATTACCTCTTTTATGCATTGGCTCATCAAGTAAGGTATAATTGTAGGTTATGAGAAGTGCCCTATTGGCCCTACAGATAGTAGTTTCAGTGCTTCTTGTCGGTGCAATTCTCGTTCAAACAAAAGGAACCGGCTTCGGCAGGGTTTGGGGCTCAGGCGGAGTAAGTTTTGCAAGAAGGGGATTGGAGAAGCTCATCTTTAAAGCGACTTTTGTACTCGCCGCACTCTTCGTAATTTTGGCTTTAATTCAAATTCTCACCTGACGTCTAGTCTCTTATGACGACCAGTCTATATATGACGCCTAGTCTCTAATATGCTTACAATTAGGTATTTTATCAGGCTCCTCACTGCTTTCATCGTTCGCTTCAGGGGAATAATTTTACTGGGAACCTTTTTGGGTGCCATAATATTTTTGGCTTTGAGGATCCTTGGACCCCACTCACTAACGAGAAGTACTCAAAGAGTCGGGATAGTAGGACGCTACAGGGTGGAAAACCTGCCCGACTCGGTTTTGACCCTGATAGGAAATGGTCTCACCAAAATTAAAGAGGACGGAACTGTCGCACCCGACCTGGCCTACCAATGGGAGACCTCCGACGCCGGACAAACTTGGGTCTTTAAGCTCAAGGATGGCATCTTCTGGCAGGACGGTAAAAGGCTAACCAGTGCTAGCATTAATTATCAATTTACGGATGCGAAAATAGAGAGGCCGGATGACGAAACGATTACGTTTAAGCTTGAAAGTGCTTTTGCTCCATTCCCTTACGTAGTTGCCAAGCCCACATTTAGAAAAGGACTTTTGGGAACCGGGGAATGGAGGGTGACAAAGGCAACGGTTTCTGCCGGCTTTATCCAAAAACTTGTATTGGTAAATAAGGATGGAGATAGAAAGATACTCAGGTTTTACCCCACGGAAGAAAGAGCAAAACTGGGCTTTAAACTCGGGGAAATAGATATACTCCAGGGTATTTTTAACCCCAAGCCTTTTAACGAATGGAACATGGTAGAAATAGAAAAAGAAGTAGGCAATAGCAGATACGTAGCCATCTTTTTCAATACCCAAGACAAGCTTTTTGGTGAAAAATCCTTTAGACAGGCCCTTGCCTATGCCATTAAAAAGGAGGGATTCGACGGACCCAGGGCCATCAGTCCGATTTCACCCAGCTCCTGGGCTTTTAACCCTCAGGTTAAGCCATATAACTACGATTCCGTACGAGCCCAAGAACTTATTGATGATCTTGCAAAGGAACTTAAGGAGAACCTTACGGTTAATATAATAACTACGCCGGCACTACTTTCCGTAGCCGAATCTATCTCCAAGGACTGGGCCGATGTGGGAGTAAAAGGAAACGTTCAGGTTTCTTCCGGAGTTCCTTCCGAATACCAGGCACTTTTAGCCATATTTGATATTCCGGAGGACCCAGACCAATATTCTATATGGCACTCGACCCAAACGGCCTCAAACATCACCCATTACCAAAACCCCAGAATAGACAAGCTCCTTGAGGACGGAAGGGTTGAGCTAAATTTGGAAGAGAGAAAGAAAATATATTTAGACTTCCAGAGGTTTCTTGTCGAAGACTCTCCCGCCGCCTTTCTCTATCACCCCGTAAATTATACGATTAGAAGGAAATATTTTTTTCTTTTTCTAAATCAGCTTATAATATAACCAAGATGCCTTTAGATGATAATCAAGAAGAGAGGGAAAAAGTGGTGCAAACTCCTGAACAAATTCTGAAGCAGGCTGTTTTGGATACCAGAAGATTTGATGAGGAGCGGCAAGCAGCAGAGAATTCGAGAGACGGCGAACGCATTAAGAATAGGTTGAAAGCAAGGGCAGAGGTTGTTGCTGGGCTTCCCGAGAGAATTTCAGCGGCGGAGGTCCTGACCGGACTGAAGGTTCCAGAAGATGAAATGGGAATTCTTCTTGATTTGCAAGATATAGCCAGAAAAGCCCTAGAACGGGGAAAATTCTATGAGCTTGGGCTAATCCTTGAAGATACCCTAGGAGGGACAAGAAAAGGTGAGCCGAATTTGCTTGAGCAGCTTGTCAATCGCCTGTATCCTCAAAAGCCTTAGGAGATATTTGTAACCTTATAAGCTGGAAGTTTGGGTGGGTAACCATTTTTATTTTGAACTATTTGTTAGACTACAACAGGCTTATCCTAAGTATCAACAGTAATATATATTTGAGCTCAATACACTCATGAGATATAATCGCAACATGGGAAGTCCAGAAAGGTCTTTTATTAAATCACCCGAAGATACCAATCTTTTTGCCTCAATAGTAGGAGAGCATGGTGGCTATATAATTACAGCTCATCGAATAGGAAATAACACGTACTATAACCTTTGGGAAAGAAAATAAGATGGTACAAATGAAAGAGTAAGTGTTGAAGAAAAAAGAAAAGGACTGCCTGAAGTGGAAGTTTTCCGGGATATTTTAATTGAGATAATTTTCTCGACGCCCGACAATCCCAGTCTTAGAAGATTATTGGAGGCGGTAACTCAAGACCTCAATTAATTATCTTTGGGGGTGACCTAGTGAACGATGTTCGAACTCATTTTGATCCTAATTCCACAGATTATCAAGTATTGAGGGTTCTTCTATTTGATGTTTGTTAATGGTCGTGTTTGTAAAAGCCATATTTTGTCATCTTTATCGATTGCCCATTCAATATCTTGTGGCCCTTCTTGGATTTTCTCTTCTACCTCAAGTCCAATCTTTAATAATTGACTGATCTGTTTACTTGTAAGTATTTGTTTTTTAGAATTTGCAATATTTGATTGCAATATATTTCCAGTAGATCTGTCAATTTGTAAAGATAAATGAGATTCAGATGTACCATCGACAATTCCTTCACCAAGACCCAGGGTGGCTTCTATTCTCACAACATCTTTTTTTCTTGCAGCGGCATCAATTGTAAATATGGTTCCAGCCGCCTTAGCATCCACCATTTTTTGGACAATTACCGCCATTCTCACTTCTGATGGATTTATTCCTGACACATTGGCAAGTTGAATAGCGTAAGGTTCCAATGCAGATTTAATTACTTGTTTGACAGCATAAACAATTCTTTCTGCCGGAACATTTAATGATGTTTTATAAACTCCAGCAAACGACGATCCTTCTTTATCTTCACATGTTGATGAAGATCTTATGGCCCACCTATCTCCACCAATTTGATCTAAAAGAGTGTTTATTTTACGTAAAAAATTGTGATTATATGTTTCAATTGCTTGTTGAATTGGAGTTACTTCTTTTTGGATAGCAGGTGAGTCAAAAACATTATCTAGTGAAGAAATTTTTCCATCTGGATCAAGTTCTTTTAATAGCCTACGAAACACTGATGTTTCAATCACACCCCAAGAAGGAACATCATAACCATGTCTCTGAAGTTCGCGTAACCCTCTTGCTTTTCTACCAATTTTGTCAATATCTCTTCCTTGGATTTTATCCATGTAGACAAATGGGCTTTCTCGTTCCCAATCAATATTTATTGCGATACCATCTTTTTTTATTGGATAAATTCTAACATTTTCATTACGCTCAAAATTTTCTTCATCAACGAACATAACAATATGACCATGATCCATAAGAACTCTAACTGCGTGTTGGGTTCCTATGTTTCCTGAAGCTAAAACAACCAATTGAACATATTGTTTTCTTGCTATTGTTGATAACTTGGTTATAAATTCTCTTTGTTCATTTCCTCTAAAAAATGTTGGGTCCACATAAACTGCAATTTTTTCTTTATTTGGAAGATTATTAAGATCATCAGGAGATGACATAATGGTAATAGGCATTGTGACATCGTCTTGAGAAAATCTAGCAATGACTTCAGGGGAATTTTGCCGAACTTTCCACGGAGCGGACTCAATAATTGAAAGGATATGAAATCCATTTATTCTTGTTCCATCAAATTCTAATCTATGCGGACCGTAAAGATCTAACATACGTTTACAAACTTGAGCTATATTTACAATCTGAGCATAACGCATTGATGATGTGTCTTGAAATTTTTCAGGGATATCAAAAACTTTATATTTAACTTCCGCCGGGATTAAAGACTGTTTTTTCCTAGCAATTTTTCTTTGGGTAATTATTACATGTCCACCGGGTTCAAATGAAACTCCCCATATATCTACAGGGAATCCCTGAACAGATTCATCAGCACCGAACGTAGCTCTAATTTGAAATCTGTGATTATTTTCTGCGATAACATCTCCTGAAGCAAAAGGTAAAAAAGGGTTCGTAATATATGGTGGATTAGAAGCGTCTACTAATCGATGAACCATAATTTCAGGCAATACATTTTCAGGTTTATAATGACTTTGATAAAATTCAAAAAATTTAACTACCTCGCCCTGTAAATTTTTACAAGAATTAATATTTCCACTTCTAGGCCCGTCAAGGGACATACCATGCTCATCTGGAAAAACTCTTCTAACAATTAATGGATTTGTGGCTCCATCAAGAATTTCCCAAACATGATCGATATTTTGTTTTAATTGGCTTGTAATACCATTTTGTTGCCAATCATAATATAAACCTTGAAGTAGAATGACTGGATCGACAGTTGTAACCGCCTGAATGTCACCAATAGCTTCTTTAACTCGACGAAATCCTTTTATTCTTTCTGAGATACTTTGGTACGTTTCAAGGCTAGCAAGATAAGGATATGGGGCTTCTGTTTCGTGACAAGATTCAAATTCTAAAGTTTTTGACATATTTCTATTTTTGGACACTAATTCAAATCTTGCAGGAAGTATACAGTAAGTCTTTACTGAAATAAAACTATTTAAGCCTAATTTCTCGAACACGCCGTACCTATACAGTTTAGGGTGGGCGACGGGTATCGAACCCGCAACCTCAAGCTCCACAAGCTCGCGCTCTACCATTGAGCTACGCCCACCAAGTCAGCGTAATTATACTAAAAATAGGGGACTAATTAAAGTTTGGAAGAAGGATCTACCCAAAGCATCCAGCCGTCTACCCAGGTTCTGTCATGAACATCTAAGGTATCATACCAACGGGGATTAAAGTCCTTGGCTGCAATTTTCCAGATTCCCGGCCGAGCATTCGAAGAATCCACTAAGGATAGTATTTTGGCTTTGGAATCATAGCTAGAAACAATGCTGTAATGACCGCCCGCTTCTCCTTCTCCAAAATCATCCATCCAATCAACTACTACGATATGACCTTTTTCAAGATGTTCCGCAATGTCGGTTGTGTTAGCGTTATGTTTATAGTTAACAATTTTAAAATAGCGACTTAGATAGGCTAACATCATTTGCTGATTTGTGCCCCACCACTCCTTATAAACAGCTTTAGCAATAGTCTTTTGGGTTTTTCTGATTCCACAAGAAGAAAGAATCATCTGAATAACCGCCGGGCCGCACCAGCCTGGTTTTTTCTGAAATTTGTGGACTACCTTCCATCTGGATTCGCTAATCATGGCTAATTTTACTACGGGAACGTACCTTGAAGCAAGACAAAAAGGAAGAAACGAAATTATTATTGTCTTTTGGAGGTATGTTTTTGTCGTATAAATTCTGAATATTTAAGTATTCCTGACTGAACTAATTCAAAAGCTAGAGTTTTTGATATTTTAAGTTTATTCGCAGCCTTTTCCAACAATAACCCGTCATCGAATACGCAACAGAGCAAATCGTGTTCTTGAGATGTAAGCTCTGGAAATGTTCTCCACCAAAATATTTTAACGTATCTTGGTGATTGCTCTTTTAGTCTCTGTGCTCTGTAACCAACGGAGTGTTGTTCCAATCTATCTAGTCCGGGTACCATTTTGTACGGGTTCCGCAATATGAGTTTTATTCTTTCCGGGTCGTCATTTTTTTGCGATACCGCTTGAGCCAAAACATATGCTTCATCTTTTCCCATTTGATTCTCAAGGACTGTTTGAGCAACTTTTCTTTGAAGGTCGTACTCTCCTGCAAGCGGGTAAACTATGGCTTTCAGCAGTGTTGGATTTAGTTCGCCTGTTTTACTTTTCGCCCCGCCGCCTCCTACCCGAACTCTTTGAACCAGGTCTGGAGCGGCCGCCTCCACTATTCGCATTGTGTCCCATATACTTGCTACCGGTTGATTCCAAAGTGCGGCTTTCGCCTTTACCCATTCCTTAAGCTTTATTGCTTCTTCAGACGTGAGATTAAGTCTAGTACCTGGTGAATCCATTACAACTAAGCTGAATGCCGAAGAAAGAGAAAGACCCTTTTTGATGAACCATTCCGTTTGACGAAATGAAAGCTGCATCCAGTTTGCCACCCGGGCGAACCTGAGACTGCGTACAGAATTGGCAGCCAGAACGCGTAAATCATACAGTTCTTCATCGGAACATCCGTAAATGACAACCGCTTTAGCATATTCTTGACCGTTTCTCAAAAAACCGTAGGATCGATGATACCCATCAATGACGTCATAATGGATGATTCCACCACCGATGTCCCGAGCCCTAACCGTTATGGGTGATATTTGTCCTCTTTTTTCCCTCATTGACTGAGCAAGATTAACCACGTGTTGTTCATCCACCAATCCCTCTTCCAAGACAATAGCGCTGGGAGGAATTTCTTCCATACGTTCCGTTATTATTTCCAAACGAAGCAGTTCTTGAGGAGTAAGGTGGCTATATTTAGGATCTTCAACTATGGGAACAAAAGCCGGAAGTCTCCCCACCTTACTGTCAGGTATGCGTTGAGCTAAGCTTTCGTGTGTCATAATGAACGATTAAGATAGAGGCAGAAATTTACGTTATGGGCGGATTGTACAGGCGGTTCAAATTTTCGGCGCTGTTATTTAATCCAAACGACTCTTACCATATGAAAGGTCCGATTTTACCATAAAATGAGCGGGTAGCGGGAATCGAACCCGCATAAACAGATTGGAAATCTGTTGTTCTACCATTGAACCATACCCGCTTAAAAAGCATTCTATCAACTTGTCGGGGTGGACGGACTCGAACCGTCGACCTCGCGCTCCCAAAGCGCGCACTCTAGCCAACTGAGCTACACCCCGGGTGCCGAGAGAGGGAATCGAACCCACACGGCCTAATTAGGCCACAGGCTCTTAAGGCCCGCGCGTCTGCCAGTTCCGCCACCTCGGCTTACTTCCAAGCTTATATTTTACCATTTTTAATCTAAAATGGCCAAGCTTTGCTTACCAGATAATTGACAAATTCTCACCCATCTTCTAATCTGAAATTACTGCCCGAGGGGAGGTGAGAAAATTGAAGAAATACTACGGTTTTATCTCATTTTGGGTTTTAGATTCGCTGCTACTTTATCTGGCAACTGTTGTTTATCCGGCTGCATATACCCTCGGGACTTTCAGATTATCCACCCTTTGGGCAGCAATTGTAGCGGGATTTATCTGGACAGTTCTTGTTTGGTTTAGCGAGCCGATTGTTTCAATAGTCAAACTAAAAGTGTCGGACAAAATAAAGATATCTTTTTACCTTTTGGCGAACTTTGTGGCTTTATGGCTTGTAGCCAGAATTGCGCCATATTCAGGATTTGGGGTAGCAAGCTTTGTCTGGGCATTTCTTTTGGCTCTCGTTGCCAATTTTGTCCAATATCTGATAATGAAGATTGTCAAGGTTTGAGCTTAATAACCGCCTCCACGAAGGAAATGAAAAGAGGGTGTGGAGTAAGTGGTCTACTAATGTACTCCGGGTGGAATTGAGTACCGAGAAAGAAGGGGTGGTTAGTTATCTCTATCGCTTCAACCAGCTTTCCGTCCGGTGAGGTTCCCGAAAAGATAAATCCATTTTTCTCATATTTAGCCCTATATTTGTTATTAAACTCAAATCTGTGCCTATGCCTCTCGAACACGAGTAATTTCCCATTCTTCGGTCTCCCCTTAGATTGGAGAGAATTTTCTTCATACCATGGAGCTTTTTTGACACTACCGTATTTTAGATAAGCTTCTTCCAACTTCGAACCTTTTTTGACTATACACGGCCAAGCCCCAAGCCTTATCGTTCCTCCGTATTGTCTTTTCGACAAATATTCTTTTTGGTCCGGCATTATGTGAATAACAGGATGTGGAGTTTTGGGGTCCGCCTCCGTAGTATTGGCCTTCTTTAAATTCAGTACGTTTCTTGCGAATTCGATCGTGGCCATCTGCATCCCGAAGCAAAGTCCGAGGTAGGGAATCTTGTTTTCCCTTGCAAACTTGGCCGCAGAAATCTTTCCTTCGGTGCCTCTTGCCCCCCAACCTTGGGGTACGATTATCCCGTCGAAGCCTTCTAAATTAGCCTTTTTATTCTCTAAATCCTCACTGTCTATCCAAAAAGGTTTTACATCAGAGCCCAGCTTCCATGCAGCGTGTCTTAGGGCTTCAATTACCGAAATATATGAATCAGCGAGCCGGTAATCCCCGGTCACAAAATACTTTCCTACCATGGCTATTTTTAAAGTTTTTTCCTTTTTTTTCTTAATACTCTTGAGGAGTTTCCGCCAGGAAGTAAGAAGTGTATGCTTTCTTGGTTTAAGTCCCAAAAGACTTAGGCACGTGTCATCAAGTCCTTTACCGCTATTTGACAAAAGCAGCGGAACCTCATAAATATTGGACATATCCGGAGCCGAGAAAATATATTCCGGCTTAACGTTTGTATAGAGTGCAAGTTTCTCGAGCCGCTTTCTGTCGATAGGTTTTACGCTTCGGGCAACAATAATATCGGGCTGAATACCCATTCCATTAAGTATGTGGACCGAAGTCTGGGCGGGTTTGCTTTTCAGCTCGCCTACGTTTGCGAGGTAGGGAAAGTAGGTAACATGAAGCTGTATTACATTTTCCGGCTCCTTGAAATCTAATATTCTTGTTGCCTCGTAAAAGATGCCGTTTTTGTACTCCCCAACGGTTCCTCCGAATTCAACGATGACTATCTCGGAGTTATTTACCGCTCCAGCCAGTTTAATCCTTCTTATTATCTCGTCCGTTACGTGGGGAATGACGTCAACGGTTTCCCCTGCGTACTCGAAGGCCCGTTCTCTCCTGATTATTTCTCCATAGACTTGCCCAGCCGTAACATAGTTTTCTCTTCTTAGATTTTGATGGATAAACCTTTCATAATGACCAAGGTCTTCGTCGGTTTCCATTCCGTCGTGTGTCACAAAAACTTCTCCGTGTTCTTGGGGTCTTAAAGTGCCGGCATCAACATTGAAGTAAACGTCTATTTTGACCGGCGTAACCTTATATCCTTGAGACTTGAGAAGAAAAGAGAGCGAGGCCGAGATGGTGCCTTTTCCTAGGCCTGACATTACACCACCTGAAACAATAATAAATTTCATTAAGTGGCCCTCTTTAAAATATAGGTAGAGCCTAGGGGTGTCAAGAGGGATATTAAGTGCTCCCGGGAAGAATCGAACTTCCACCTCATGGTCCGAAGCCACGCGCTCTATCCGTTAAGCCACGGGAGCCTAAAATACTGTACAATTATAGCTCATATGACTGATTTTGGCCAACAAATAGAAGCTATAGAAAAAGAAATAAGAGAAACTCCCTACCACAAAGGGACGGAGCATCATATCGGAAAATTAAGAGCAAGGCTGGCTAGACTCAAAGACAGGCTTTTGCAAGGAGGAACTAAAAAGGGAGGCGGCGGAGGAGGGGGCTATGCCGTTAAAAAAGAGGGAGATGCAACCGTAGTTCTAATTGGGCCTCCTTCTTCCGGAAAATCCACTTTAATCAATAAAATCACTAATGCCGAGTCAAAAGTGGCCTCGTACGCATTCACTACAGTTTCCGTAATTCCCGGGATGCTCAAGTATCAAGACGCTTATATCCAAGTTCTTGATGTTCCGGGGCTTATAGAAGGAGCTAAAGAGGGAAAAGGAAAAGGAAAAGAGGTTCTATCTGTAGCCAGAGCTTCGGACTTACTTATCATAATGCTCGATATCGAGCGGAAAAACCTTCTTGATAGGTTAATTTTCGAGCTTGAAGGAGCAGGGATACGCGTTAACGGCATCCCTCCCGATGTTCTAATCGATAAAAAAGCCAGAGGGGGGCTTATTATTCACTCAAACGTTACACAGGATGTCTCAAAAGAAACAATCAAGGAAGTCGCAATGGAATTTGGTGTCAGAAACGCAGAAATTACAATCAAAGAGAAAATTTCCTTGGATAGACTTATTGATGCATTCTCCCAAAGCAGGATTTATGTGCCCGCTCTTTTTATAGTTAACAAGATAGATCAATCGCCCACCCTTCATTTTGAAAAGGATATATTGGGTATCAGTGCGGAAACCGGGAAGGGAATAAATGAGCTTAAGGATGCAATCTGGAATAAATTAGGGCTTATTAGGGTATACCTGGTCAGGCCCGATGAGGAGCCTTCTTATAAGAATCCGATAATTGCTAAAAAGGGGGAGAGGATTGGAGATATTGCAGGTAAAATCGGCACCGAATTTGCCGAAGAAAAAAAACTTGCAAAGATTTGGGGGTCTTCCGCACGCTTTCCGGGACAGGAAGTTTCCCTTTCGACTCCTATTCAGGAAGGAATGCAGATCCGATTTTTATAATTTCTAAATACCCCCTTATTTTGGTATAATAATGCACTGGAAATAGGCAGATGTGGCGGAATGGCAGACGCGTGCGGTTCAGAGCCGTATGGACTTTAAACGTCCGTGGAGGTTCAAGTCCTCCCATCTGCACAGAAAGAGATTGGAAGGGTAGGCGCTGACCGCGCCCGCCCTCGCGGCCAGCGCCGCAGAGGCTTCGGACAGGGAAAATTCGAGCCGCTTATCATTTAAGAAGTAGTTCGAGCCGACTTTTTTTGCCATGATTGATAAATCGTGGCAATTATTTTTTGCGCGCGCGATTTTGGCCGCTGCAGCGGCCTCTTTTATGAATTCTTTGAGTGGTTCGAGCCAACTCGAACCTTTGGTTTTAATTTCAGCAATTTTCTCTTTGAGAAATTGTTTTTGTTCCAATAATTCGTCTTTCTTTTTCTGATAACTTTCCGTGTCTACAATTTCCTCAAGGTAGCTTTCAAGAAGTTTATCAAGTTTTTTCTCAAGATCACCAAGAGAAACGTAAAGTTTTTGGAGTTCGCCAAAGGCGAACTCCTTTTCCTTCTTTCCGTCTTTTTCCACCATCGCCAAAAGTTTGTTTTTCCAAGTTTCGGAAAGAGAAACGCTATTGATAATTTCTCGCAATTGTTTTTCCAATTCTTCCTCTGGCAGATATTTTTGAGAACAAACACCTTTTTTCTTTACACAGCGATAGTAGGTGTACCAAACTTCGCCTCTGGTTTTAGGATAAAACTTTTTGTGTTTTTCGGCGGTGAAGAAACTATCGCACTCTTTACATTTTATAAATCCGGTAAAGGCAAAATCGTGTTTTTGCGGTTTCCGGTTATATTTCTTTTCCAAAACACTTTGCACTTCATCAAATAACTTTTTTGTTATTAACGGTTTGTGTTTTCCTTCGTACGTCTCACCGTGGTATGTCATCAAGCCATAGTAAAAAGTTCTCTGAAGCATTTCTCGAATTTGGTTGAAATGCAAAGGTTTTCCGTTTCTACGAGTAATACCATTTTTGAAAAATAGGTCACGGATATCTTTCATTGAGGAAAAATCACCAGAAGCGAATTTAGCGAATGATTCTTTGACTAGCCGCGCGGAGCGCGGCTCTATCATTACACTTCTTGTATTTCTGTCATTTTTGTAGCCAATCGGCGCATACGACGGCCATTCACCACGACGGAGTTTAAAATATAAACCACGTTTAACATTTTCTGATAAGTTGTCCACATAATATTTTGATTGGCCAAAGGCGATTGAAAGCATAAATTTGCCTTGAGGCGTATTTTCGAACCAAAAACTTGGAAATTTCAGAGATTGGAGTTTTCCAGTATCGACTAGATAAATTATTTTTCCGCCGTCAATAGAATTTCTGGCGAGACGATCGGGGTGCCACGAAATAATTCCGTTGATTAGCCCTTTTTCAATTAAAGAAATGAGCGAATTAAAAACCGGCCTTCCGGGAACTTTTGCTGTTTCCGCTTCTGTCAGGAATTCTGAAATTTCCAAACTCTCCCTTTGAGCAAATGCTTTTAATTCCTCGACTTGTTGCTCAATCGACATGATCTGTTTGTCTTTTTCATCTGTGGATTTTCGACAGTAGGCTATGTATTTTGTCATTTTTTTATTTTGATCTTTTGTTTTGTTTTAAATTTACCGTATTTTTCCAAATCCTCTTTTTTAATTCGAAAAACTTTCCCAAACCTGATCGCGGGTAGCCAACCGCGTAAAATCCAACGTCTAACAGTAATTTCTTTCACCTTCAATAAACTTGCGACTTCTTGAGTCGTTAGATATTCTTCCATAATTTTATCTATATATAACTTTAGATAACTTTTCCACTCTTGTCAATACTTTGAAATTGCAAAATAATTTGATACAATACATCTATGAAATTTCTGTCCGGAAGGAGGTTGAGATAAATGAATGAACGTTTTATTCCTTGTTTGATGATACCTAAAAAAGCATGTGACCCTGATTGTTCTAATTATAGTGATGCAATTGGTTTTAGAGATGAGTTCGAAGCAAAACTCAGCGAACAAGTCGGAAGACAACTTACCGAGGAAGAGATAGTGGCAGAATTCGCTAAAATTGATCCGCGAACACCAGTTCTTGCTGCTCCAGACCATATAGCAAATAGTTGCCCGCAATCACCAGTTCGTAAAGTTGAAATTCGGCCATTTGCTAATAGATAAGTTTATTAAAAGTTTTTGCGTTAGCAAAAACAAAAATCGCGCGCGCAAAAAATAGCGGAGGCGCGGCGTCAGCCGCGCCGGAGCGTGGAGATCCCGATTTAATCGAAAGAGTTTACCTTTTTAAAAATAGTTCGAAGTTGTTCGTAAATAGAGCACCGAGCGGGAGTGGTGAAATTGGTATACACGCAGCCTTGAGGAGGCTGTGCCGTAAGGCGTGCAGGTTCAACTCCTGTCTCCCGCACATGGAAAGTGAAAAAAAATTGCGGGTTTTCGGTGTCTCTTATATGGTTGGTGACGAGAACTATATGGCACCATTTCTAGATCGTACCTTTACAGATCCCAGTTTATTGAAAGAGGAACTTGATAGATTGTATGTTGTTTTGGCTCAGGAGCCGTTCCTTACTACTCTTGATACAGAAACCGGGTTAGTTGTACGTTCTTTTTTACTTACCCACAAAAATGGGGGTTGGCAGGTCGGTAGCCTTGACTTGGTCGAGGCAGATGAACAAACTTATGTAAGATTGAAGCAATCAGCCGGCCATATCGATCAACGGTCGCTTAGCTCAGCTGGTTAGAGCGTGCGGTTTACATCCGCAAGGTCGGGGGTTCGAAACCCTCAGCGACCACAAATGCCGTGGTAGCCTAGGTGGTCATGGCGCGTGCCTGAAGAGCATGAGATGCAGGTTCGACTCCTGCCCACGGCACAATTCGATAAAAGTTCGGGTTGTTTGTACCTCCATTCTCTTCCTAGTATAATATACAATAGTGATAAATAGCTCTATCTATTCGGAAGCCATAAAACTGCGAAAATTAGGTAAAAGTTATTCGAAAATCTCAAAGTCTTTAAAAATATCCAAAGGTATCTTAAGTTATTGGTTTTCGGATAAGGAGTGGTCGAAGGCAATAAGAGCAAAGTTGGTTGAAAAGCAGAAAAGGAAAAATATTGTAAGGTTGAGATTAGCCCGACTAATAAGACAGCAAAAAATAAAATTGCGGTACGCGGAAATCAAAAGGGAGGCCCAGGAAGAATTTCGAAAACTTAAGAACGATCCACTTTTTCTAGCATCTTTAAGTCTTTATTGGGGTGAGGGTGATAAAGCAAATATTAACAGGGTCTCTGTGATAAACACAGACCCCGAAATACTACGAATAGTAGCGTTTTTTTACAGAAAATATTTAAAAGTAATCAACGATGATTTAAGGATTGGGCTTTTTCTATATAAGGATAATGATGAGAAAAAAGCAATCAGTTTTTGGTCGAAAATTCTGAAGATTCCAAAGTATCAATTTATCAAGACACAGCTTCTAGAAAGTAGAAGCAAATTAACAAAAAGGAGATCTCGATTCGGAATTTGCAGTCTATACTTTTCAAGCACCAAGTTAAGTATTAAAATACATGAGTGGATAAGGCTATTCAGCCTTGAAGTGCGGGAATAGCTCAGTTGGTAGAGCGTCTCGTTGCCAACGAGAAGGTCGCGGGTTCAATTCCCGTTTCCCGCTCCGAGACCCAGTAGCTCAATTGGATAGAGCGATTCCCCTCTAAGGAATAGGTTGTGCGTTCGATCCGCACCTGGGTCACCCGCGGGCCTGTAGCTCAATGGTAGAGCAATTCCCTCTTAAGGAAGAGGTTGAAGGTTCGAATCCTTCCAGGCTCACCAAGTTAATAATAATTAAAAACAGATAAAAGAAATTAAAAATAGATTATTAGCCAGAAAATAAATGAGTTATACTGACAGCCATAAATTCTATGATAAGGTTGCAAAAAAATTCGGTAACTACAGTACTGAGGCATCGCGTATCACAAAGTATGAAACAGAAAATCCTGAGGAAGTCTTTAAAAATCTTTTAATAAAGTATTCAGGAAAAGACAAGAATGTATTAGATTTGGGCTGTGCTGATGGCCGTTTTACTATCGTTATCTCCTCCAATTTTAAAAAAGTCGTTGCAATTGATTTATCAAAGGGCATGCTCAAAGCGGCAAGATTACTTCAGAAAAAAGAAAAAGTAGAAAATGTTAGCTTTGAAGAGACTAATGCATTTAAAGTTCCTTATAGAAATAACAGCTTCGATATAATTTATAGTCGTCGTGGGCCAACTCCGTTTAATGAAATATACAGACTCCTTAAAAAGGATGGTTATTTCATAAATATTGAGATTGGGGAAAAAGACACTCAAGAATTAAAGGAAGTCTTCGGACGAGGCCAAAACTATGGGAAATGGAATGATAACACGCTCCAACGTGATCAAAAAAAGCTAAAAAGTTTTGGCTTTGAGCTTATTTTTGGAAAAGATTACTTTTATGTTGAATATTATCCAGACCATCATAATTTAGATTTATTTCTTCAAGGGGTTCCAATATTTACAGATTACGATTCTGAAAAAGATAGAAGTTCGCTCGAAAAATATATTTCAGTTTGCCAAACAAAACAGGGTATAGCTTTACCAAGACATAGGATTGTAATAGTTGCCCAGAAATAATTTCACGGAATGACACTTTTTCAGGCTCAATAGCTTGACATTGGGGGTCGTTGTGTGGCATCCTAACCTATAGGTAGTTTTACTACCCAGATATGGACACTACAGAAAGCGTTAAAGAAGAGTCGTTCTCATTCTGGAAAAATCTCATTCTCGTAACATTTTTCTTTACGATTACTCCCATTGCTTTAGGAACAAGCCTTTTTTCCTTGGTTTCTCTCAATAACCTCTCCGGTAAAAATGTTGAAAGTGTAACGTCCCGGGAAGTTAGCGTCTATCCTAAATCGGGAGCCAGAGTTTTTGCCTCGCTTCCCACAAATCTACCGAGTGTGGGAGGAGAGGCGACGGCAATGGATGCCAGGCCCGAGCTTGTCCGCCAGTATCTTGCCTATTGGGGTTCGCCCCTTGAGCCTTACTCCAGCTTTATCGTAGAAACGGCGGATAGATACGAACTGGACTACCGTCTGACAACTTCCATTGCCCAGCAGGAATCAAACTTGTGTAAAATTATTCCTCCGGGGAGCCATAACTGCTGGGGTTGGGGAATACACAGCGCGGGTTCCCTAGGCTTTGATTCTTTCGAAGAAGGGATTGAAACGGTGTCGGAGGGTCTAAGGGAAGAGTATCTCAATAAAGGGTTTGGCTCCGTAGAAGAAATCATGTCCAAATATACCCCTTTATCCAACGGTTCCTGGGCGGCGGGGGTCACGAAATTCATGTCCGAACTGGAGTAGTTCTGCCTCAATACTAATGGCGGCCCACTACGATACATATGACTATCCTACTTACTGGATAGGCAGGGAATACGAACACGAAGCCGAAGTTGTAGCTCTTAAGGCCTTCTTGGAAAAAATTCCCAAGATAGATACCATTCTTGAAATAGGCGCGGGTTTCGGGCGCCTTACTCCCTCTTACCTTTTTAGGGCAAGAAAGATAATTCTTTCAGACCCTTCCTCGAGGCTCTTGGCCATTGCCCGCGACACCTTCGCAGAAAGAAAAAACATAAAATTTATTCAGTCCTGTGCCGAAAATTTAGTAAAAAAGATACCCAAAGAATCGATAGACGTTATTATTTTGGTTAGAGTTCTTCACCACTTAAAAAACTCTGATAATTTTTTCGACGTTTGCTCCCGGCTTCTTAAAAAAAACGGGTACCTCATTTTGGAGTTTGCGAATAAAAAACACTTAAAAGCAACCTTAAAAGAGTTTTTCAAGGGCAATTTTACTTTTCCTTTGGACATCTTCCCCAAACACTTAGGGAGATTAAAAGGGAAAAAGAAAAGCACGCTTCCGTTTCTTAATTTCCACCCTGAAATTGTAAAACACGAGCTAGCTGAGAGGGGATTTGAAATAAAAGAGGGCCGCTCCGTTTCCAATATCAGGTCGGCTTTCTTCAAAAAACTTCTTGCCAGCGAGACTCTAATTGCTATTGAAAGGGTTTTACAAGGACCCTTCTATCTTATAAGTTTTGGGCCTTCTATCTTTCTTCTCGCACAAAAGACGCAATAAGGGATACACTCCTAAAATACTTGACAATCCGATAGTACTATGCTATAGTACTCGCTAGATCCCGAGGCAAGATAGCTTTTTGCTATACGAGCGTTGGGATTTTTCTTGGGGGTCGCCGAAAGGCGACCCTCTTTTTTTAAACGTGAGAAAAATATTCACCATATTTATCATTGCTATAGTTTTTTACCTTTTTTCCGCCGCAGACGTTTCGGCGGAAGTCTCCGTTGCCGGCGGCTCTGCTACTCTTAAAAAGTCCCAAGTAAAGTCCGACTACAGAATTGAGATTTTAAGAGCCTATTTAACCAAACATAACTCTCCTTTGGCAGAGTATGCTGATGAATTAGTGGAAAGCGCCGACAAATACAATATCGACTGGAGACTGGTTCCTGCCATATCGGGAGTTGAGTCTACTTTTGGTAAAAGAATTCCTTATAACTCCTTTAACGCCTACGGATGGGCAAACGGAGCTTATAATTTTAAGTCCTGGGAGGATTCCATCGAAATCGTTTCCAAAACGCTTAGAGAAAAATACATAGACAAGGGTGCTCCTTCTATATCTAAAATCGCCAGACGCTATGCGCCTCCTTCTTCAACTTGGGCCAGAAACGTTAAATTTTTTATGCGTAAGATAGATTCTCTTCCTTTGGCTTATACTATTTAAGAACCTATCTGACGCTCAAGCTTTGCTTATGAACAAAATCGAGCCTCTTCCTGTTGCCTTCACGCTCGAAGGATAAGCTGGTATAATATACCTTAGGCCGGGGTGGCGGAACGGTAGACGCGCAGGATTTAGGATCCTGTGTCCGTTAAGGACGTGGGGGTTCGAGTCCCTTCCTCGGCACATATGAAATATAGCATTTGGATAATTCCACCTGAGCCAATCTTTGGTCAAATAAAGAAAGTTATTGATGAATTGTCTAAAAAATATGAAGGTCCTTTGTTCGAACCGCATATGACTCTTCTGGGTGGAATAGATAATGATATATCTGAAATTGAGAGAAATATAAAATTGCTTCCGTCAAATGGTGAAAAGCTGGAACTTACTCTCGGACCTGTTTCCTTTAGCACTACTTACTTTCAATCTGTGCTAGTGAGAGTAAACTCGACTGCAAAACTGATGAAATTGAACATGGATACAAAAGAAATATTAGGTCTCGAAAATAACGTTTTTATGCCGCATATAAGTCTACTTTACGGAAATCACGATATGTCTATCCGTGAAGAAATCGCATCTAAAATTCACTTTCCAAAAATATCGTTTGCCGTAAACGAATTTATTATTACCCCATCTACCGATAATCCAAGCGAATGGGCACATTCTGCGGTTATACCTTTTGAATAAATTGTGGCTGACTAGCTTTTAATAGAAGATGTTCCTTAAGTGATTGAAGTTGCGTAGCCAAAATTACAGCCTCAGGTGTGGTAATATTGAAGTAGGCAAATAAGTCCGAATGTAGTCCCGCCCTCGGCACTGTATATTCGAAAATTCGAACCTATTTTGAACAAAACTCGTAATGTTCGCTCCGGCTCGGCCTTTGGCCTCGTACTCCGCAAAAAAGTTGGCTCGTTATCGTTCTGCTTTAGCAGAACAAAAAGAAAAAATGTAAAAATTTGCTAAGCTACTTTAGGCTCAAATTCACTTTGTCGTTTACTTACAGTCTTTGGGATAAGTGATGCTCCATGATTTGGAACGTTGTTTATATTGTCTTCAAAATAATATGGTTCAGAAAAACTCATTGACCCTTGTGGATCTAGATTTGTTGCAAACAAAACAACAAATTGCTTTATCTTTGTATCAAACCACAACATCATACCTGATGGGTTTACGGTCTCATTACTTTTGAAATTTACAAGAAAATCAGCAAATTGTTGTTTTGATAGTTTAAATTCTTCTATTTTTCCTTCATCCGTTTTTAATTTTACAGATACATCACCCCAAGAGCCAAAATGTTTGTCAAAAAAATCTTTTGGGCTAGTGTTTGAAAAATTAGCAAATTCGTCCCAATTAGCAAAAAACATTAGTTTTATTCCATCTCCCATATCTGTAGAAAGATTAAAATTTAAATTTTCAAAAGAAAGATCAAATTTTTCTCCTTTCCAGCCAAGATGAAGTGGAAAGCCTTCAGTATCTGATTGTAATCCACCTGCGTAGTCGGGTGAAACATTTAAATTTTTGATCTTTGTTTTTTGATCAGCATCAATGCTAATTGCGCAACCTGCATTGCTAATTGCGGTATCTTGGATTTCGAGATTGCTAATTTTTCTGGGTAAATCTGTTTGTTCATTTACCCAAATGCTTGTACCTTTACAGTAATCAACAGTTGAATCAACAATTGATATTTTTCCGTCGGGACTATTAAATGTCGAGGCTATTCCAACACCTCTAACTTGTTTGTACGATCTATTTTGGAAAAGCCAAGATTTTACAACTTGAATTTCAGCCAATCCATTTGCACAAACTCCGTCCCACTCAAGTCCTTTTATAACTGAATGGGTAACAAGCAATTTGAGTGGTCTTTCATTTTGTGTATTGTGAAGTATTATGCCTTTAGCTAATTGCGAATTAACTTCATCTGCCCAACCGGGTTTAATTGGTGTGTAATCAATTTTTATACCACGAACTTCTAGGTTTACATCATCGCCAGCAATAAAAGCAGGCGATGGACAATCGCCCCCCCCAGTTTGATCTTGCTTGAAAGCATTTAAGCCTTTAAATTCTACATCCTCGACAACACATGTTTCAGTTCCATTTCCTTTAAAACTAATAACTCTATCTAAAACATCGCCTACAAAAACAGGTTCTCGACCAATATTACCTTTGACAGTAAAAGCACCTTCTAAAAATAATCCTCCTCTGACAAGACCAAAACCTGTGGGTTCTTGGCTTTTTTCCCACGACATGTTCGACTTTGCAACACTTGAGTCATTTGGAAATAATCTGATTTTTTTACCACCTGCATTGCTAAAATCTAAAACAACTGGTTTCTCAGAATCATTTTTGAGAACAAACCCTCCCTGTTCAGACTCCTTAACAACATCAGGGAAAAAAGCTCGCAAGGCTGTAAAATTGATAGTCCATTCATCTCTTCCCTCTACTTTGATTTTAGAAAGATAATTATCCATATCAATTTTATGTTCGTTCGAAAAAATGATTCTTTCATTAGCTATAACACCGCTACCGACTGCTGCTACTGTGGCTAGACCAGCACCAGCAACTTTGAGAAAATCTCTCCTTGAAAAACCATGTTTTGATCCTTGTTCCAATGAAGTTTCTTCAGCCATATATTCAGTATATAAAATGCATAACTACAAAACAATGTAGTTGATATGGTTTTAGTGCTTTAGACTTGTTATAATATGCTCGTAGTTTGCAAAACTAGAGCATACTGCTGAAAGCAGTTTGTTTTAGCTCTTGCCCGCAGGCGAGAGAAAATTGCACGCAGAAAATAATAACGCGGAGGCGAGGCCAAAGGCCGAGCCGGAGCGAACATTACGAGTTTTGTTCAAAATAGGTTCGAATTTTCGAATATACAGTGCACAGAGTGGAAATTCTCTTTTTAGGTACTTCGGCCGGCTGGCCGCTTCCGCGTCTGGGTTGTAGGTGTAGCATTTGTTCCTCGGCCGACCCCAAGGATAAGCGCTTTCGCCCGAGTGTCCTTATAAATAATAGTATTCTTTTGGATGCGCCAATCGATATTTACCAAGAGTTTGAGAAACTTAGGGTCGAGCCTATAAAAATCACCCATATTTTCCTTACCCATGCCCACGGTGATCATATTTTTGGACTCTACGACCTAAGCCATATCTATAATTTGAAAGAAAAAATAAATCTTATAGCCCCCTTAGGGGTAATCCAAGCCGCAAGAAGGCTGTTGGGAGTTTCGCTGCAGGCATTTAGGGTAAGAGAGGCAAGTCCCTTTGAAAAAATTGATCTGGGAAAAGATTCTTACGCTTGGTACATTCCCGTTGAACATGGAAGTGCAGAGGCTTACGCAGTTAAGGTCAAAGCTGCAAAACCCATTTTTTATGCCCCCGAATTTAGAAGGATAGTTCCATCCTCAAAAAAGCAAATTGGCGATATTGAGGTTGCGGTTATCGACGGGTCAAGTAAAACCACGCACGGCCAGGCAAAGGGGCACGAAACGATTGAGGAAGGAGTTAGACTCGGAAAAGAAATCCGCGCCAAGAAAATACTTTTTACCAATATAGGCCACAAAACCGATACTCACGAAAAACTCGTTAATTTTGTAAAAGAAACGGGTGGGAATAAATTTGGCATAGCCTTTGATGGACTAACCATGAAGGTGTAAACTTTAATTATGTACAAGCTTGTCCATATCCACCCCAATAGACTCAACAGAAATCATAATATTTTTCTTCTTTTTATACCGGCATTAATATTCGTTATAGCTCTGGCTCTTATCTTTTTTTCAACTTCTCATTCTTCAACTCTGGGAGAAAAGACCGAAAACCTTGACAATTCCGACACTTTCAAGTAATAATAAAATCTGTGGGAAGCTTTCTGATTACATCTCTTCTTAGCCTTCAGCTTATTTTTTCTCCTCCTTTTATCTCTCAGGCGACATCAAGTCCCGTTCCCAGACGCCAATTGATTAGAGAGCAAGTCCAAGTCAGAAATGAGGAAAGAAAGGCTACAATTGCCGCAAGGTTAACCGAAGTAAGAAGGGAAAGAATCCGAAACTTCTTTAACCGCCTGATTAGGAGATTGGAAACAGCCATAGTCAGACTCGAGAGATTAATAACCCGAATCGAATCAAGGATTGCAAAAATTGAGGAGGCGGATGAAGATATCGATATATCCACTATCAGCGAACAAGTAAATGACGCCAAGACTAAATTGGGGGATGCCAAGACCGAGCTTCAAGAAGTCAAGAACGTCTTTGAAACTTTATTAACCTCCGATGAACCTAAAGAGGTATTTGAACAGGTCCGAGAGAATATAATGAATATAAAGGATGCTTTAATTGAGGTTCACAGAATACTCGTTCATGTAATCGGAGACATTAAAGGCCTAAGGGTTGGAACTACAAAAAGTCCATTCCCAACGCCGACGCCCAGCCCAACACCATGATTAAACTAAACTCAAAAAATTCGATTTTGATTCTGGCTGCTTTGGCAGTTTTGCTACTGGGAGCAACAAACTTCTGGCTTTCAAAAAGAAATCCTTTGGAAACGAAGGAACCTGATGTTGTAAAGCTCGAAACCCAGTCTTCTTCGGATGAGACTTCTGATATCGAAAAAGACCTGGAAGAAACAGATCTTTCTCATCTGGACGCCGAGCTTAACGACATCGAAGCCGAGCTGAGCGCTTCCGATTAAGGTATGAGGAAAAATCTACTTCTTTTTGTGTTTCTGGGAGCTACAATTCTTAGCACATCATTAGTCCTTCTAAATAAAAAGCTTCAGTTCTTTGAGGTAATAGATACACAGGAGGTTAAAATCGGCAATAGCCGACTTTTTGCCGAAGTTGCATCTAACGAGGAAGAAAGACGCAAAGGGCTCTCTGGAAGAACATCTCTGTCCAAAGACGGAGGTTTGCTTTTTTTATTCGAACAGAACGTGGTACCTTCTTTCTGGATGAAGGATATGCTTATACCGATTGATATCATCTGGATAAACGACTGGAGAGTTGTAAAAATCCACGAAAACGTTCAACCAGAACCAAATAAACCCGACGGCGAGCTTACCAAGTATGTTCCTGATGATCCAATTGACTATGTTTTAGAAGTAAACGCCGGATTTGCGAGGAAAAACAACATTAAGGTAGGCGATAATGTCATTATTTATCGATAGGTAAATTCCTCCAGTTCTTTAACCCCTCCGAAAGCAATTCTGTCGATAACTACGTCTTTTGTTTCCATCATTCTTGCCGGAGTTATTACAAAATCTCCCCAGCGTTCGTTAACGGCATCTACGGCCTTAACTATTCTTTCTTTCTTTTCAAGGTCGTCAAAAAGCTCAAGCTGAAGGGAAGGTTCTCCCAAAAGATTAAAAACGGATACGGCAAGCTCCCGAACCGACCCTTTATAAGGACTTCTATTTAAAAGCCTAAAAGCAATTTTATAAATATCGCGGGAGTCGAATAAGACCTTAGGTGTAGTAACTCCTCTATGCCAAAAATTTCCGTCGCGGTAGGAGATTGCCAGATGAACCCCCCGGATTTTATATCCAGCCCGCCTTAGCCTTTTTCCCGTTTTTTCGACAAGTTTGGATAGAACGGGGGAAAGCTCTTCCACGCTTGTCAGGGGTTTTGGTAGGGCAAACGAATTCCCGTAGCTTCTTCGGGCGAAGATTACATCGTCAACCTCCCGACCCCTAAGCCTTAAGTACCAATAGTAGCCCAAGATAGACTCAAAAGCGCTCTTGAGCTTCCAGTAAGGGGCTTCGTAAAAATCCAAAACAGTGTAAATCCCCATTGAGTTCAGCCGTGCCGCATTTCTTATCTTTATTCCGCAAAGGCCGGTTAGAGCCAGGCTTGCATAAATATCTTTAAAATTTTCTTTATTTATTTCATCAAGTCCGTCCGGTTTATGAAGTCCTGCCGCGGTTTTGGCCAGGAATCTATTCGGGGCAATGCCGATAGAAACAGTTATCCATTCTCCTATTTCTTTTTTAATCCTTTGTTTTATTTTCAAGCCAACATTAAACATCCCTTTTTCATAAGCCGGGTATCCTTCGAGATTTAAAACAAATTCATCAATGCTTTTTGGGTAAAATTTGTCCGTATAATCGCCTAAAATCTTTCTTAAGCCCAAGTGCACGTTTCTATACTTCCAAGGATCGGGGGGTAGGACGATAAGGGAGGGACAAAGAAATTTGCCTTCCTTGACCCTCATTCCCACTTTTACTCCATAGGTCTTGGCCTCGACAGAAGGGGCAACGATACATCCCAAAAGGGTGCTGTAGGCGGCAACCGCAATAGGCTTTCCCCGAAGGTGGGGATTTGCCTGCTGCTCAATTGTGGCAAAACAGGAATTTAAATCCAAATGCATTATTGTTGAAGGTTTTGGGTTAAAAGTTAATTCAGTCCGGCATTCCATCGGAAATTTCCTCCAAACGCCAATATAAAGTATCTGTATTTAAAACTAACCTGAAAAATAGGGTTTTTGAGGCTACGGAGAATACATGGAAAAGGGTACGTCCCTCTCTATATGTGTGATGTAGCCCCACTTTTTCAACGGGGTAGAGCTTCCCTTCCCAAAGAATCCATTTGGGAACTACCTTGCGTTTGCTATGGTCGAAGGTGATACCAACCGAAACCGGGAGGGAGAGCTTTTCAATCATACTTAATTCTTAATCCGAATAAAACCCGAAGTCAAGTACTTCTTTAAACATAAATGATAAAATTAATTAATGAAAAAGCTTCTATCTGTCCTTTTGGTTTTATCGATGTTTCTTGCCGGTTGGTTTCTGCATTCTCTTTTTAATCCCCGGCAAACCCCCGAAAGTCCCATTTCTCAGATAAAGCCGAGACCCCTTGATAAATACACCATAGATAATTTATCCAAAATTGAAGTGCCGGGAACTCAAATCGAAATAGGGGAACCCCTAGTTAAGGAGGAAAAATTTACTTCATATCTTTTTTCAATGAGTTTCGACCCAAGCATTTCCGGTAAAGAAAAGAAAAAGGTAACGGGGCTAATCAATATACCCACAGCTGACGGCCCTTTTGCCCTTGTTGTGATGTTTAGGGGATTTGTGGACCAAGAGCTTTATAAAACCGGAGACGGAACAAGAAGGGCGGGAGAATATTTTGCCCAAAACGGATTTATTACTATTGCTCCCGATTTTCTGGGTTATGCCACTTCGGATTCCGAGACTGGTAGCATATTCGAATCGAGATTCCAAACTTATACAACCGCTCTTGTCCTCCTTAATTCTCTAAATTCAATTCCTAATTGGGACGGTACCAATGTCTTTATCTGGGGACATTCAAACGGAGGGCAAATTGCAATTTACGTTCTTGAGATTACAGGTAAAGCTATTCCGACTACTCTTTGGGCTCCTGTTTCCAAACCTTTTCCCTATTCTATCCTTTATTACACCGACGAATCCGAAGACAGGGGAAAATTGATTCGCCGAGAGCTTGCCGCGTTCGAGGAGACTTATGACCCCGATCTATACTCAATAGATATGTATTACGACAGAATCAAAGCCCCTATCGAGGTTCATCAGGGAACGGCCGACGATGCGGTTCCAAGGGAGTGGTCCGATGAGCTTACAAAAAAGCTTGAAGAACTTGAAATCGGCTTTGATTACTTTGTCTACCCCGGAGCCGACCACAACTTAAATCCTTCGTGGGGCACGGTTGCCGCTCGGGATTTGGCATTCTTTAATAAACAGCTTTAAAATCATTGCATGCCCTGGACAGAACGAGAAGAAGACGAATTGGACTTTATTCTCGAACAAACTAAAATAGGTAAAACTGCCGAGGAAATCGATGAGCTTCGCGCTAGGCAACTCGAGCTCTCTAAGGGAGAACGAGGCAGAGAGTCTGAACAAAGAGTCATCGAAGCCCTAAAACCTCTCGACTTTGTAATAGATGTAGCCCCAGAGAAAGATGATAAACTAGGCAATGACCTTTGGGTGTCCTTTTATCCTGATTCGAACCACAAAGACATTCCCATACAGGTCAAAAGTTCGTGGACTGGTTTTTATGCCTTTCTCTCCCGCGAGGAAAAAGGAGAAAGAAGAATTGTCATCAGGCTTAGGCCCGAAACTTCCTCTACAACTATTCGTAGAACCTTTTTGGCCAAATTGAAAAAATTCGATGGGTTCATTTAAGCCTTGGTATTGACAAATCTCTTCTTTATACCTCATTATTAGAATTGATGAAATTAGTTATAAGGCTTGCAATTAATGTATTCGCACTTTTTGTGGTTGAATATTTGGTTCCGGGATTCATCCTCTCAGATATTTCGGCCGCGATTGTCGCCGCAGTTGTAATCGGAGTCGTAAACACCTTTATTAGACCCATACTCCAGCTAATTGCTCTTCCTATTTCTATCGTAACTTTCGGCATAACAGCGTTTTTGATAAACGTAGCGCTTCTTTGGCTCACTTCCAAATTCGTGCCCGGCTTTGAAATCGCCAGTTTTACAACCGCCATAGTTGCCTCAGTTGTTTTATCCCTTGTCTCCTGGTTTCTTCACAAACTTGCCTCGGAATAAATAAGGCGTTAGACTGAATTTAAGCGGTAATCCGCTGTTATTCAATGCGAAAATTTTTCAATTGGTTTTCGTCTGCTTTTGCTATTCTTTTTGCCATACCTTCCTTTTTTATTCTAATTAGTTGGAATGCTCTTCCCGGGGAGACACTTTATGGAGTCAAAACGGAACTAGAAGATATTGCTCTTGCCGTAACCATTAGAACTCCTCTGGCTTCAACTTTTTCCTTAAACTTTACGGAAAGAAGATTTTCGGAGGCAACTAAACTTCTTGGCAAAAAGGGCTCAACCGTAGGCTATACGCTTCTTGTGGCTGAGGCTAGGCAGACTCAAAATATTATTGTCGATCAGAAGGACACGAAAAAAGCCGAGGAACTCGTTATTAAAATTGAAGAATATCAAGCAAGAATAGAGGAGAAAAAAGTGGCGCTAACTTCACAACCTACGGCAATACTTCCTCCTCAAATTGAAACCAAAACTCCGTCTTCTTCAAGCGTTTCCGAGTCGACGCCGGTAAAAACGGCGGAACCCACTCAGTCTCCTTCGGTGAATGTGGTTATAGAGGATTTGGAAGAAACAAACCAAGAGTTGGAAGAAATAAAAGAAGAAATAAAAAGACAGCTTCCTCCGCAAGCCTCGGAAAGGGCCAGGGAAAACCGGGAAGA
>Ga0315291_10001939_pt1 | contig 27398 bp, 37 predicted proteins | sample YL17G12_20_MG_FD_203070 | JGI IMG/M metagenome (GOLD analysis project Ga0315291, IMG submission 203070) | Sediment microbial communities from Yellowstone Lake, YNP, Wyoming, USA - YL17G12_20 | ecosystem: Environmental > Aquatic > Freshwater > Lake > Sediment | place: USA: Wyoming | collected...
GATTGTTAAATTTGTTACTGGGTTACAAGCAATCAAAAACATTTAGATCCACATTTTTTGTTACCATAATCTTTTAGGTGACGCTAGGTGACACAAAAGTAGTAAAAAGTAGCAAACAAATTACAATTTAAAATGTCATTGTAATACAAGCAAAATAGTTCTAGGCTATTGATTGTACAAGTTTTCTAAGTTCTTTAAGTTCAATAATCAATAATATCTATTAGTTGCAACAAAATGGACATTTTTAAAATGTCTCCCACAAAGTGGAGAAAACTTAATATAGTTTCTACAAAATGTTTTGAAAAGTGACTTGTTACTATAATGCTATCCTTTTCAAAATTATGTGAAATATTTTGTCATGATAACATAAAATATATTTTGTAAAAAATACTTAAGAACTTTGTATATTTTACTACATGGGTGACAAAATGGTGACAAAAAGTAGTGAAAAAGTAGCAAAATATTTTTATTGCGAAAATTGTGACTATACTACGAGCAATAAATTTAATTATGATAAACACTTACTCACATCAAAACATATAAAGGTGACGCTAGGTGACACAAAAGTAGAAAAAAATCGCAATAATAATTCAACCCATATATGCTTTAATTGTAATAAAGTTTATGTTTCCAGAAATGGATTATGGAAACATAAAAAAAGTTGCGATAAAATAAATTATAAAGAAACCAATGATACAAATCAATTTGAACTTTTTACTGAAGTAATAAAAACTACTGTTATTGAACTTATGAAAAATGGTTGCAATAATACCAATTCTCATAACAATACTAATACTAATACCAATATCAATTCTCATAACAAAACATTTAATCTTCACTTTTATTTAAATGAAACTTGTAAAGATGCCATTAATATTGACGATTTTGTTAAATCTATCAAAGTTCAACTTGATGATCTTGAAAATACAGGCAGAGTTGGATATGTTAATGGCATTTCTGATATTATTAATAATAATCTCAACTCTATGAATGTTCATACAAGACCTATTCATTGCACTGATGAAAAACGAGAAGTTTTATATATTAAAAATGAAGGACAATGGGTTAAAGAAACTGATACTAAACCTATACTCACAAATGCTATTAAACATATTGCTAATAAAAATATTAACACTATTTCTGAATGGAAAAAAGTTAATCCTGATTGTACTGATATCAATTCAAAAAAAAATAATTTATATTTAAAAATTGTTAGTAACTCTATGTCAGGAATAACCAAGGAAGAATGTGAAAAAAGTTATAACAAAATTATCAAAAATATTGTAAAAGAAAATATTGTTGATAAGAAAGAAAAAGAATAAACATATTATTGGTTAATTAATTGATCTTCTAAAGTTGTTTTTGAACCATCTGCTTTTAATACTGATGCCCCTGTATACCAATCAGGAGGATATATTACACTATTAGATGTATTACAAGCATTTGCAACATTATTCACATTAATACCTCCTCTAAGAACACCTGTACCAGTTTGAACCGCATATGGAAATGGTTTTTGAAATCCTACTGGATTTTGGCATTTTCGTTGAACACGTAAAGTATAATCACTTGAATCTTTTGGTTGATATAAAGTCTTTGTATAAGGCGCATTTGCTTGTTGAATATTCATAGTATAACCACGAGCAGGGGTTGTGTGACAACCTGCCGGACCTGAATTTTTATAGTAAGCAATATAATTTTCTGTATTATTCACATCATAATGACAATAATTTGCTGCTGATTTATTTTGAATATATAATCCTTGACTTGCAGAATCTACTTGATTGCCTGTATAAACTGGTTGAACCCAATTATTTGGATATTGTCCTGAATTTATCCATTTAAATCTTCTTGCTAACATACCTTTTGTACTCAAAACTGGAGGTTTAACTATTGAATTTTGAATTGCCACTCCTGTCTGAACTGGCATAATATTTAATACAACTTCATTTGGACCATCTGGATATCTACCTTTTGAACCTCCCCAACCTTTTGGATACTTACCACGATAAGGTGTCGCACTTTTACTAAATCTCATGCTGGTTCCAATACCACCTACATTCCTATTTGAACCTGTAATAGAAAATCCTGCGTTTGAACCATTATAATAATTTCCACCAACATTACCATTTGGTCCTACCAAACTTGCGTTAAAAATAGCAGATGGCAAATTACCTTTTCTACCATATGGACCTTGATAAATCCAATACTCGTTTGTTGGTTTACCAGATCGCTTAGTTGCACTTGACGCGCTATTTATTGATTTTTTTTTAAACGTTGCTAATGACATATATATCATAAATATAGATAAAAACTTATTACTATATTAAATCAATAATAATTCTCTTTTATTTATATCTGAATCCAAACATCTTTTTATAAACCAATAAATTTTAGTATTATATAAAGGTTCAATTACTTTTTCTATTTGTTCAAACCTTTTTATATAAGCATTTAATAAACAATAAATAACTAAGGTTCCTAAACTATAATAACTACATTTGTAACTAATTTCAGACGGCAAAGTTGTTAAATTTAATAACTCTGGATTTGAAAAATACGCTTTTTTTATTGGACTATAAAATATTATTAACTCATTTACTAATGGTAATACATATTGCGTACTACAAAACATAAATATATCATCTACTACTAGTATATCATTTATATCAAACCCATAAAATGAATATCCTAATTTTTTTAAATATAATATTTGATTAGTTAAATCATATATTAATTTAATACATTTGTTATGAGATAAACTATTATTTTTTAACAAATAATCCTTTAATGGTATCACATTTTCAGCGCAAAAATAAATACTACTAGTTTCATAATCCAAATTTGAGGTTTTTATAAATTTTTCTATTACTTTGTAAAGATATATATTATATTCTCCGTTTATTTTTAAATTGTATGTACATTCGTTTATTGATTTTAAAATATAATTTGTCATTGAAAAATAGAATATTTTAAATTTATTACTTTAACGAAAATAATACTATTTTTCTTCATAATAATATATGAAGAAACAAACAAAAAGACTTCATAGACGGAAACCAATTACACATAGACGGAAACCAATTACACATAGACGGAAACCAATTACACATAGACGAAGAAAACATCCAGAATTTATGACACTTTCCAGAAATCGAGGACGAGGACGAGGACAAAGTCAAAGACAAGGACATGATGGAGTTATTTTATTTTCAATGCCGGAAACACAAAAATCAGTTGAAATAATAGTAGATAACAAACATAATAAACAATTTGGAAATATTATTCCTGGGTTAAGAGAAATGTAATAAAAAAAACTAATTAATTAATTAATTTATAACTTATTTATTTCTAACTATTTCTAACTATTTTATAAATCTAAATCTAAGTCTGCATAAATATCAAATTCTTCTTCTTCTTGATTTTTTGGTGAAGGATAATCTGGAGATCTTGGTCTAATATCATTATCATTGATACTAATTTTGTTAAAGACTTGAGTTAAGAAAACATCTGTATCATTTGTTTCTTCATCATCATCCGTATCAACCTCATCATACCAATTAATTGGTTTTTTTGGGATTGGAATTGGGACTGAAACAGAAACATTCGGTTTCTTAATAATCTTTCGATTAATCTTAGGAACAGGTAAAGGAGCTCCATAATCAATATCAAATTTTGGAATATTTAAATTATCTACATCTTCAGTGACTGAGGCAAATGGTATCATTTTTTGTTCTTCTACAATAGGTTCTTCTTCTATTTCTTTAACACGTTCTTCAATTGGTTTTCTCATATCATTTGATCTTCTATCATTTGATCTTCTATCATTTGATCTTCTGTCATTTGTTTTTCTGTCATTTAATCTTCTATCATTTAATCTTCTGTTAATTGGTCTAAAGTTATTAATGCATTCTATGCGTCGTCTCTCATCGTAATCTCTTTTAAGACTTATATCGCGACCAAATTCGTCAGTAGTATTTAAATCGCTAAGACTTAAATCACGACCAAATTTGTCAGTACTAATATTTAAATCGATAAGACTTAAATCACTTTTAAATTTGTCAGTACTAGTATTTAAATCACTAAGACTTAAATCACGCCCAAATTTATCAGTACTAGTATTTAAATCGCTAAGATGTAAACTGCGACCGAATTCGTCGGTATTTAAATCGCTAAGATGTAAACTGCGACCAAATTCGTCGGTAACATCTTCTTCATCATCAAATTTAATATAAACTGATGATGAACGTTTTACTTGTTTTTGACTCAAGTTATCCTGTAATAAAAGTTTTTGGTTGGTTGGCGGTTCCCATTTACTGGCAGACACCTTCCAAAACCAAGGTTTATCATATATAATTTTAATTTCCTTACCTAATATTAATTTTCTACGCGCAGTTTGCGCATCTTCATTCCAAAACCACTTCTCAAAGTGGATATACACTCGGTTAAACACCTCACCCTTTTCATTTTTACGTTCCTTAATGTCTATGCGACTAATTTTACCGAGATTAAGTTCATCAAATACTTGACGAATTTTTTTCTCAGCAATATTATTGAAAACACGCGGAATGCAAATGGAAGGCTGGGTTTCAGCGAGTAAATTAAGGTTAAAATTGCTTGTCATTTTTGATTGAAATCAGTTTAAGGGTTTTATTGATACTTCTCATCTTATTTGTTAAAAGTATTTCAATTTTTTTAATTGTTAGTATAATTTAGAGTTAACTAAAAATTTGTTGTTATTTATTAGTTGATGCTAAATTATACTAACAAACAAAAAAAAATGAGTAGGTTTATATATTTATATATATAAATGAAATATCTTGGAGGAAAGCATGGAATAGGAAAATTAATAGCAGATTTTGTAACAAAGGAATGTCCTTCAAATGAGGCAACTGGATACTTAGAACCTTTTTGTGGTTCATTAGGAGTTTTTAAAAATATGACTAATAATGGTTATACAAAATATATAGCATCAGATATTCAACCTGATTTAATAAAAATGTGGGAATTATTGCAAACAAATTCATTAAAAATACCAAACAATATTAATGAAAAAGAATATAATAAATTAAAAAATGAGAAAAGTCCAAATGCATTGAAAGCAATTGCTGGGTTCGGTTTAAGTTTTGGTGGCAAATATTTTGCAGGATATGCTCAAAAATGGGCTGGAAAAAGTGGACGAAATTTTTTGGAAGAGTTTAAAAATTCAGTAAAAAAAATTCAACCATTAATTGCAAGAGATAATATAAGATTTTTAAATAAATCATATACAGAATTTAAACCTAATAATATGTTAATATATTGTGACCCGCCTTATAAGGCTACTGAAGGATACTCCACAGGAGAGTTTGACCACGATAAATTTTGGGAAACAATGAGAAAATGGAGTCAAAATAATTGTGTATTCATTTCTGAAGAAACTGCGCCAAGCGATTTTAAAGTAGTTTGGAAAAGAAAAAAAAGAAGAACTTTGGATAAACAAAATCGTTTTTATAGTTATGAAAAAATATTTAAATATTATAAAAATTTAAAAGTAGAAAAAACAAAAAAAAGCAAAAAAATTGGTAACAAAACAAGAAAAATAAAAAAATAAATACTTTATTATAACTTACAAATTAAATAAACTAAACTAAATTTAATTATTTCTAACTCCTATAACTCTTTCTCCACTCTCTTCAGCAGCAATTAATTGTTCTCTACTAGGCAAAGGTCCATATTTGTCCTCTTTCCAAGAGAATTCAATATCTCTTTCTTTAATATAATACCAAAGTCCTGTATCATTCTTTTTGTCAGTTGTCATTTCGTTAGTAGTTTTTCTCCAATTATACTTATTATTAATGATTGCTAAATTTTTATTTGCAAAAATCCAAGGACATACTTTTCTGGCTGATTTTCTTTTTCCATAACGAAACCAATGTTGCATTGATGAGGGGGATGATTCATATACAATTGCCCTTATAGCAGCATTTATATCGTAGTTATCTTCAAGAAGCCTCATCATTTTATATGGAGTTATATGTCCGTGAAGTTCAATGTATTTTTCAACAATATTATTAATAGTATAACCTTGATCTGGGTTTTCTATATCAAGTTGCTCTGCTACCTTAAATATTTTCATAAAAGCATCTCGTTTAATTTCAAATTTGCCTTCTTCTTTTTCCATTTTTTTTTTATATATTCTTTTTTGTAATTCCTTACCTTCTTTTATTCCATTTTTACGTAATTTTTCTTTTTCAATTTTCTCTGCTTTTTCAGCGTTTTTTCTTACCTTTTCAACTGCTTTAAGTGCTAATTTCTCTACTTTTTCAGCGTCTTTCTTAGCCTTTTTAACTGCTTTAAGTGCTATTTTCTCAGCCTTTTCACGTTCTTTGGATACGACTGGCAGCGCTGCGTGGTTGAATGTTTCAACTATTTCTTCTTCATCAATAATATCAAAATCAACTTCAATCTTATTGATATTATTTTTCATTGTTAAAACTTTGTGAACGCGTTAAAGCTAAGAATTTGATTTAATTTATGTTTGTTAATAATTTTAATAAAGTATTTCAATTTTTTTGTTTGTTATTATAATTTTTTAATAACTAAAAATTTGTTAAAAAAAATTGAAATGTCTATTAAATAGATAAAATTATCAAATTATCTATAATAAATGAATACCATATTTGAAAGTTATACTTTTAAACAAAGTCCATATATTTATTATACTCAAATACCAGATTTATCTTTTGATAAAGGTAAGATATTCTATATAAATACAACTACAATGAATATTCAATTTATAAAGCAGTTTTTATTTGAAAAATGTGCACCTTTAGACCAAGAAAAAATAACTCGTTTTTGTCAAGAAGAAGAAAATACAAATTTAATAACACATGTAATTAAAATTCGTGATACATCATTACCTAAAAATATATATTCTGAACTTCTACTTATTGATATTAAAAATGAATTAATTCCTATTTTAAAAGAAAATATTAATATTTCAAGTTATTATTCATTGTGTCGTATAAATCATACTTATAGTATGGAACAAGACTTGCTATTTACCAATATGGAATTATTAAAAAATTTAATAGAATAGATTTATTTTTTATAATAAAAAATTGAAATTATTTTAAGTATTCAAAAACTTATTATACTATTTAATCTCAACCATTTAAAATGTCCTGCTCCTTTTGTAATTTACGTGGTCATAATATTACAACATGTACTGATATATTTATTGATATTCATTATGAGAGAATCAAAAAAATGTATATAGATATTATAACACGAATTTATCCAGATAATATAGAAAATTATACAGAATTAGGTAAAACTTATATAAACACGCTATTTAATCTAAAAATATTGCGGGCAGTTGGGGTAAAGTATTTACATCTTAATGCAAGAATGAATAAATCTCAATTAATACCTCGTATATGGGAACATTTTAAAACTCATATTTACTATCCTCCTCCTTTGTCAGAAGAAGAAACATTAGTACCAGAAGCATTAATTGATAGAACTCAATCTCAACTATTAATGAGATTTGATAATGATGAAATAATATCTGGTATGATGCCATATTATATGTATGATTCAGACTTTGTGAATACAGAGTTTGTTCGTAATATGGGTATTGAATTCAACGCAGAAGAAGCGCATCAATCAATAGTTGACGCATTAGCAGAACAAGAAGAAGAAGCGAGACTAGAAGCGAGACTAGAAGAGAGACTAGAAGCGCAACTACGACTAGAAGCGCAACTAGAAACACAATTACAAGTCGAAGCGCAACTAGAAGTTAGAAGGTACAATATTATGCCAATATTTGTGTTTAAAGACGAAAATGATGAAGATACCGAAAGCACAGAAGAAAAAGAAATGGATTGTCCAATTTGCTACGAAACTACAAAATGTGTTGATTTAATAAAACTAAATTGTTCTCATCAGTTTTGCGGACTTTGTCTAAAAAGTATTTTAGAAAGACATAATATTAATATTTTACCAACCTGTGCATTATGTAGAACATTTATGACTAGTTTTGATATACAAAATCTAGAAGTATATCATTTGGTAGCTAAGCATTGTATACCTATTTAAATTTGTAACTTAATTAAATGTTTTTTTAAATGTACTTAAAGAGTTTTAAGTACATTTTTTAATATATTTAACACCTTTTACAACAATTTTTTTAAATAAACTTTAAATAACTTAAAGATATTATTTTGTATAATTTATTAATGGAGTTAACTAATAATCAAGATTTTTTAAATTTTATGAATAAAACATCACATTTAAATGTTATGCATTTAACTATTTTTGTTGATAGTAGTGATGATTATTTAAAACAATTATACATTAAATACGCAAAAATACATAATGATAAAATATTCAATGATCCTTTTTATGATGCCGGGTTTGATGTATTTTTACCTATAAATAATAATGTATTTAAAAAAAGTATTACAAATAAAGTTGATTTTAATATAAAATGTTGCGCTAAAATTTATAATAATAATGGATCATATTTTACTCCATTTTATACTTATGCTCGTTCAAGTATTTCAAAAACACCATTACGTTTAGCAAATAATCAAGGTATCATTGACGCTGGATATAGAGGCAATTTAATTGGAATGTTTGATTGTATAGAACAAGAATACTATATACAAGAATATTTAAGACTTTTACAAATTTGTGCTCCTGGATTAATTCCTATTTATGTTAATATTGTTGATACATTTGAACATCTAGGACAATCTACTTTAAGAGGGGATGGCGGATTTGGGTCAACCGGAAACTAACTAATTTATTTATTTATTAATTAATTAAACAAATTCTGAATAATGCGCATATTGAACAATAAACATCAATCCCACTTTTTTATTTGTCCATGTATCAGTTATTAACTTTAATTTTTCTTTTGTTGGTTTTTCAATATCATAAAACATTGTCATTCCTCTTTTAAATTGCTTATCTCCATAAGGCAGACATTTATCACTTGTTACTTCATCATATAACAAATGCAGAAGAGTAATCGTACTTTCAGTCATACCTTCCACACTTTCAATTATTTTCATATCTTCATATTTAAGATCATTTATTATAATATCTTTTTCTAGTAGTTTATTTACTAATGCCTTATAAATTGGCACTTTTTCAGGTTGAGTATCATCTGGCAAATCCATATCTTCTGTAAATACATCACATTCTCTAAAATAATTTAGTATCATTACATATTGAGATTTACCATAATCTACATCTGCTCCTGCTAGTGCCAATCCATATAAAATTGTTTCAAATATATTTCTTGGCGCATCTTTATCATCTTCATAAGGATTTTTATTAAAACCATTTGGATATTCATCTAACGCAACAATAGGAATTAATTTCTTAAATGATGGATGTTCATCTAAAAAATCTGTTATTTGATTATACCATGGCGCGTTAATAAAATTGATAATATGTAATCTATTCATATCCTATTCTATTATATTAATATGAACTCTTTTTAAGTGGTTTATATTAATTTTTTAGAATTATAATATATAGAAATGACTACATTATTGAAGGATGCCTTTTCTCGCAATAATATGAATTTTTTTGTTGGATTATTTACGTTGTTAATTTGCTTATGGTTAGTTTTATTTTTTGTTCCAACGCTTTTTGTTAGTTTATTTAATACTGGTTTAGGAAATTTAATTCTTCTTATTCTTATTATTTTAGTTGCGATGTATAACACCAAAATATCTATTGGACTTGCCATTATGCTTATCATTCTATGGCGTTTTTCACATATTGTTTAACATTTTATTTTATAACCATATTTTAAGATGAAATTTAGTTATAATATTTTTACTTTTATTTTTATTCTTATTCTTATTTTTATTTTTACTTTTAAAAAAATACAAACTGGGTTTCAAAATTATACAATAAAATGGTCCCCGGATTTAATTAAAAGATTTAATATTTATCAACAATCAGTTAATCAAAATATTAATCAATATAATTTAACTCAATTACAACGACAAACTACTCCTCAAGAAGTCGAAGAATTGCTGCAAACTGGATTTTGGCCTTGGCCTGACGACTTAAAACAATTATATATTGAAAAAGTATCTGATAATCCTATTATTAAAATAGATCCACAATATGCTCTTAATTATGCAATGAAATTATATAATAAAAATGCTGTTACTGAATTATTAGCTTGGAATACAAAAGAAGGACATTTCTTATTATATGGAGCACATAATAATAAGAATAATACAATTAAATGTTCGCCGGATTCTGTAATGCAAAAAAAAGAATATACTGGAATTAATCATTTGAATTATAAAACAACTATTGTAAAACCAGAAGATATTTCTAAAGAAATACCCGGATTTAGTTTTGTAAATAAACAATGCAATCCTTGTCTTGCTTTAGATGCTGATTTTAGTTGTCCATTTAAAATTAATATTGAAGGAGATGATTCAATAAGTGAACCATGGCACAAATTATGGAATTTATAAATACTTATTAATAATAAGCATTTAAATAAACATTATTATTTAAATGTAAAATGGATAATCAAGATTCTGTACATGTTCCTGTTCCTGAAAAAAAACAAGTTAGACTTGTTGATGTTCCTATTAACACACAAAATGATGCTTTACAATTACTTGTTACTTTTATTAATTTAGCGCAAAAAAGAGGCGCTTTTACTTTGGATGAATCTGCTAAGTTATGGGAATGTATTAAACTATTTCAACAATAAATAACTACGTAAATACGTAGTTTATTTTAAAACTACTAGATTACCTTTTTCAAATAACATTTTTTCAGTAAAGGTTTCAAAATATTTTATATTTTCTTCTGTTTTTAAAAATACCAGAAAATATATGAGTTGTAAATGAGTTGTTCTATATGGTTGTACATTAGAACCAATGTACCTATTTATCATATCATCATTATGATATGCTGTAATATACATATTTATCATATCATCATTATTAAAATAATCAGATATCATTTCAATAATGTCTCTATTTATGTACAAATATACATAATTTACTGCAAATTGATATTTAAACTCACTAATTATACGACTTACCTGTTCATTTATTGTATAATTATTTTCTTTATACTTGTTAAAATACTTTTTAATGTATTCTTCAAAGAACATTCTTGTTTTTTCTATAAGTGTTGCCATTTATTATTTATTTGTTTATTATTTATATAATTTGTTAGATATTTCAATTTTTTTAGCATCTAAAAGCAAATGCTAATACTCCTACAGAAATTATTCCAACTACCATACCAAAATGATAATTGTATTGCATTTCTTTATACATTCTTAACCATGCTTTTGTTTGTTCTGGAGAATTTATATGCTCTAACATATACGTTGATTTTGGACTTAAAATATAATAAAAATAATTTGTTAAAAAACTAACCACAATAACTAAACAAACTAAACTTGTTGTTGTTAGTTTATTTTGTTTTTTTTTGTAATTATACAAAATAATTGTCAATGATAATATTAAACCTAATGTATAACCATAATAATTTAAACGCATTCTTTCACTCGCTATTTTTTCATACAGATTTTGTAAATTTGAAGGCAATTGTTTTTTATACTCTTGAACAATTTTACTTTTTAATGTTGCATTATGAAAATATATCATTGCTATTATTAAAGCAACTGCTACCATACATGTTGTTAAACAAGGCATTATATAATGATTAATTATTTTATTCTTTTTTTATTTTTTATTTTTTATTTTTTATTTTTTTGCGTATATTATTAAATGTTTTATAATAATATAATGGAATTTAAATTTGAAAAGGGCGTTGATTATTTAATATTTTTTATTATTTTAGTTAAAATTGTCTTTATTATTTCAGCAATTGGGCATATCTTTTTTTCTCACTCAAATAGCAATCAAGCAAAAAATATAGATGATAAATTGTTATATTTGAAAGAAAGAACAGAATTTATTTTTATAATTTCTATGTCAATATTACTTATTTATCATTTTAATCCTCGTTTTGCAAAAAAAACAATTAATTCAGAAACTTCATTGTTATTTTTCTTATTTGGTTGGGTACTTATTATTACTGCTAAATGGAGTTTATTTATTACTGAAGCGCCTTGGTATAAACAAATTACTTCTTACTTATAACAATTATAAACAAAATATTAAATATAATGTTATCAATTATTATTAATGTTAAACTATAATTTTAAATATGAAGTTTCATTTCAAGATAGATTAGCAGAATCTACACGAATTTTAGCAAAATATCCTGATAGAAAACCTATTATTTGTGAAAAATCATTTAATCAAACAGACCTACCTAATATTGATAAAAGAAAATATCTTGTTCCTAATGATCTTACTATAGGACAATTTTTATATGTTATTAGAAAAAGAATGCGATTAAACCCTGAACAAGCATTATGCTTATTTATAAATTATAAAATGATATCATCCAGTGAACATATGGGACAACTTTATCATCAAGAAAAAGACCCTGATGGATTTTTATATATTCAATATTCCAAAGAAAATGTATTTGGATAAATTTTTACATTTTTTTTAATTAATAATACTAACAAATGATTCAAAAAATACATTATAACAGATATATTGGAGAATTATGGATGTGGATGATTTTTTTTGAATGGATTAATACTATTATATTTGGCATATAAAGGAAAAAAATTAAAATTATTATTAATTAATACATTCTCGTTTTTCTATACCTTTTTGGTCTTTTATTTTCTTCTACACTTTCAGGTATCGAACTTTCTTCTATATTTAGATTTATTACTAAATTTGTTAAATTATTTATATTTTCATCTTCTAACTTACTAATTTTTATATTATTTGTTACTAGTTTCTCCTCCAGTTCCTTAATTTTTGCATTCTTTTCAATAATACTATCATTTAATTTTATAAAAATTTTATTTAATTCGTCTGCTAATCCTTTGAATGACATAAATATTATAAATGCTGTTACCAAAAGACTTACCATAATCGAAATATCTAACAATTTATATTCAAAAATTGTTATATTCCAAAAGATTATTTTTATTACATTAGACAACAACTTAAATGTTGCGTAAATACCAAAGAACATTATTATACACGTAAGACTTTTTATACTTGTATGTATCATTTTGTAATTAACATTGTTGTTTGTTAGATCAGGATTGAACATTTTATATGTAATTATGTGTATTAGTATAATAACTATACTTGTAAATATTTTTATTTCAATTTTTTTTTATTAAAAAAAATATAATAAAATAAAAAAGGTAATACATTTATTTATTTTATTAATTATTTATTTTATTATTTATTTAATTATTTCTATAACTCATCACGTTCAGCTTCATCCATAATTACCAATACCAATTCATTAAAATTCGTTCCAAAACGAGGTGAAGAAGGAGTTGCACGAATTATTCTAGAATGATAAGAAGAAAGAATAGAATGATAAGAAGAAAGAATGGTAGAAGCTATTCTAATTGATCTACGAGTAAATTGACTAATAACTGATCTAAATTTTCCATAAACCTCAGCGGACCTACGTTCATAATCATCATTATTATGTTCTTGATATAATATATTTTTCACTAAATCTTCAAAAGTAATTCCACATTCAATTAATTTTTGAGATACATAAGTTGCATCCGGTTTTGGTTCTTCTGGTTCTTCTACTTCTTCTACTTCTTCTACTTCTTCTACTTCTTCTATTTCTTCCGGTTCTTCTTCTAGATCCTCACCATTAATTTGCTGATGAAACATTCTAAAACTTGTAAGAACATTTTCACCAAATTCAATTCTCTCTTCATCGGATTCACCATCAGATTCATCATCGGAATCACCATCAGATTCATCCGCCATTTTAGAGCGACAACAAGGACATTTAAATCCATTATGATTAACATTTTTCATTAAACACGAACAATGAAATATGTGCCCACATTCAGTAATTACCTTATTACACATATCTTCAATATTATCCATACAAATAGGACATTCGTTTAATTGTTGTTCTGACATTTTTAAATGATTGATAGATTGATAATGAATAATTAAATACTTTATTTAAAAAAGTATTTCAATTTTTTTTATAATTTTAATTATAAAAAAATGAGTATATTTTTTTAAATTTACAACAAATTTTTAGTTAATGCAATTTGTAGATAATAATTAAAAAAATTGAAATTTTTTACACAATATAAGTTTTTAATACCCAAATACTTAATAAATGACAGTTCAAACTATTTTTAATGAAGAAGACAATAATAAATTGGAATTTGATAAAATTCTAACTAAACGTATGGAGAAGTATAATTATTTATTACTCAAATCTAAATTTCAATTTAAACAATATCAATATGATGGGGTGAAATGGTGCCTTAATAATGAAATACAACCTAAATCTTCTGGAAGGGGAGGATTTATTGCTGATGAAATGGGACTAGGCAAAACAATTATGATGATTGGACTTATGGTTGTTAACTATGTAAAACATACATTAATTGTTGTTCCTCCTGTTTTAATTCATCAGTGGTTTAAAGAAATATTTAAGACTACAGGTCACAAGGCTTTGTTATTTTATGGGGATAACAAAAAAAAATATTTGCAAGAGGATATTAATAAAGCGCATATTGTGCTTACAACTTACAATATGCTTTTACCCGAAAATTGCTTACTCCAAAATATATTGTGGAATCGCGTTATATTTGATGAGGCACATCATTTACGTAACTATAAGACAATACGATATAAAGCATGTTTTAAAATTAAGTCTCAAATTCGGTGGCTTGTTACAGGAACTCCTATTCAAAATAAAAAACAAGATTTTAAGAATCTTTGTTGTATTGCTGGAATTAAATCATCCATTTATACAAACCCCAAAGAAATTCACAATTTTGTATTACGCAGAACTAAACAACAAGTTGGAATTAATTTACCACCTGTAAATAAGCAAGAATGTCTTATTGAATGGCAAAATCCGGTAGAAATGAAACTTGCTGAAGAAATTCACTCTCTTCTTCCAAATCAAACTTTTGTTTCTATTAATAAACGACGAAAACTAGCAAATGCCTTTGGGAAAGGTGGAATTCTTGTTGCATTATTAAGAGCCAGACAAAGTTGCATTCTTCCTAATTTAATGCGTCAAAATATGGAAAAATTGTGTAAGTTAGGTTATATTCGAACTAAATCATTAGACGCTTTAAAATATACTAGCAAACTTGATGCTGTTATTAAATTAATGTTAGAGAGAAAAGATAATGGAAAAGGTAAGATTGTATTTTGTCATTATCAAAATGAAATAGATGTTATTGCCAAAAGATTACTAAAAGGAGGAATGATAAAAGTTGTTTGTTATGATGGACGTAATTCTGGCGGTCATAACTTGACTAGTCTTTCTGAACCAGCGGATGCACTAATCATTCAAATTCAAACTGGGTGTGAAGGACTTAATCTTCAACTCAATTTCTCTGAAATTTACTTTGTTTCTCCTCACTGGAATCCCTGCGTTGAAGACCAAGCTATCGCCAGATGCCATCGCATCGGACAAACAAAACAGGTTGATGTTTTTAAGTTTGAAATGCACGGATTTATTAATGACCCTACTAGTCAATCTATTACCTTAGAAAAATATGTTAATCAAGTTCAAAATATAAAAAGAGATATTAGTAAACAAATATTAGATTTAGAACCACCTGTAAATTAATTAATAAATATTTTATAGTTTTTTCCTTTTTTTACTACTCTACAAACTAGAATTGTAAACATAATGGTTATAAACATATTAAATAAAGATATTAAATATATACTTTTATTTAATATACTTATTTAATGAACGCTATAATTTGGGAGGTTTTAATTGGAGTTTTGTTGTTTGTTGTTTTTGGGATAATTCCTACTTATGTTTGTTGTTCATCACATAATGACCATATAAATCACGAATGCTATTTAAGATTAGAAGAGACCCAACAACGCGCTATACAAAATGTTTAATTATCAGTGTTTCTTTGTATGTCTTTTCTTTGTATTTCTTTTTTTTGTATTTCTTTTCGTTTTGTTTTTTTTTCCTCCATTTATTTCAGGAGTTTGTAGTTTTATAAATTCATTTAATTTGGTTTCAAATAATGTTTTTGCAAACTCAAACATTTTTTCTTGATCTTGTCGAGGTCTTATTTTATTATATGCGTCCAATTCATCGTTGTAACTTTTATAAATAAGTTTTAAATCTTCATTGTTTGTCATATACGGAATAGTCAATAAAATTGTATTAAAAACATCAATTACTCCCCTAATATCAAAATTAGGGGCTTTAGGTTTATTGGAAGAAAACCCAAAATCAATTAAATAATACTCATTTTTACTATGTATAATATTTCCAGTAGATATATCATTATGATAATAAGGAACCTTATTTAAAGATATCACTTTTGGATAAAACTTTGATAATTTCATCAATAATTCTAATATAACTTCACGTGGAATTTCAGGAATTTCATCTCTCATTTCATATTTATCGTGCCACTGATTTGTTTGATTTTCTTCAGTTTTGTATTGCTCAAGATAATCATGTAGTTCTAATCCTGGTAAATATACCATATTTACACAAGCCCTATCTTTGCTGTTTATACCTAGTTTTTCAAGTATTTGTTTATTTGTTTCATCTACAATACAATGTGAATTTTCTGTAAAATATAAAATACCATCCAGTTCTTTAGGCAACGCCTTAAGTGATGCTATTTCTTTTTCTGCTTGTTTTATTGGTAAAATTTTACTTACATAATGTTCTTTATCATTTGACATTTCAGAACATAAGATTCCTGGATGTATAACTGTTCCAAATGTTCCTATTCCAATAATACTATATTTTTCAATTTCATCCATATATTAAATAAATATTTTAATTATTAGCGCTTCTTTGTATGCCTTTTCTTATTCCCTTGTCTTTTCTTTGTTTGTCTTTTCTTTGTTTGTCTTTTCTTTGTATTATGTCTTTTTCTTTTAGTTAATTTTTGTTTTTTATTTGAACCACCATTAGATGTTTCTAATTTACCAATTTTTATATCATATATTGGCACTTTTGGACTATCTTGGCAATGATTACCACTCACTGCTTGACCTCCAAAACCTTTAGTTGAATATACACTATGAGATATAAGTGATGGGGCTGTATCCTTCGTATCTTTTAAAACATACACGTTATTTTCGGTATCTGATACAATATATTGAATTTCAGAAGCAAGAACAATTCCATTTAATGCTCCAATAGATGATAAATTGAAATATTCGGTTTGTGATCTTAGATTTTCAGATGTAAATGCAGCATAGATAGGATATATTTGCTTACAAATATAAACGACAACGGGGTTTGGGTTACTAAGATCTAAATTTTCTTGTAATTGTTTTCTATAAAATGGATAAAATTTGTTGTCTTGTATGAATATAATATTGTCTTTTGTTTGTAAAAAGATTTTTATCAATACATCATCTAGTTCTAGCAAGTCGTATACACTAGCATTTTCTGGTATTTTTATAGGTATTATATCAATTTGTGTTGGTTCTATTATTATTCCTTTTTGAAAATCAGGTTGTTTATCTTTGTCTTCTTCCATTAAATCAGCATCAGTAAATATATCTTTGCTCTGTTGTACATTTTCAACATTCCACCCCTTTAAATTTTGATAAAACATTAGACAAGAACGAAACATTTCTGTCATATTTTTTACATTTTCAACATTCCACCGATCTAATGGTTGATTAAACATTACACATCCATAAAACATAGATTCCATATTTTCTACTTTTGCAACCTTCCAGTCATTTAATGGTTGATCAAAATCTTTACAATCATAAAACATACCTACCATATTTTCTACATTGGCTACATTCCACGAATTTAATGGTTGATTAAACATTACACAATCATAAAACATACCTACCATATTTTCTACATTGGCAACATTCCACGAATTTAATGGTTGATTAAATTTGTTACAACTTAAAAACATGGCTCTCATATCAGTTACCTTTTGCACATTCCACTTATCTAATGGTTGATTAAAATCTATACAATCTTTAAACATGTATGCCATATTTTCTACATTACTAACATCCCAATCATTTAATGATTCGTTAAAATTTGATAGTTCATTAAACAACTTTTCCATATTTGTTACATTTTTAACATCCCAACTATTTATAGGTTTATTTTTTAAATCTTGGGGTAATTTTTCTTTATTATTTATATAATTTTCAACTAACGCCCTTATATTGTCATCTGTTATTTTTGTTTTGACAAGGGTTTCAGGAGCAGAAGCATTTCTTGGAGGAGGAAATGCAAAAGGCATTCGAGGAGCATTTTGTGGAAGAGCATTTTGTGGAAGAGCATTTTGTGGAAGAGCATTTTGTGGAAGAGCATTTTGTGGAAGAGCATTTTGTGGAAGAGCATTTTGTGGAAGACTTGTTGAAGAAGGACTACTAAATCGTGGTTTGTAACGTTCTAATATACGACAAGCAGTAAACATATCTATTGAATTAATCACCTTTTTAACTTTCCAGTTACTTAAATCTGTATTAAACTTTGTGCAATTATAAAACATACTTGACATATTAGTTACATTTTCAACATTCCACATTCCTAATGGTTGACTAAACTTTTCACACCCATAAAACATACCTGCCATATTAGTTACTTTTGTAACATTCCATGTTCTTAATGGGTTATCAAACTTTCTACAATTTACAAACATACCTCCCATTGTAGTTACATTTGTAACATTCCAATTACTCAAATCTTGATTAAAATTTATACAATTATAAAACATTGCTTCCATATTAGTTACATTTGTAATCTTCCAATTATTTAATGGTTCATTAAAATTTGGATAATTTTGAAAAAGACGTTTCATATTTGTTACATTTTGAACATCCCAACTATTTATAGGTTTACTTTTTAAATCTAAAGGTAATTCTTTTTTATTATTTACGTATTTTTTAACTAACCCTTTTATGTTTTCATTTGTTATTCTTGTTATCATATATATATAATATGATAAAACAATTTGTTTATAAAGAGAGGTAAAAATAAAAAAAGATACTCAATAATATATTGATTATTTTGTTATTTTTATGAGTTTAAAATTAATTATGTAAGATATATATAATGGAACATGTAGATTTTGATTTTATTTTATATATTGATGTTAAAAATGAATGTCAAGATGATGCTAAAATGAAACATATTAAATATGATATTGGACTGAAAAAATGGGTTATTAAATATAATTATAATAAGTTTATGAAAGATGAAACTTTAAAACCTCCTAATGGATATAAAGTATATAATATTTTTATAAATAATTTGGTTAATAGACAAGAATACACTGATAATATTTATCAAAAATTATTACAAAAATACGAAAGTTGAAAAAATAAAAGAAATAAAAAAAGGATTTAACTTTTATTTAATTAATTACTTATATCTTATACTTATAAATTATCTATGCTACTGCCATTTAATCTTTTAAAGGTTGTCCACGCGTTAGGAGTAGTTGCTAGTCCAACCTCTAGTGCGTGAGCAGCACTTGCTCTATTTAATGTTGGATAAACTGTATTATCAGATACTCTAATAAATCTATCGTTTAATCTGTCATATCTAACCACCATTCCTTGACCTCTTAGAGTCTGGACTAAAAGTTCGTTTTGTACTAATTTATCGTAGGCGTATGTACTACTTCTTCTTTCTTGTACTGGTCTTTCATGTCTTGGTATGTATACTGGTCTTGCTGGTTGTTGAACTGGTCTTGCTGGTTGTTGAACTGGTCTTGCTGGTTGTTGAACTGGTCTTGCTGGTTGTTGTTGTATTTGTTCTTGGGTTGTTAGTGGTCTTGCGACTGGATGTATTTGAACTGGTCTTTCGACTGGTCTTGGCAACTGATTAATAATTGCTATACCACCAGGCGTAACAATTATTATTTCTGGTCTTGGTTGTGGTTCATAAATAATTTCAACACTATCATCATCAGTATCAGTATCACTATCACTAATAATAATATTATTTGGTTGTAATGATCTACGTTGTACTTCGTAAGGGGAGTACATTGCATAATACGCATCTACGTCTAGATTGTTAATGTTTTCAATCTCAGCGTTATTTATAGCAATTTGTCCCAATATTTCATCTCTTTTAACCAATAGTTCATCATTTCGTCGTTGAATTCTTTGTATTCGTTCTGCTTTTCTTACTTGTATGAGTTCTAATTGCTCTTGACGTTGCCTTTCGGCTTCAACACGTTGCCTTTCGGCTTCAACACGTTGCCTTTCAAATGCTCGCTGTTCAGCGCGTCGCCTTTCTTCCGCTTGTTGTAGCCTTTCTGCCTCAGCAAGTCGGATCTGTCTTTGTTGTTCCTCTCTCGCTCTTCTATCATTAAGTGCAACTTTTGCACCGAAATAGGCAAACGCTTCAACATCAGTCATTATTTCCGGTCTATACATTAATTCACGGCATAAAGGGCATTCGCATTTTCTTTTATAAGATTTATGGAAACACCCAACGCATAATATATGTTTATTAGGACAACATTCAATTAACTTACCTTCGTTACCTTCTTCGCTGTCGTCATTATAACAAATACAGCATTCATTTTTATCGCATTCGACATCATTATTATTGTTTTTTTCAGCAAATGTTTGTGACATTTTAATAAGTTTTATAGGTACATTCATTTACAAATAAGTATTTTAACTCAATTTTTTATTTTATATATGTAATTTTTAATAACTAAAAATTTGTTTAAAGTAATTTAAAAAAGAGATTTAAAGAAAAAAAGACACTCAATTGCATTGGTTATATAAAAAAAGATATTGGACCAAAGGCGTCCTCACTTTTAAAAACTTATTAAATTACTTTAAACAAACTCTATCTAAAATATGGTGTTCAAATATATCATCTAACCATTCACTATTAAATTCTGGCCAGTAATAACCATCATCAAATAACTTACTTACCTCGTAAAAATTTGTATCATCAATTCCAAATTCATTTTTAATAATACTTACCCAAGTTTCTATTAAATAATTTAAATGAACTTTATAATCCTCACTGGCGTAATACTCTTTTTCTTCTTTGCTCGTTGTAGTTTGTTCCATATACCACGTTAATTGATTTTTGGATACAACATTGATATATTTTTGTATGGAGGTGGCGTTACTTAAAGATGTCATTTGTTTGAAAACTTTATTTATAGTATTTAATACCTTACATCATTATTAAAAAAGTATTTCAATTTTTTATATTTATTAATAAATTATTAATAACTAAAAATTTGTTTAAAAAAGATAATTTTTTTTAAAAGATTGGTCCTCTAATAAATGTAAAAAATAAAAAAGTAATTATTATTTAATTAAAACTATATTATTAAAACTATCTTTAAAAAGGGTTATTTAAATGTTGTAAATAATGCTCTCTGAATCCAGGACAGTTGCATAATGCTCTTGATGCAACACTCATAAATTGAGGTTCTTGAATAAATTTAAACCCTCCACATGTTAAACATTGTTCGGCGGCAAGTTGTATATGTTCGTAACCATAACTTAATCTCCAATAACCATCTCCATCATCTGGCAAACGGGTTAAAACTTGATTAAAGTTAAGTATTAAACTTTTTTTTGTAATATGAGCTTCCGAGTAGATAGAATCACCAAATAAATATCCCTTAATATCGTCTTGTAGATCAAAACACTTGTTATTATTTAATAATTTATTAATTAATAGTTGTTTCTCAAAATAAATTGGATTAGTAAGTAAATAACCTTCAGAAGGTCTTCTATCATTAAGAATATTAAGAATATAAACTTGAGCATCCCTGTCATAAATAAATAATGTAGCAAAAGACCTGCGTGCGAAAGACTGGCGAAGTCTTTTAATAAAATCGACCGCATTTTCGGTCTTATGCCAATTTTGAATAGTAATATAAAGATCATTATACGACTTACCTTGAAATTCTATAGGAATATAATAAATTTGACTAATTGTAGCAAGTTTATAGGTATAAAAGAGGTCAAACAAATCAGTCACGGAGAAATCTGCGAGAACTGAGGGAATGAATAATTGTTTTATAGACATTGTTTATAAAAGAGATTTAATGGCATACATTGAAAGTAAAATATAAAAAGTATTTCAATTTTATTATTTTGTATGTATTATTTTTAATAACTAAAAATTTGTTTAAAAAGACAACTTTTAAAGAAAATTTTTTACTTTAAAACACTAACTAAAATATGTCGTTCAAAAATATCATCTAACCATTCATCATTAAATTCTGGAGTGTAGCGCCCAGCGTCAAAATACTTACTTATAGTCTCAAATGTTCCATTGTAGTCAATATCATAATAAAATATACCTTCAATATAACTTCTCCAAGTTGCTATTAAAGAACCTAAATGATTTTTATAATCCTCACTGGCATAATACTTAGACTCTTCTTCTAATGTATATTTTTCTTGAACATATATTATTATTTTATCTTGTGCTATGTCAGCAATATATTCGTTTAACCCGGAGGTAGTTAAAGCTGGCATTAAAGTCGTCATTTATTTAATTGTATACTTATTTTTAAGGCATAAATAATAATTCAATTTTTTAAAAAGGAAAAAAAAGATATTGACCCAAATGCGGTCTCACTTTTAAAATATTAATTAATTTACTTTAAAACTACTCTATCTAAAATATGTCTTTCAAAAATATCATCTAACCATTCATTATTAAAATCTGGACAATAAAGTCCATCAACGAAATACTCACTTATAAACTCAAAAGTTCCATCATAGTTAATATCATAAGTAATTTCACTTTCAATAGTACTTACCCAAGTTTCTATTAAATAATTTAAATGGACTTCATAGTCACCGCTTGCATAATAGTCTTGTTCTTCTTCTTCTGTAAATTTGTCTGAAACATGGTCTGTTAATTTAGTTGCTACAACATCATTAATATACTCGTTTAAACTTGTGGTCATTTGATTGATTTGTTTATTAATTAGAATACTTATTTCTAACATGGGTTCTAATAAATCAATTTTTTAAGTTTTGTGTGTAATTTTTTGTAACTAAAAATTTGTTTAAAAGAACACTTTTTAAAAATAGTTGTATTATTGTAAAAGTGGGTCAGAAAAAAAGATATTGGTCTAAAAGGGAAGACCTCACTTTATTCCCTTAAGGGATTTATTTATTTACTTTAAACTAACATTCGTAACTAAAATCTGTCTCACAAATATATCATCTAACCAGCTAGGTTCAAACGATGGGCAAGGCGTATCAAGGTAATATTCGTATAATTCATCATATGTTCCTTTGTACTCGTAGTCAATTTTAAAATTATATAAATCTTCGTCAATAGAATTTTTCCAAGTTTCTATTAAATAATGTAAATGAATTTCATAATCACCTGTATAATACTTATCCATTTCTTCATCAAATTCTTCTTTTATTAAATCATCATACCTATCTTCAACATATCTTATTAATTTGGTTTCTGCTAAATTAACAATAAATTCGTTGAAAGTGATAACTTCAGTTGTCATTTTTATTAATAGTATGCTTATTTCTAACATAGGTTCTAATAAATCAATTTTTTTAGTTTTGTATGTAATTTTTAAAAACTAAAAATTTGTTTACACCTTTTAACATTTGAAACGCCGATTTTTATATTATATTATTACAAAATATTACTTTCAAACATATGTTTTGATTGTGATAAGTTATATAGTTGAGATATTTCTAATTGTTGAGAATGAATTATTTTGTATGCTAAATCTATAATAAAATCGTTATTTGTTGTATTCAATATTCTTTTACTCATATCAACTGCTACTTGATGATGAGGTATCATATGTTTAATATACATTTGGTCTGTCATTTTATGTAAATTCTTACTATGTGTTATATCAAAAAAACTAGGGTCACAATAAGTATCACTTAAATAAGGTGTGTTTGGGTTAGTAAAATCACCTTGTGTATAACGATATGATTTATCCATTGTAATGTTTTTATTACTCATTTCATCATTAAATTCATTATTTGTATTTTCCACTATTTTTGTATCTTTCATTATATTTATTTCATAATTTTGTAATCTTATTATATTTCTTAATATATCAAAAATTATAGGATTTGTTGTGTTATGTAAATGTGTTTCACTCATATAAACCGCAACTTCGTGATGTGTTATCATATGATTTATATATTCATCATCAGTTAAATCTTGGTTGCATGGATAGTTTGTATTAGAAGATTTTATATTATATATATATTCATATGAAATATAACCTAGAATTATAATTATGATAAATAAAATAATTATTTTTATCATATACATATATATAATATTAAAAACGGCGTTTCAAATGAGAAAAGGTGTAAAAAGAAAAATTTTTAAAAAATTACTCAAAGCATGTATTTGAGAACCTTTTTATAGTGACGAATAAAAAAAGATATTGGTTAATCCTCACTTTTAAAAATTTATTAATTAAATTACTTTAAACAACCCGCAGTATCTAAAATATGTTTTTCAAATATATCATCTAACCATTCTTTATCAAATAAGGTTACTACAACAGTTGGATCCCAATTTGGGTCATCCAATATTTCATCATCATAACCAAGTTTATTTTTTACATTACTTACCCAAGTCTCTATTAAATAACTTAAATAAAGTTCATGCTCACCGCTTGTATAATACTCTTCTGCTTCTTCTTCTGTTCTATTTGCTTCTATATACCACGTTATTTGGTTGTTTGACACAGATATAATAAAATTTCTCATTGTTATTTTTAAATCTTTAATTGTTTCTTTGTATGCTTTAATATATTGTGCTTCTTTGTATTCATTTAAATTTGTCATTTGATTTATTGTATACTTATTTATAACATGGGTTCTAATAAATCAATTTTTTTTAGAATAGAAGAAAAATATAGGTATAGTATCATTGTTATTATAGTGTGGGTCATTTCAAAAAATTTGTTTAACAGATGTCTTTTTAAAAAAGGTACTCTATGATACTATCGCATAGTCTCTATAGTGTGCAATTTCACCCTATTAGCCGTATAAAAGGACCATACGGCTAACAGGTTGAAATATTGACACTATATAACTTTAACTCATTATTGCTATAAGAAATGAGTGACAAATTGAAGATGTGACCCACGAATTGAAGATGCGACCCACAAATTGGAAATGAGTGACAAATTGGAAATGAGTGACAAAATAAAAAAAGGTATTGGCTCAAATGGCCTCACTTTAAATATTTATTAATTAAATTACTTTAAACAAACGCTAGCTAAAACATCCCTCTCAAATAAATCAACTAACCATTCTTTATCAAATAAGGTTACTAGATTCATATTAAATGTTGGATCCAAATTTGGGTCATCCAATATTTCATCATTATAACCTAATTCATCTTTTACATTACTTACCCAAGTTTCTATTAAATAATTTAAATAAAGTTCATACTCACTGCTTGCAAGATATTCTTCTTGTTTTATTAAATAATTTAAATAAAGTTGTTCATCATACTCACCATTATACTCTTCTGCTTCTTCATCCGTTAAATTTGCTTCAATATACCAGATTATTTGGTTCCTTGACACAATTTTGATATAATGTCTGATAGTCATTTTTAAATGTTTGATTGTTTGTTTGTATACTTATTTATATACGCATAAATAATAAATCAATTTTTATATATTGTATGTAATTTTATTGTAACTAAAAATTAATTAAATTATAGTTCATAATAAACTGGTTCTAATTCTGTAACTGGTTCTGTGACTGGATCTAATTCTGTAACTGGTTCTGTGACTGGATCTGGAACTACTCGTTCTCTAGGGCATAAAAGTCTACATAGTATTAATAATATGATTGCACATGTTCGACACATTTGTTAAAGTGATTTAATATTTTTCTTGTATTTGCAACTCAATTTTTAATAAAAATATTAATTCTATGAAAAAAAAGATATTGGTCCAAAGGCAACCTCACTTTTAAAAATTACTTAATTTATTTTAAAACTACATCTAAAATTTTGCGCTCAAATATATCATATAACCATTCATCGTTAAACTCTAAATAGACACATCCGGCTTCATAACACTTACAAATATATTCAAATGTACCATCATAATTATTCCTCCATTGTATAAATTTAGCAGTTGTTTCATCAGTTTTATCTTCAAGAAAATCGAACTCATCAGTATTCAAATTAAAATACCAGTCCATTTCTATTCCATCTTTCATAGAACGATAAAACTGAGGTTCCAAATTACTTATCCAAGTTTCTATTAAATAAGTTAAATGAAGGTTATACTCACTACTCCCACAATACTCTACCATTGCTTCTGCTTCTCCAAGTCTACCTAAAAATAAACCTTTTATAACATATTCTTCATAATAATAGTTTAATTTTATTGCTGATTCAGTAGTAATAAATGCTTTTAAAGACATTATTTTGTTTGTTTGTTAGTATACTTATTTATATACGCATAAATAGTAAATCAATTTTTATTATTTATGTGTATAATTTTAAATAACTAAAAATAATATTAAAGGCGTTATATATTTTAAAAAAGGACTTAAATGCGCTATATATTTTAAAAAAGGACTTAAAGAACTTTAAAAACTTATTTTTAGTCGCAACAAATTGTCGCGTAAAATAAAAAAATTGAAAAATATTTGAACTTGTACGTTATAAGTATAATAAACAATTTACAATGTTATCTATTAACAATTTAATTATTAATTGCGTTGAACTCCAATATAGTCATCACTATATTGCGGATGTATTTTGGTACAACAATATAGCACAGGTAAGTAAAGTTACATTAATTCCTTATTTAAAAAATGGTAAAGTATTCAATATTGCATACATTACAATTGGGCAATGGTACGATCAAGCATATAACTTTATTCAGCGCTTAACAAATCCTAAGAATGAAACTCGGTTCGTTTACAACGATGACAACTGGTGGCCTATTAAAATAAATACTCATAATAATGGAGATATTGCAGTTGGCAATTACACGATTGAATTTAATGAAGACTATTTCAACCAACTAGATAGACGGGTTGTAGGATATCACCTTGCAAACACCACTCCAGAACCAATTATAGAAGAACCAGAAGAAGACATAAATTTATAGAAGTAGTTAGAAAAAATAAACTACGTAGTTTAATTAATAATTCCCTTTTTTATTCAATAATAATAATGAATAATAATTTGTTAGTTTATTTTATTTTCAAAAATGAATTAGATTTGTTAGTTTATATTTATTTAAAATATAGATTAGATTTGTTAGTTTATTTTATTTCAAAGATGAATTAGATTTGTTA
>Ga0315291_10001940_pt1 | contig 27392 bp, 19 predicted proteins | sample YL17G12_20_MG_FD_203070 | JGI IMG/M metagenome (GOLD analysis project Ga0315291, IMG submission 203070) | Sediment microbial communities from Yellowstone Lake, YNP, Wyoming, USA - YL17G12_20 | ecosystem: Environmental > Aquatic > Freshwater > Lake > Sediment | place: USA: Wyoming | collected...
TTGTCATCCCTGTCCCGCTAAGCGGGAGGGATCCAGCATAAAACCTGGACTCCTGCTTTCGCAGGAGTGACACACTTAATAATATACCCCACCATAACTGACCCATTACGTCAATCCGTGGATAAAAACATTGAATGTAGAAGTTGGTAATGGATCAGGTTAAACATGCGCTTCTTCAGCAAACATATCAAGGTCAAGAAGAGGGATATCCCCGCGGGATTGTGGATGAAGTGTAAGAGTTGCGGGGAGCTGGTCACCCGGGGTGAGGTGGTGTCGAACCTCGAGACGTGCCCGAAGTGCGGCTACCTTTACCCGCTGCCGGCCTGGCAGAGGATCCGGACGCTCTTCGGTGAGGGAGAGTTTTTCGAGATCGATGCCGCAATGCGGCCCCGAGACCCGCTCAAGTTTGTCGACACGGTTCCGTACCCCAAGAGGCAGGCGAGCGCGGAGAAGAAGTCGGGAGTCCCCGAGGCGGTGGTGACGGGGCTCGGGTCGCTCGGCGGCTTCGCGGTTGCGTTCGCGGCGATGGACTTTACGTACATGGGAGGCAGCATGGGGTCGGTAGTCGGCGAGAAGATCACCCGACTCATTGAACTGGCGCTTGAAAAGCGCATTTCGCTGATCATCATCTCCGCCTCGGGCGGTGCCAGGATGCAGGAGGGCGCGCTCAGCCTGATGCAGCTGGTCAAGACGAGCGCGGCCCTCGCGCGATTCGATGCGGCAGGCCTGCTCTACATCTCGGTGATGACAAACCCCACCACCGGCGGCACCACTGCATCGTTCGCGTCGCTCGGCGACATCATTATTGCGGAGCCTGGCGCGCTCATCGGGTTCGCCGGCCCGCGGGTGATCAAGCAGACGATCCAGCAGGATCTCCCCCCGGGATTTCAGACATCGGAATTCCTCATCACGCACGGCATGATTGAACTCATCGCGGGGCGAAGGGAACTCAAGAGCGCGCTCATTAAAATCCTCACTCTGTTCAGCATGCCGAAGTTCACGCGCGAGCTGGTTCCGCAGCATGCCCCGCGGAGCAGGGATTCGCATGCGGCCCCCTCTCCCCCCTCACATGATGCTGCACCGTGACGGTGGTGTCTCCGGAGCGCTGACCCCCTGCGAGGCGTATCTCTCGAGCCTCGAGCGCTTCGGCATGAGGCCCGGCCTCGAGCGCATCGAGGCCCTCCTCCAACGGTGTGGCGCTCCGCACCGGTCACTCACGTGCATCCACGTCGCCGGAACGAACGGCAAGGGGTCTGTCTGCGCGCTGGTTGAGTCAGTGCTGCGCGCAGCCGGCTATCGAACGGGCCTGTATACCTCCCCGCATCTGGTGTCATACAGGGAGAGGATCCGGCTGTGCGGGAGAGAGATAAGCGAAGCGCAGGTGGAGCGGCTCTCCGCAGAGCTCATCCCGCATGCGGAGGAGCTCGCGGCATCCCCGTCAGGTTCGCCCACCTACTTTGAGTTCATGACGGCGCTCGCCTTCTGTGCGTTCGCGCGGGAGAGGGTGGACTACGTTGTACTGGAGGCCGGCCTCGGCGGCAGGCTGGATGCGACCAATGTCGTCTCCGCCCCCGTCGTTGCCATCACCTCCATCGGGCTGGAGCACCAGGCGCAGCTCGGGCGCACGCTGCCGGCGATCGCCGCCGAGAAAGCGGCCATCATCACGCACGGCGCATGCGTGGTGTGCGGCGAGATGCCGCGGGCCGCGCGGGAGGTGGTTGTCCGGCGATGCCGGGAAAAAGGGGCTATCCTCGTAAAAATTGGAGATGATATACTGTACTCACTGATGCGGCAGTCTCCCGAGGGGAGCGTCCTCAGACTGAGCGGGGCATGCGGCGCCTACGACGATATATTCCTGCCGCTCCCGGGCCGTTACCAGGCGTCGAACTGCGCGGTAGCCATAGGGGTCATTGAGGGTCTGAAGAGGCGGGGGGCGGTACTGCCCGCCGCGCGCGTGCGCGAGGGGATTGCCTCGGCGCGGTGGCCGGGGAGGCTCCAGGTGCTCTGCCGCGAGCCATTGCTCGTCGTGGACTGCGCGCACAATCCGGCGGCGGCGAGGGCGGTCGCATCCTCCGTGAGAGAAATATTCCCCGGGCGCCGATGGTGCCTGGTGCTCGGAATCCTGAGGGATAAGAACATCCCGAAGATATGCGAGGCGCTCCTTCCTCTCGCGACGGCAGTGGTCGCGACGGGGGTGCCGAGTGACAGGTCGGCGGAGGCTGCGGAGGTCGCACGTGCGTGCCGCGTCCGGACACGGGCGGTAGTGGAGGAATCGAGGGATCTTCGCGAGGCGCTGTCTCTCGCGCACAGAGTGGTTTCGGGGAACACGGCGGACGGCATTTTCCTTGCCGGTTCAACCTACCTTGTGGGCGAGGCGATGAGGAGTACTACGGCTGAAAGTTTAAAGTGTAAAGCGTGAAGAACGTAATGGGACAATTATAGGGGGTGGCCGCAGATTTACGCGGATGAACGCTGATACACCTATATAAAATCAGCGTGTATCTGCGGCAAGAAACCGTGATCACTCAAACAATCCTTTTTATCTGCGGCAATTCATTGCTGGATTCACCCTGTAGGTGACCCATTACTGAAGGACTATGTTTCTCATCCGATGTAATCCGCTCAATCCGCGGTTATAACATTAAATCAAAGGTCTCGCGTGACTGAGAAAGAAGATTCACTCGCGATTGTCGGCGGGCGGCTCATCGGTGATTCTGGAATCATCCCCAACGGAGCGGTCAGGATCTCCGGCAGGAAGGTCATGTTCGCCGGCCCGCGGGAAAGAACATCCTCCGGGAAGGGGAAGGTGATTGATGCCCGGGGAAACTATGTGAGCCCGGGATTCATCGATCTCCATGTCCATGGTGCCGCGGGTGGGAACTTCCTTGAGGGCGGGCCGGAGACGGTCAGGCGAATTGCAGCCGCGCATGCACGCTATGGCACCACTGGCCTCCTCGCGACGCTCGGCACGGCGCCGCTCGACTCAATCAAAAATGCGGTGACGCACCTCCGGGAGGTGATTGACGCTGGAGGAGGAAATATCCTGGGGATCAACCTCGAGGGTCCGTACCTCAACCCTGTGAGGCGTGGCGCTCATGCGGTGAACCATCTGAGGAGGCCACGCAGGGATGAGTTGAGCGCCCTGTTGGATCTCGCGGGCGGTTACGTTAAAATTGTGACGCTGGCTCCCGAGCTTGACGGCGGGCGGGAACTCATCGGGCTCCTCAGAGAGCGGGGGGTCGTGCCGGCTATAGGACACTCGAACGCCAGCCTGGAGGAAGCGGCCGGGGCATTCGCGGCGGGGGTGTGCTACGCAACCCATCTCTTCAACGGGATGAGCGGCGTGCACCACAGGGATCCCGGCCTCGCGGCAGCCGTGCTGGCGGATGAGCGCGTCACCGCCGAGCTGATCGTGGATGGGATCCACGTCCATCCGCTCATGGTGAAGATGGCGCTGCAGGTCAAGGGAACACGGGGGATCGTGCTCGTCACGGACTGTATGGATGCGCTCGATATGGACGCTGACGAGTTCGTGATCGGCGATCGGAGGTCGTCATTACGCGATGGGGCTCCTCGCCTGGACGATGGAACGCTCTGCGGCAGCATCCTCACGATGAACAGGGCTATCATGAATATGCGTCGGTATACCGGCGCCCCTCTCGAGGAGATTGTCGCACTCGCCACGATCAATCCCGCCCTGATTCTCGGTCTCGATGAGCAGAAGGGGGCGCTCGCGCCGGGAAAAGATGCGGACCTGGTGATTTTCGACGACGATCTGGCCGTTAAAACGACTGTTATCAATGGCGCGATCGTATACAACACGCTGGAACTGGTTGAGGGTTGAGCGTTGAGCGTTGAGGATTGGATGGTGTTACGTAGATGATCCCTCAACCCTAAACCCTCAACCATCAACCCATAACCTGACACGAGGTTGACATGTGCGGTATTGTGGGATATGTCGGCGAGAGAAACGCGCAAGAGATAATTCTCAAGGGCCTGTATCGGCTTGAGTACAGGGGCTACGATTCGGCCGGCATCGCGATTATCGATGGCGGCAGGGTCAGGGTCTGCAAGAGGGAGGGCAGGCTTGATGGCCTGGCCGAGCTGCTGAAGCGCGGTCCGCTTGAGGGGCATATCGGGATCGGCCACACGCGCTGGGCCACGCACGGGGGGCCCGATACGCCCAACTCGCATCCTCACACCGATTGCACGGGCCGGCTTGCCCTGGTCCACAACGGCATCATTGAAAACTACACCGGGCTGAAGACGATGCTGCGGGGCGAGGGGCACACCTTCACCTCGGAGACCGACAGCGAGGTCCTGGTGCACCTCGTGGAAAAGTATTACAGGGGCGATCTCCTCGACGCTGTCCGGAGGGCCGTTGTAGAGGCAGAGGGAGCCTATGCGATCGCCGTGATATCGGAGGCGCACGGCGATGAGATCGTGGTGGCGCGCAGGGCGAGCCCCCTGGTGGTGGGGATCGGCGAGGGAGAACACTTCATCGCCTCTGACGTTCCGGCGATTCTTGAATACACGAAGCGCGTCATCTACCTCGAGGACAATGAGGTCGGGCGGGTGACGAGGGGGGATCTGGAGATCTACGATCTCAATATGAAAAAAATCAGCCGCGCCCCCCGCACGATCGAGTGGACACTTGAGCAGGCGGAAAAGGGTGGATATGAAACCTTCATGCTCAAGGAGATTTACGAACAGCCGACCGCGTTGAAGAACGTGCTCCTCGGTCGGATCCTCCCCGACAAATCAGGCGTGACGCTGGAGATGGTGAATATAGACGAAGAGACCATCCGCGCGCTCCACAAGGTATTTATCATTTCCTGCGGCACGGCGTGCTACGCCGGCATGGGGGGGCGCTATTTCCTCGAGCACCACACTGATCTCGCGGTGGAGGTTGACTATTCAAGCGAATTCCGATACCGGAGCCCCAAGCTCAGCCGGAACACCCTGGTGATGACGGTGAGCCAGTCGGGAGAGACGGCGGATACCCTCGCGAGCCTCCGCATGGCCAGGGAGGGTGGGTGCACGATCATCTCGGTCGTGAACGTGGTCGGCAGCAGCATTGACCGGGAGAGCGACGGCGTGATCTACACCCACGCGGGTCCCGAGATAGGCGTCGCCTCCACCAAGGCGTACACGGCTCAGCTCGCGGCCCTGGTGCTCTTCACGATCTATGTGGGGAGGCTGAGGGGCCAGATCAATGCGGGGGAGGCGCGCCATCTCATCACGGAGCTCGAGGCGCTCCCGGGGAAGGTCGAGCGCGTGCTCACGACAGAATCCCAGATCAAAGCGCTCGCCCCGAAGTATGCGGGCGCCCAGAGCGCGTTCTATCTCGGGCGCGGGTTCAACTATCCGAACGCGCTGGAGGGAGCGCTCAAGCTGAAGGAGATATCCTACCTCCACGCCGAGGGGTATCCCGCGGGCGAAATGAAGCACGGACCCATCGCGTTGATTGACCGGGAGTTCCCCGTCGTCTGCCTCTGCACGAGGGGTGAGAAGTATGATAAAATGATATCAAACATGAAGGAGGTAGAGGCCCGCGGGGGGCGGATTATTGCGATTGCGACGGAGGGCGATACCAATCTGAAGGAAATCGCCGAGGATGTGATCTACGTGCCCGAAACCCTGGAGGAGCTCTCCCCGATCATCAACGTGGTGCCGCTGCAGCTCTTCGCCTATCATGTCGCTCGCCTTCGCGGGTGCGATATCGACAAACCCAGGAACCTTGCAAAGAGCGTGACCGTCGAATAGATTCCCGCCGTGGGAGGGCTCCCCGGGTGATCGAGCCATAAAAAACTCGAAACACTAAACAAGAAATCCGAAACAAACACAAAACACAAATTCTCAAAACGAGGACGGTTCTATTTTGCAGGTTTGGATTATGTGTTTTTGATTTGTTTGGAATTTTGGATTTTTTCATGAAGATCCGCATACGATCCAAGATACTGCTCAGTTTCATGGCGATGGTTGCGCTCATTGTCGCGCTGATCGTTTTCACCCTCGTGTCGATGCATATCATGATCGAGGGCAGCCGCCAGCTCGTCTACGTGCAGGAAAAGGAAAGCCTCGTCGCTGACCTTCAGGCGACGATAGACAGGGCGGTGACCGCCCTGGGAGATTACCTGGTGTCGGGGAAGAAAGCGCGCCGCTCCACCTTCATCCAGCTTGTCCTCTTCTACAAAAGACAGGTTGAAGCGCTCGACATCATCTTGAAAAGCCCCCGCGGAGAGGGAGAGAGTGCCGTCGAGGCGAAGAAGATCAGCGAACTCAAGGCAGAGCTGGAGACGATTGACGTGAGCTCCAGAGAGATCCTGGTGCTCGCGGACAAGATTGAACGGGCGCAGGGGCATAAGCTCATCCAGGATGTGGTCTCGACGGTGAAGAGGGCGATGGATAAAAAAGGCGCGCGCGCTGAAAAAGGAATCCCGGGGAGCGAATTGAATGCCATCGAGGATCTGCTGGGGGTGAGCACCCGCGACGCCCAGGAACGGCTCAAGGAGCTGGAGCTGCTGAGCACGACGATATCCGAATCGGAATCCCGCCTGAGGGAGCTCTCCCTGCAACTGGTCAGGGCGAAGGAGCGCGCGCTCGAGAAGATCGGCGAGATACGGGAGATCGCTCAGCGAGAGGGGAGCGTGGCCGTTGAAATGGCCGCCCTTGCCGACCGCCGAGCGGGGAAGTTCATGCGGGTGGGCGCGGTGATCATTCTCACCTGCGGTCTCGTCCTGGCGCTGTATCTTTCCCGCTCCTTTTCACGCCCCATTCTGGAGCTGGATCGTGGTGCCAGGCTTATCGGCGAGGGCGGTTTTGACCACCGGCTGAAGGTGGAGACGGGCGACGAACTCGAGGAGCTTGCCGCACGGTTCAACACCATGGCCTCCAGGCTCAAGGCATCATACGGAGCCCTCGAGGAGAAGGTCAGGGACCGCACGCGCGAGCTGGAGCAGTCCGGTCAGCAGTTGCGGCGTCTTTTTGACGGTATCTCCGACGGCATCTCGGTGATCGACAGGGAATACCGGATCGTCAACGCCAACGCGGGCATTGTCGCGATGGTGAAACGAGGGAGAGCCGAGCTGATCAGTGCCACCTGCTACCGGTCGTACAACGGGAGCGATTCCCCCTGCCCCGGCTGCCCCGCTGAAAGCACCTTCAGGGATGGCAGGGCCTCTGCCGGGCAGCTCCGATGGTGCGCTCCGAATCAGAAGGTCAAAGATATGCAGATTTACATATTCCCCCTCCAGGAGGAAGAGGGGAGGGTGGTGCAGGTGATCGAGTACGCAAAGGATATCAGTGAGAAGGTCGCTTTGGAGCGAAAGCTGTTCCAATCAGCGAAGCTCGCGGGCATCGGAACGCTCGCCGCGGGCGTCGCTCACGAGATACGCAATCCCCTCGGGATCATGAAGACATCCGCGGACATGATCAAGAGGAGCTGCCGGGAGGGTGAGCAGAACTATGAGCTGGCCGGGTTCCTGATCGAGGAGGTTGACCGCCTCAACCGCGTGGTGACCCGGCTGCTCGATTTTGCGAAACCATCCACGCCGAACATCGAATCGTGCGAAATCAACGATATCGTGGACCGGGCCCTCGCACTGGTTGGCCCGCAGCATCGTCTCCAGGACCTGGAACTGGTGAGGGAGTACACTCATGGCCTCGCGAGGGTTCCAGGGGATCGCGAGCAGCTCTGCCAGGTCTTCCTCAACCTCATCATCAACGCAGTCCAGGCAATGCCGGGGGGCGGGCGCCTCGCGCTCGCCACGGGGATGGACGGCGGAGAGACGGTGTGGGCAAGTGTGGCCGATACCGGTGGGGGGATCGATGAGCGCATCGTGGACAGCATCTTTGATCCCTTCTTCACCACCAAGGAGGATGGTTCGGGGTTGGGTCTCGCGATCGCCTACAGGATCGTCGAGAGCCATGGGGGGAGGCTGGAGGTCAAAAGCAATCCAGGGAAGGGGACCACGTTCACTGTCGTGCTCCCGGCGGGATGAACGATATGCCGCGGATGTGCGCGGATTCTCACGGATTAATTGCAGGTTCCCAGTTTCACCACGGCGGCGCGGAGAAAACGGAGTTAGAGCATAGACTATTGGGAATAATCACTGAGGGCACTCAAACCACCAATGACAAAATTAAAATGACAAAACCCCATTGTGTTTTGACATTTGTCATTTGGTACTTGTCATTTATGTGTCATCTGTGCTTTGGTATTTGTCATTTCTGCAACATTTCAGTGTCTTCAGTGGTTGAAACGAAAAAACGAAGGGAGTAACCGCTGATTTTGCAGATTGTATTGATAATTCTCTCGGGCATGAGTGAAGTGAAACGAAACGCTGTTTCAATAGCAGTATCAATCCGCGGTGGATGAATAGAGGATGTTGAAGATGAAGAAACGGATACTGGTGGTTGACGATGAGCGCACCATGCTCCGGCTCGCGGAGATGATGCTCGAGAAGATCGGCTACGAATCGCTCCAGGCGGATAACGCCGAAGAGGCGCTGAGGATCCTTGGCGGGAAGCGTGTGGACCTGGTACTCACGGACCTCAAGATGCCCACGGGGATGAGCGGGATTGACCTCCTCGTGGAGATGAGGCGGAGAGAGCTGAAGATGCCCGTGGTGATCATGACCGCCTATGGGACGATCAGGAGCGCCGTGGAGGCGATGAAACAGGGTGCGAGCGATTATATCCTCAAGCCCTTTGACATCGACAGCATCGAGGTGGTGATCTCGAGGGTCTTTGAGCTCGAGAAGGTGAGGAGAGAGAATGTGTATCTCAGGGAGGAACTGAGAGAGCAGCGCGAGATCATCGGCCGGAGCGCGAAGATGCAGGAGATCCACGCCCTGATTGACAGACTCGCCCCCACGGATGCCTCAGTGCTGCTGTACGGGGAGACGGGCACGGGAAAGGAACTCCTCGCGCGTTCCATCCATGAGAAGAGCACCCGGAGGGACAGGCTGTTTGTCGCCGTGAACTGCGCGGCGATCCCCACGACGCTCCTCGAGAGCGAACTGTTCGGCCACGTGAGGGGATCGTTCACAGGGGCTGAAGTTGAGCGGACGGGGAGATTCGAGAAGGCCGACGGGGGGAGCATATTCTTTGACGAGATAGGTGACATGGAGCCGGTGCTCCAGGCCAAGATCCTCCGCGTGCTGCAGGAGAAGGAGTTCGAGAAGCTGGGGAGCACCGAGACGATCAGTGTGAATGTGCGCGTGATTGCCGCGACGAACAAGGATCTGAAGAGGATGATCCAGGAGAAGACCTTCCGCGAGGACCTTTACTACCGGCTGAACGTGGTGCGGATAGTCGTCCCCCCGCTGCGGGAGCGGACTGAGGACATCCAGCCTCTGGCTGAGTATTTCGCAAGGAAATACTCGGGGGAGTGGGGAAAAGAGGTCGCGCCGCCCTCGGAAGACGCACTCCGGGCATTGAGCGCGTACGCCTGGCCGGGGAACGTGCGCGAGATGGAAAACGTGATCGAGCGGGCGGTGGCGCTCAATGCCACAGGCCGGATCGGCCTGGATGATCTGGCGTCGGAGATCGTCTACGGGGTGTCAGAGATGCCCACGGACGTTTCCGCCCCCGCGGCGGGATCGCGCGGCGATCTGGATGGGGCGATTTCATCGCTGGAGCGGGAGATGATCGGGAAGGCATTGAAGGAAGCCGATGGCGTCAAGGCACGCGCCGCGAAACTTTTGGGGATCAGCGAGCGCAACCTGTGGTACAAGCTGAAAAAGTATGGGATTATGTAGTGGAGGAGCACGAAGCCGCAGGAGCCCCTCCCGCACTACTGAACAGGTATGACAAATAAGTTATTGTGCGCGATGGCGGTCTGCGTGCTGATGGGTCACGCCCCTCGCCTCATGGCGGAAGAAGCCGCAGCTGTTCCTGCAAAAAATCCTGCGCGGCGCACGCCGCTCGACGTTGAATACTGGCGCCAGCTGGCCCCGCGCCCGCAGGATTTGTGGGGGGAGACGAAAGAGACGTTCTGGGGGTGGAACTTCGGCTATGTCGCCGCCACCGCGGGGCTGGCCGGAGGGCTCGCGTTTCTCGATACCGACATGCAGAAACCGTGGCGCAGGGGCGATGAACTCCTCGGCCACGATCTCACCAATATAGGAGATGTGGTCGGAAACCCCGGTGTCCAGGCCGGCGTCATGGGCCTGACCTACACCCTGGGCCAGTTCATTGATGACCCCACGATGACGCAGGCGGGTAAGTCAATGGCGGAGACGATGATCTTCACCTCACTCACCACCCTCGCCTTGAAGGGGATATTCCACCGGGAGCGGCCGGACGGTCATGACCATCTCTCGTTCCCGTCATGGCACGCATCAGCCACGTTTGGCAATGCGACCGTCCTCGCAGAATATTACGGGTGGAAGGCGGCTATCCCGGCATATCTCATTTCGATCTTTGTGGGATGTTCCCGAATCGAGGACAACAGTCATTTTGTAAGTGACGTGGTAACCGGGGCGGCCATCGGGTGCATCTACGGTCACGCGGTATCGCGGTACAATATGAGGGTGCATCCCAACGTCTCTATCGAACCGGTGGTGATGGAGGATGGCCCGGGTGTCCAGGCGAGCATGCGCTTTTGATCATTCACGCCGGCCGGCAATGGCCCTTCCATTCTTACGCAGGAGAACCCTGATCCTCATGGCGAGATCGTGGAACTGTTTCACATATCGCGCGGGAGCGGGTGCCGCAGGTTTATTGTCGCTCCCCTCTCTCGCCTTCGGGTACATTGGCCCGGGGGCTGGATTTGCCTTTCTGAGTTCGTTCATCTTTATCCTCGGGGGAATCCTCCTCGCGATCATTGTCCTGCTCACCTTCCCCGTGAGGCTGCTCGCGAGAAAGCTGCGGTCGAGGAAGGCGCTCTCCTCCGCGCGCGTCGGCCGGCTGATCATCGTCGGCCTCGACGGCCTGGATCCCGAGCTCGCGGTCACCTACATGAACGAGGGGAGGCTGCCGAACCTCTCGCGCCTGCGCCGGGAGGGGTGCTTCTCACCCCTCCGGACGACGAATCCCCCCCTATCGCCGGTCGCCTGGTCGTCGTTCATGACAGGCGTCAATCCGGGGAAGCACAATATCTTCGATTTTCTCGCCCGCAATACAAGGACGTACCTGCCTGCGCTCTCCTCGGCGGAGATCAGGGAGACGACCAGGTCGATCAGCCTGGGGAGGTACAGGCTCCCCCTCGGAAGGCCGAGGATAAAAATGTTGCGGAAGAGCGTTCCGTTCTGGAAGATCCTCGGCGAGCACGGGATCCCAAGCGTGATACTCAAGGTCCCGATCACCTTTCCGCCGGAGAAGTTCAAGGGGCTGCTCCTCTCGGGGCTGTGCGCCCCTGATATCAAGGGTTCTCAGGGGACGTTTGCGTTCTACACCGATGGGGCGCCGCGCGAAGCGGCGTACACGGGAGGATTTCTCGTGAGGCTCGCCGGGAGCGGCCCGGTCTTCGACACGGTCATATCAGGCCCGCGGGATCCGTTCAGGTCTGGCCGAAACCTTCACATCCCCTTGAAGATCACGGTAGATAGAGAACGCAAATCAGCGATACTGAGGATCGGGCGCGCAACCTGCACTCTCCGCGAGGGTGAGTTGTCGGACTGGATCCATCTGAGATTCAAGGCGGGGCCACTCACAAAGATCATGGGGATCGCCCAACTTTTCTTGAAATGCGCGGCGCCGACCCTTGAGCTCTATTGTTCCCCCATCCATATTGACCCGGAGAGACCGTCGCTCCCCCTCTCCCACCCGCTCATATACTCCGTGTATCTGAGCAAGATCGTGGGGCCGTACGCGACGCTGGGCCTGCCGCAGGACACGTGGGCCCTCAATGAAAAAGTCCTCACCGACAACGCGTTCCTCCAGCAGGCGTACCGTATGCACGCCGCGCTCGAGGAAATATTTTTCCACTCCATGGCGCAGGTGAATCGGGGCGTGCTCTGCTGCGTGTTTGACGCCACCGACGCCGTCCAGCACGAATTCTGGCGCTACCTCGATGTGGATCATCCGGCGCTCCCGAAGGACGAGCCGCCTCGCCCCTCAGTCATTGCTGATCTCTATGCGAGAATGGATGAGCTCGTCGGCCGCGTGATGGGGAGGCTGGGTCGCGGCGACGTACTGATCGTTCTCTCCGACCACGGGTTCAAAACATTCCGCAGGTGCGTCAATCTCAACACGTGGCTCTTCAGGAACGGCTACCTCAGCCTGAAAGACGGCGCCACGACGCGCGGCGAGTGGTTCGACGGCGTTGACTGGCGGAAGACGAAGGCCTACGCCCTCGGCCTCGCGGGCATTTACCTGAATCTCAAGGGGCGGGAGGCGCAGGGTAGTGTTGACCCGCGCAATGCCGACGCAGTGAAAAAAGAGCTCGCCGAAAGGCTTCTGGGTCTCAGGGATGAAGTGACGGGGCGCGCCGCGATCGCAGCCCTCTACGATGCGCGGCAGATCTACCGCGGGCCGTACGCGGAGAATGCCCCTGACCTCGTCGTCGGCTACCATCCGGGCTACAGGGCATCGTGGGAATCGGTCACGGGGCAGGTCGCGACGGAGGTGATTGCGGACAATGAGCGGGCATGGAGCGCGGATCACTGCATTGACCACCGGTTCGTCCCGGGGGTGCTCTTCTGCAACCGAAAGATCACGTCACCGGAGCCCCGCATACTGGACATCGCCCCTACTGTCCTGGACCTCTTCGGGATAGCGCCCCCCGGATACATGGACGGGAAGCCGCTGGAGATCAAGTTATGATTGCACCACGGAGACACGGAGAACACGGAGTTAGAGTATAAACTATTGGGGATAACCACTGAGGGCATTTAAACCACCAATGACAAAATTCAAATGACAAAACCCCATTGTGTTTTGACATTTGTCATTTGGTATTTGTCATTTATGTGTCATCTGTGCTTTGGTATTTGTCATTTCTGCAACAATTCAGTGTCTTCAGTGGTTAAGAAGCGAACCAGGAGTCTCATCTGTGTTCATCCGTGCCTGCACTCCGGAGTGCGTTCCGGTCGCCTACGCTCCAGAGCTTCAGCGACGGGGCGCACGCAGGCGTGTTCATCTGTGTTTATCTGTGGCTAACGTAGAGAGTCAGTTTCTTGCACATTGTAAATCCGCGCAATCGGTATAATCCGCGCTTGGGAAGCTAAAAATTATGAAAAGAATGTTGATCGTGGGGACGGTTCTTCTCGCCTGTCTCCTGTCGCTGCGCTGCGGCCATCGGAAGGAGTGGGCGGGGGATAAGAAGGTGATTGTCCTCGCCTTCGACGGCATGGACCCGAGGATCGTCCAGGAGATGTTCGCAGGGGGCAGGCTCCCGAACCTCAAGAAGCTGAGCGAGATGGGGGATTTCAAAAGCCTCTGGTCGAGCATACCGCCTCAGAGTCCCGTTGCCTGGTCCAACTTTATCACCGGAAAGAACCCCGGGGGGCACGCGATATTCGATTTTATCCACAGGGACCCGAAGACGTATCTTCCTTACCTCTCGACGTCGGAGACGATACCGCCGCAGCGCACGCTGAAGGTCGGCGAATATATCATGCCCCTCTCAAGCGGATCTGTGGTGTTGAAAAGGGAGGGCAAAGCGTTCTGGGAGTACCTGACCGAAGCGGGAATCCCCTCGGTCGTGTTCAGGATCCCGTCCAATTTCCCTCCCGTCGAGTGCGGCGCGAAGAGCGTCTCGGGGATGGGAACTCCCGACCTGATGGGAACCTACGGCATCTATCAGTATTACACGACATGCGCCGCCGATATCCCCAAAGACCCATCGGGGGCTGAATTCACGCGTGTCCATTGTGTCGGCGGCGCCGTTCGCTCCTCGATCGCCGGCCCGCGCAACAGCTATAAGAAAAACTCGCCGAAGATAGCAATAGACTTCACCGCCTGGCTGGACCACGAGCACCGCACGGCCCGGATAGACCTCCCCGGTCAGCGCATCCTCCTCTCGCAGGGCGAGTGGAGCGACTGGATCGTTCTGGGCTTCCCGCGGTTGCCGCTGATCTCCCCCGTGAAGGGGATCTGCCGGATCTATCTGAAGGAGGTCTCTCCGCACTTCAGGCTCTACGTGACGCCGATCAACATAGATCCGAAGTATCCCGCCCTGCCCATCGATACGCCACGGGGGTATGCCAGGGAGATCGCCGACGCCGTCGGCTATTTCTACACGCAGGGAATGCCGGAGAACACCAAGACCCTGACCAATGACACCTTTACCACGGACGAGTTCTACACGCAATTCCGGATGGTCCTTGATGAGAACCACAGGCTCTTTGACTACCTGTTCTCGAAATTCAGGACGGGTTTCTTCTTCTACTATTACTCGAGCACCGATCTCGGGACGCACATCTTCTGGCACCTCCGGGATAAGAACCACCCGGTGTACGACGCCGCGGCGAGGGAGCGGCTCGGGGATGTCATCGAAAATACCTATGAGGAGATGGACCGGACGGTCGGCAAGGCGCTCGCGAGATTGGACGAGCAGACAACGCTCATCGTGATGTCCGACCACGGCTTCGGGCCGTACTACAAGGCGTTCAGCCTCAACACATGGCTGCTGAAGAATGGCTACCTCGCTCTCAGGGATGGCGCGACGACCGGCTCGCTTTTTAAAAACGTCGACTGGGGAAGAACGAGGGCATATGCAGTCGGGCTGAACTCCCTGTTTCTCAACCTTCGCGGGAGGGAGCGGAACGGCATCGTCGCGCCGGGGAATGAGGCGGAGGCGCTCCTGAAGGAGCTCAAGGAAAAGCTCGAGAAGGTGACCGACCCGGAGAACGGCAAGAGGGTGATCCGGCGCGCGCACATCGCGAGGGATGTATATTCCGGAGCGTATGTCGGCAGGGCGCCTGATATCATCATGGGTTATGACTGGGGATACCGGACGTCGTGGGAGAGCGCGCTCGGAGACATTACGGCAGAGCTCCTCACGGTGAGCAAAGAGAAGTGGAGCGGTGACCACTGCGGTGCCACAGAGATAGTACCCGGCGTCCTATTCGCAAGCAATAAGATCGAGCTGGCTCAGCCGCACCTGTACGACCTCGCGCCGACGATATTGGCCGAGTTCGGGATAGCGAAACCGGCGGACATGATCGGGAAGAACGTTTTTGAAAAACCCCACGGAGAGGGAGAGGGACAGGGGGAGGGATCAAGGACGGAGTTGAAGGCACTGCCATATATGTAAGATGTGAGACGGGAGATGTGAGACGGGAGGAGATAAGATGGCGAAGATAAAAATAGATGATGATTTGTACGGCAAGCTGGAAAAATGCGCCGCGACGGCGGGATATTCGGGCACGGAGGAGTTCATCACGCACCTGCTTGAAAAGGCCGTCGCCGGTATCGACGCGGGCGATGACGCAGAGAAGGTGAAGGAGAAGCTGCGCGGGCTCGGGTATCTCTCATAGGCGGGAAATGCGGGTGTTTTTTATGTTTTGATCATTTGGTACAGGATTTGGTCATTCTACGAAATAGGTATGGAAGGTGCATTTGTCATCCCCGTCCCGCTAAGCGGGAGGGATCCAGCGATAAAGCTTGTTGGCTGGATTCCTGCCTGCGCAGGAATGACATAGTATATGAGCTCAAACTGTTATGACTATGGCCTTTGATTCTCTGACGAAGGTATTCGATCTTGTCCTTTTCCCTTTCAGGCAAATGGCGCCGGTATGGGGGGTGGCATTCCTGTCTCTGCTCACCGCGGTTTTCATCCTCATGGTGTACAGGTGGGTGTCGGACCAGGCGGCGATCGCGCGGCTCAAGAGGCAGGTCCAGGGGCACTTCCTCGGCATCTACCTCTTCAGGGATGACCCCGCCCAGGTGCTCAGGTCGCTGGGTAGTGTGTGCGCATGTTCCCTCCGGTATGTCGGATACTCGCTCGTTCCGCTTGCGGTGGTGCTGGTGCCGGTCGCGCTCGCCTGTATCCAGATGCAGTTGCGATACGGATGTGCACCCCCGCACCCGGGAGACAGGCTCATCGTGTCATTAAAAACATCCCCCGGTACCGACGTGATGGCGGGAGGGGTGACGCTCCGCGCTTCGCCCGGGCTGAAGGTGGAGACGCCCCCGCTGCGCATTCCGGAAAGAGGCGAGGTGAACTGGCGGGTAAGGGTCGCGGGAGCTGGCGAGCAGTATCTTGAGTTCGGCATCGGCGGCGCCACCATCAGGAAAGAGATCGTCATTGACAGCCGGGTGCGGAGGAGATATCCCGTTACTGCGAGGGAGTCGTTCCTGAACTGCCTCATCAACCCAGGGGAACAGGCGCTCCCCGCCGATTCTCCGGTGCATTCCATGTCGGTGGGGTATCAGTCCGCCCGGATAAACCTGCTCGGCATCAGGATGCACTGGACCATTGCCTATTTCCTGATAGCGATCGTCTTTGGTATGCTTCTCAAACGTTTTGTGGGGGTTGAGTTTTAGCTGTTCACCACGGAGGCACGGAGGCCACGGAGCCAGAGTACAGATTGTTGAGAATGACCACTGAAGGCACTTAAACCACCAATGACAAAATTCAAATGACAAAGCCTCATTGTGTTTTGACATTTGTCATTTGGTATTTGTCATTTATGTGTCATTCGTGCTTTGGTATTTGTCATTTCTGCAACATTTCAGTGTCTTCAGTGGTTAAGAAGTGAAACAGAAGCTTTATCTGTGTTCATCCGTGATAATCCGCGTCGATCCGCGGCGAAAGGCGTTGTCCTTCTCGCGATTTAAACGATTTGAACTGCGTGAACGAGTCAAACTGCTCAAACGGTTCAAACAGTTCAAACCCCATGATGTGAGGGGTGAAATAATGGATTACCTCACTGAACTCGAAAGCAGAACAATCTACGTCGTGAGGGAAGCGTACAGCAGGTTTCCCCGCATCGGGATGCTCTGGTCTATCGGGAAGGACTCCACGTCGCTGCTCTGGATGATACGGAAGGCGTTCTTCGGCGAGATCCCCTTCCCGATCATCCACATAGACACGGGGTATAAGTTCAAGGAGATTTATGAGTTCCGCGACCGCTTCGCGAAAGAGTGGGGCTTCACGCTGAAGATCGCGAGGAACGAGAAGGCGATCGCGGAGGGGATGGGTCCTGGCAAGGGGTCCAAGCTGGACTGCTGCCATGCCCTGAAGACGCAGGCGCTGAAGGATTTTATCGCGCAAGAGAAACTGGATGCGATCCTGCTGGGTATTCGAAGAGACGAGCACGGGATACGCGCCAAGGAGCGCTACTTCTCCCCGCGGGACGAGCAGTTCCAGTGGAACTACCAGAACCAGCCACCCGAACTCTGGGATCAATTCAAGTCCAGCGCCGAGGGGCATCACCACCTGAGGGTCCACCCGATCCTGCACATGACCGAACTCGACATCTGGCGCTACATCAAGCGCGAAAACATCCCCATCGTGAGCCTCTACTTCGCGAAGAACGGAGCGCGGTATCGCTCCATCGGCTGCGCCTGCTGCTGCGCCACGGTCAACTCCGACGCGGACACGATCGACACAATAATCCACGAGATCGAAACGACGGATGTCTCCGAGCGGTCGGGGAGGGCTCAGGACAAGGAAGACGCGTACACGATGCAGAAACTGCGGGCGCTCGGCTACATGTGAGAATCGGTTACGGCTGTCGCAGGGAAACTGAGTATATAGATTTACTTATTACCACAGATAAACACAGATAAACACAGATGATAATGCCCAAAGTTTAAAGAATGGAGCATCCAATGTTTCTGAATCTGTGTGTATCTGTGTTCATCTGTGCTTGGATATATACGCCATTCGCATGAAAAAGCGCGAGAGCATGAAGATCGTCATCGTGGGGCACATGGACCACGGGAAGTCCACCCTCATCGGGCGGCTGCTGTACGATACTGGCTCTCTATCCCCTGACAGGATGGAGGTCATCCGGAGAACCTGCGAGGAAATGGGGAAACCCGTCGAGTTCGCATTTGTGATGGACCACCTTCGAGAGGAGCGCGAGAGGGGAATGACCATCGACACCGCCCAGACATTTTTCAGGACGCCGAGCAGGGACTACGTCATCATAGACGCGCCGGGCCACAAGGAGTTCATGAAGAATATGATTACCGGGGCGAGCCAGGCGGAGACCTCGATCCTCGTCATCGACGTGCGCGAGGGAGTGATGGAGCAGACCACGCGGCACGCCTATGTGCTCGGGATGCTGAATCTCAAGCGGAATATCCTCGTCCTGAACAAGATGGACCTCGTCGGGTACAGCGAGAAGAAGTTTCAGGAGGTTCGCGGCGAGATCAGCGTTTTCCTCAAGAGACTGGGCATCGCCCCCTCGTTCGTCGTGCCGGTTTCCGGCACCGGGGGAGACAACTTCGCCTCCCGTTCAGAGAAAATGCCGTGGTACACCGGCCCGACCATCCTCGAGGCTCTCGACGCGCTGGAGAAGGAGAAGGATATCTACGAGAGGCCGCTCCGGATGCCCGTCCAGGACGTGTGCGAGAGAAAAGGGGGGAAGATAGTCGTGGGGAGGGTCGAGTCAGGCAGGCTCGCCGAGGGCGATGAGCTTCTGCTCTTCCCTGAGAAACGAAAGGTGACTGTGGCGCGGGTTCTCGAGTTCGGCAAGGAGCGGCATGCGGCGGAAGCGGGTGAGAGCATCGGCCTCATCGTTTCGGGCGGCGGCGCAGTGAAGCGGGGGGATGTCCTGAGCGACGCCGGTAACGTGCCGAGGCTGAGCCGGACGCTTACCGCGAGCGTCTTCTGGATATCGCCACGGCCCTTTACCCTCGGCGAGACGCTCACGCTGAGGGCGAATACACAGGAGCGGAGGTGCGTAGTCAAGGAGATAAGGAGGAGAATCAATTCCTCAACGCTCGATACCATCGAGGAAGGCGCGCGCGCGCTCGCCGAAACCGAGGTCGGTGAAATCATCATCGAAACAGAGCATCCCCTGGCATTTGAGTTCTTCTCGTTCATCCCGGAGCTCGGCCGCTTTGTCCTGGAGCGCGGGAACGACATCGTCGCCGGCGGCATCATCACCCACGGATAGCGCTAGTGGCGTTTAAAACCGCGGATGGGGCGGATCGGGCGGATTGTGTGATAGAAGTTTCACCACGGAGGCACGGAGGTCGCGGAGTCGGAGTATGGATTATTGGGGATAACCACTGAGGGCATTTAAACCACCAATGACAAAATTCAAATGACAAAACCTCATTGTGTTTTGACATTTGTCATTTGGTATTGTAATGCCTCAGTTAAGGAGGGGTGTTCAGTGCACTTGTCATCCCCGTCCCGCTAAGCGGGAGGGATCCAGCATAAAACCTGGACTCCTGCTTTCGCAGGAGTGACACACTTAATAATATACCCCACCATAACTGACGCATTACTTGGTATTTGTCATTTATGTGTCATTTGTGCTTTGGTATTTGTCATTTCTGCAACATTTCAGTGTCTTCAGTGGTTAAGAAGCGAAACAGGAGTCTCATCTGTGTTCATCCGTGCCTGCACTCCGGAGTGCGTTCCGGCACGCAGGCGTGTGTATCCGTGTTCATCTGTGGCCAACGTAGAGAGTTAACCACGGAGGTCGCAGAGTTAGAGTATGGAGGCCATGGCGATCAAAAAACGGGCGATTATCATCGGCATTGACGGCGTCCCCCATGAGCTGATCGTGCGGTTCGCGGCCGACGGCACGATGCCGAATATGGGGAGAATCCTTCCCGCCGGCACGATGAGGAGAATGGAATCCTCCATCCCCGATGTCTCGTGCGTGGCCTGGAGCACGGTGATCACGGGGAAAAATCCCGGTGAGCACGGCATCTACGGGTTCATGAATCTCTCGCCCGGGACCTACCGCTTTGCATTTCCCACATTCAATGATCTCAAGGCCGCGCCCCTCTGGGAGGAAAGCCCCGGCAGGCGCTCCGTCATCGTGAACATCCCAGGAACGTATCCCGCCCGGCAGCTCAATGGGGTAATGATTTCCGGTTTCGTCGCCATTGACATCGAGCGGGCGGTCTATCCAAAAAGCCTTGTGCCGAAACTGAGGGAGCTCGGCTACCGGATAGACGTGGACGCGGCAAAGGGCCATGCGGACATGGCCGCGTTTCTCCGTGATTGCGAGGAGACGCTCGAGGCGAGGGTCAGATCCTACCGCTATCTCTGGGAGGGGGAGGCGTGGGACCTCTTCTTCCTCGTCTTCACCAGTACCGACCGCCTCAGCCATTTTCTCTTCGAGGCGTTCGAGAAAAAGGACCATCGCTATCACGATGTATTCCGCAGCCACTTCCGGAGGATAGATGAAATTGTTGGGGAGATTTACGGGAGGCTGCGGGATGACGATCTCTTCATGGTGCTCTCCGACCACGGCTTCGGAGTGATCGAAAAAGAGGTCAACATAAACTGTTTTTTAAAGGAGAGGGGGTTCCTCAACATCGCGAATCCCTCTCCTGACTCGTTTGAGGGCGTAGGGGAGGGATCGACGGCATTCGCCCTCGACCCCGCGCGTATCTACGTGCACATGGCAGGGAGATATCCGAGGGGCTGCGTGAAGCAGGACGATAGGGCGAGGGTTGTGGGGGATCTTGAAGCGGTTCTCAGAGAGCTCACCGTGGATGGGAAGCCAGTGGTGCGGCGAATATGCAGGAGTGAGAAGATATTTTCGGGGCCGTGTGCCGACCGCGCCCCTGACCTGGTCATTCTCCCCCATCGGGGCTTTGATCTGAAAGCACGGCTGGTGGCGAATCAGCTCACCTCAAAGGGCGCGTTCACCGGGGCCCACACGCAAGATAACGCCTTCCTCTTCGTGCGGTCAGGCCAGTTGCGAGAGTCAGCTATTCCCCCTCACCCGTGGGTGGGCGATGTCCGCCATCTCATAGAAAAGGGTATCGCCTCAAAGGAGTAAAAGAGCTACGCCTGCTTAGGAGAGGGGGCGGGAGAGCCTGGAGCGCTCCCGACTTCCTTTTGGCCGATCGCGCGGGCGGTGAATTGCGCAAGCGAATCGCAGACGAGTTCAACCACCTCGTCCGGCACGCCGTCCCACGCCTCGGATTTCAGCCGCATGTCGCACGGCTCGTTGATGTAATCCACGGATATATATTTCATCGACTCCGTGAGTGCGATCTCGGTTGAGAAAAAGTTCAACCTCGAGATTTCGTGGATTCTGGTGGCGATTCTGTCAATTTCCTGAAGCGCATGCCTCACCCAATCGTCCGGTGAGAGTCTTTCGGAGACGTGCTTCTGAGGGTCCCACCAGCATGAGATCACATTTCCTCCTGCGTAGTAGACCCGGAAGTAGGCCTTTTTCCCATCCAGGATGCAGGGCACGATGTTTTCCTGAATGAGTATCTGATCATTGACGTAATCCTTCCTCGCTGCCATCACTTCCGCGAGGGATTTCACTCCGAGGAGCACCCCATCCCCGCCGCCGCCATGAGCGGGCTTTATGATAAAGGGGATGCCGACATTCTCCAGTTTGAGGATATCCTCGGTGGGGCCGTCGTGTTCAAACACGGGGAGAATGATCGTGTAGGGTACGTTTATGCCGTGGGTGATAAACTGCAGGTGCATCGAGGCCTTGTTGCACGCCTCTTCCGAATCACGGGGGGAGTTGATAAAAGGGACGCTATTTTTTACCAGGTGGTCAGCGAGCGGAGTGAACTCTTTGCGGATATCGGAAGCCCTGTCAAAAAAAGCAGAAAACATGAGCTCATTTGAAAAAACCATGGGCGCGATGTCCGCGAGATTGGCAGGGTTGACGATGCAGGTTGAGATCTTGTGCTCCTGGCACTTCCGCGCCAGCACGGAGATAAAATCGTAATCGTGCTCCCACTCCCAGGCGATGCCAAGATCAAATCTCTGACTCATGTCACTTCCCGCCGTTGAGTGGCGGATGCCGCAATGGGCATGATGATTTCAGTGCACCGTCACCGTCTGCTCGGCGTGGTAGCTGCCGATGGGAATCAGCGGCACGCCGGCGGGCACGAGCTCCACGATGACCGTGTACGTGTTGCCTGCAACGCCCGCGGGGATATTCACGGAACAGAGGGTTTTCGTATAGACAGTCGGGAGCCCGTGGACATTGGTCGCCATCGCACGCGCGCCGCTGTAGAGCGAGCCCGGATTATTGAGCCTGAACGAATAGGCGGGCGTTCCCCCTTGTTTAATGATCATGCCCCAGGCATCGAATGTCTCCGTGAGCGGCTGCACCGTCACGTCAACGGTGAAGTGACTCCCCGCCGCGGGCGTGGCGCTGCTGAGCGTCATGGTGAGGCCCGGTGTGGGCTGAGATATGGAGAGTTTCTCCGCCTTGTTCGTGACCTGACCAGGGAGGGGGCCTTCTAATCCGCCGGCCTTGATCGCGAGCTGTTTCTCAATACTGTATGCCGCCCCTAGGCTTCGCGCGGCATTTGCGGTATCAGGGCCAGCTGTCCAGGCGCCGTCGAGGTAGTACTCGGTGCTGGCCAGGAACGTCGCCCCTTCGCCGTTCACCGCCCATATCCGCGTGCCGTCGAAAAAGGATGCAGGGCCTTGGCGGGCAGCCGTCAACGGGGCGATGATATTCCAGGTGTTTGTCGCCGGCGTGTACCTCTGTACGGTGTTGACTTCGTTATCCGCTGCATCTGTACCGCCTATGACGTATATGTAAGTGCCGTCGCTCGCCACGCCCACCCTGCGCACCGCCGTCGGCAGGGCCGCCCCGATTGTCCAGATATTGGTGGCGATGTCATAACAATAGTTGGTGGTGCCGGCAGTGCCACCGGTAGCTGATCCGCCGAGGACGTAAATCTTGTTGCCGATCGCTGCGACACCGTGAGAGGCGTTGGTTGCAGGCATGGGCGCCAGTGTGGTGACGGTGTTTGCGGCAGGGTCAAACCTTTGCAGCACAGCGCTAGGCGCGCTGGCATCATCAAGACCTCCAGCGATATAGATATATGAGCCGACCGCAGAGGCGCCTGCGCTGGAGACGCCGACGGCCAGATTGCATCTATCCGTCCATGTATTGCTGGCGACATCGTATTCCTCAATTGGGATATTCGTTGTGGGGCCGGCGGGGTGGTCCCTGCCGCCCAGCGCGTAGAATTTCCCTGTTATCGCAGAATAAACGACGCAGTTGCCTCCGCGGGCAGTGTTCAGAGTGGCGATATTCTGCCATGTGCCTATCTCCTGCCCTCTCGCGTGACTTACCCATATGAGACATGATAAAACCAGCAACAGTATGAAGCTCTTCATGTTACGCCTCCTTCGGTTATAGGTTGGATCTCCCTGAGACCACAGCGCAATGATAGCACCATCGCGGCCAGTGTGCAATCTTTGGCTAGTCATTCTATCGTACTCGACGAATGGTGAACAAGTCCGAATATTCCACCCGCGGGGTTGTTGGGCAACGACCCCGAAGTGCGCTCAATAATTCGGATCAGAGTTTCTTCAGCAGGCCTGTCCGCTCATTGAACTCGGTGATGAGCTCATCAATCTGATCAACCTGATTGTGTATCCTGTCCCAGTATTCAGGGAACCGGTACCACTGGTCGTTGAGCTCGCTGAGTGCGCGGCACTGCTGCTCGATCCAGGTGTAGTACTTGAGGTTGTGGACCCTCTTCCGGTCATAGAAGGAAAGCTCGAGCATCCTGTCCGTCGTGAGCGCCATGAGATAGCGGTGGTAGTCCCTCGCGGCGTCGAGCTCCGTGTACTCACCGAACTGCTCGCGGAGCTCCCTGATACGGCTGCCGTAGAGCTCCATTGAGTCGGTGAGCACCGTGAGGACGATGTCCTTCCCGGTGAGTTCGTAGTACTTGGCGAACTTGATCGAGCAGAGGATGTTTCCCACGCCTGAGATGCCGATCAGATCCAGTTTTTCGGTCAGCTCTCTGGGCACGCCCTGCTTCTGGAGATACTTCCTCCCGACCGGCTCGTTGAAGAGGCGGATGATGTTCATGCAGTTCTCATCGTCCGCGTCGATCACCATGTCGGTGTTGCGGACGTTGTGGATCCACGGGACATGCTTGTCGCCGATCCCCTCGATCCGGTGGCCGCCGAAACCATTGAGGAGGAGCGTCGGGCACTGCCACGCCTCGCCCGCGGCGATCTTGCTTGTGGGAAATAGCTTCTTCAAGTAATCGCCGCAGCCAATGGTGCCGGCAGAGCCCGTAGTGAGAACGACCCCTGCATAGCGATCGCCCTTCTTCATTTCCTTTTTGAGCACCTCTTCCATCGCGTGCCCGGTGATCTCGTGGTGCCAGAGGTGATTGCCCATCTCGTCGAACTGGTTGAAGATGACGATGCTGTCCTTCCGGGTCTTGCGGAGCTCCCAGCACTTGTCGTAAATTTCTTTCACGTTGGACTCGCAGCCGGGGGTGGCGATGACCTCGCCCGCGACCTTTTTGAGCCACTCGAATCTCTCCTTGCTCATCCCCTCGGGGAGGATGGCGATGGATTCGCAGCCGAGCAGGTGTGAGTCATAAGCACCTCCACGGCAGTAATTTCCGGTAGATGGCCAGACCGCTTTCTGAGAGGTCGGGTCGAACTGTCCCGTGACGAGCCTTGGCACGAGGCAGCCGAAGCTCGCCCCCACCTTGTGGGCGCCGGTGGGGAACCACTTGCCCACGAGGCAGATGATGCGGGCATCAGTGCCGGTGATCTCTTTGGGGAGCTCCAGGTAGTTCACGCCGTCGAAGAGCCCTCCCTTCGGGACAGGCTCGTTTTTCCAGGTGATCCTGAAGAGATTGGTGGATTCGAAATCCCAGAGGCCGATTTTCTTCAGCCGATGTTTTATTCTTTCCGGTACAGTTTCGGGGTTCTTCTGCTCCTTGAACGTGGGGATGATGACATTGCGCTCCTTGCATCGCTGCGCAGCCTTCTCGAGCTTCTTTTTGTCAATCGCAAGATCAATCATGTCACTCCTCCGTTTGTCTGTTGTGTGAGCATTACCATATAATCTATAGCCTGGGGCTCCACGGGGGATTACGCTAGCACATGGAGCTGCGCCAGTCAAAAGGTTTTGATGAGAAGCGGCGCATTGCAATTCACTGTTTTACCACGGAGGTCACGGAGGGACACAGAGGGCATAGAGAAAATACGATATCATTTTTCTAAAGGATGCATTATTCTAGTCTCCGTGGTCTCCGTGTGATCTCAGTGTCCCCAGTGGTGAAAAATTGAATACTGTGCTCCCCTCGGCAGTCAGGATACTCAATCTTGACAACAGTGTGGTGGCGCAGCGGACCTTCATTGACCGATTCCAGCCGACCGTCGTGGACCTGACGGACATTGGGCCCTCCGCCCGCGTCTGGCTGGGTAAAGAAGCGGGGGCGAAAATCAGGGAAGCCCTGAAACCCGAGACGAGAGGCGCGGTGACATTCCTGGGGTCGGGTGATTTTCACCACGTGACAAAGCTTCTGGTTGACCAGTTCGAGGATCCCCTCACCGTTATCGTATTCGACCATCACCCGGATTGGTACCTCATTCCCCCCTGGCTTGGCTGCGGCTCGTGGGTGACACACGTTTTGAGAAAAAGGAATGTGGAGAGGGTTATAATCCTCGGGGTTTCATCCAAAGATATTTCCTCTGGCTGGATACAGGCCGCGCATCTGAGTTCCCTGGAGAACAACAGGCTGGAGATTTATCCCTATGCGCACGGCCCTGCCAGAGTCATATTCAAGCGCGTGCCGGAGAATATTTCCGTGCGAATAGGGAAGCGGAGAATCTTCACCGAGCTGTTGTGGGAGCAACTGAAGGGCAAGGATCTTTTGAGTTTCTTTAGCTCGGTAATTTCGCGGTTTTCCTCGCGGCGCGTCTACGTCAGCATCGACAAGGATTGCCTGAAGGCGGCGTACGCATTGACGAACTGGGAGGAAGGGCATTTTGATCTCAGCGAGGTGCTGGCGTTGCTCTCACTGATCACGCGGGAGTGTGATGTCGTAGGCTGTGACATAACGGGTGATTACTCACCCCTGAAGGTGAGAGGGGTGGTGAGATCGCTCTACGCCTGGCTCGACCATCCGCGACGCTTCAGCGCACGGATGAAGACCGGAAATATCATCAGCACGGTGAACGAGGCCACCAATATAGAGCTTGTCACGCTTCTGGCGCGCCGGTCAGGACCTGTCCGTCCCCATTAGCTTTTTTATCATACGCCGCAGCACGGGGTCGAAGTTCTCCGGTTTGAGGAGTGCGCATGCGAGGCCGATGAAAAAATTCAATACACGATTAACATGTCGCACGTAGACAAAATCAGGAATGAAGGTAAAGTCGAGCCGCTTTTTGGGTTCGTAACCTAACTGGGGGCTTTCATACCGCCGGATCCCATGCGCGATACACCACCGCAGGATGTCACGGAAGGTGATGAAATACAGATGGTATTTGTAGGCGACGCTATAGTCCATTCCTATATATTTGTCTAAGAGGGCGCGTTCTGTCACGAGGCAGAAGACGAACGCGACGAGCCTCCCATCGAGGCGCCACAAGAAGAACTTTGCATATTCAGGTATGTTCCGTGGTACTTCCCGGAAAAACTCTTTTGGTATTGTCTCAAATATCACATCGCTCTTTTTAAGTGTTTGAAGATAGAGCGCATACACCTCGTCCAGCAGGTCGTCAACCTCGTTCCGCACTTCCATTTCGATATGGACCTTCCCGTTAACTTTTTTGAATTTCCTTTTCAGGTCTTTGCGGGTGGCCCTGCTCAGGGAACGGAGGTAGTTCTCAAACGACTCGAAACGGATATCGAGCTTGACAAAGGGGAAACTCCTTATTCTGTGAAAGCCGAGTCTCGAGAGCGGCTTCATCAGGTACGCGTCGCGGCCCCAGAAATCCTTGAAGGCGAGCATGGGAATATTTTCTTTCAGCGCGACGGCGCGCATCTCCCCCACGATTGGCTCCATGAGAATCTCGCGTGAGCCGAGATCTCTGATCCCTATCTTCCCATCACTGGTGGGAGAACCGCATATCACGGCGCGGACGGTGAACGCCCGGGGCACGAAGCAGCGGACGAGCGACAGGAAATGCTTGAGCGGGCCTGATATGGTGGTGTCGAGCGAGTATTCCATTATAAAGCATGGGGCAAGGCATTGAAGCGTGGGCCCCTCGTAGATGAGTATGTAAAAAAGCTTGAACTGCTGGGAAAGTGTCTGCTCGATCGCCCTATAGAAATCGTAGCCCTCCGGCGAGGGGGGGAACACCTGCGCCCATTCAGCTCTGTCTATTTCGCCGATGCTACGAGCAATCCGCACCGACATAGTGGATGGAATTGTCATTATTTATCTTCATTATAGCAAAGCTGGACTGCTCTGTGGCGCGATGTGACAGGATAAACCAGTAATGGGTCAGTTATGGTGGGGTATATTATTAAGTGTGTCACTCCTGCGAAAGCAGGAGTCCAGGTTTTATGCTGGATCCCTCCCGCTTAGCGGGACGGGGATGACAAGTG